>ERZ1740058.285-NODE-285-length-42834-cov-12.601674_pt1 | contig 42834 bp, 32 predicted proteins | sample MGYA00581745_ERZ1740058 | MGnify/ENA primary metagenome ERZ1740058 (study PRJEB43018, sample SAMN04849742) | marine metagenome | isolation source: floating plastic debris | place: Pacific Ocean | collected 2008-08-30 | study: EMG produced TPA metagenomics... | reverse complement strand
GAATCTCTAGGTCGACTCTTAAATGGTAGCCTGATTTGCGCCAAACTCAACTAGTACGGCCTCCCGCGATCAAGAGAACACGGCTTAATTTCTCAAACGCCTATTCAACTCAATTAGCGCTATGCTCAGCCTGCTGCTGCATTAGCCCCAAAACAATAGTGCTCCCAATCAACCAGAACAGTTTATTAAATTTCAACTGTCACCGAAACAATTTTCGGTAATTGCCTCTGTTCGCTGCCCCAAAAATTCAAGAAGATAGAACTATATCGAGCTAGTCGACATAGCCCCAGGTCAACCGGTTGATTTAGGTAGGCCCCACCGAACAGCTTTGCGGAGGTACGTCCATTTATGAGCGCCAAACCATAACAGTTTTCGATTTTGGCTTTTCAATTGTGGCTTTATCGCTGTAGTCATCTGGGCTAATACGTTTAGCGATTTTCGGATGTTTGGCCCCTCGCCAGATGGCTTGCCGTCTTGTCCTAACGGAACTAGCGACGGCATCAGAATGCAGGCATAACAACGCTCGCCATTTCAGCATCCACGATTGCAGTGCCGGCGCGCTGCTTGCGGTTCAGCTTGCCCGCAAGATAGCGGCGCTGAGTGCCAAAGGTGGTTGTCATCTGGCCGCCATCGCTGACCTGAAAACGAACTTCCTTTAGTTAGTTTTCAGGTACCCTCGCTGCAGCGAACTCCTAGCGCTAATTGGTGACGTGCTCTAGGGCTTTAAGTAAATATGTGGATTTTGCATAGATGTCATCAATCCCACCGTTTGTTCACGGTGAAGGAGATTTCTAGCATGAAGTCATCTACAGAAAGCAATTAACAAGTTTTGAATTCTTTTGGAGAAAGTATCATGTTTTGGCTATCGATGACAAATTTATCGGCGGAACTGGATGCGATCGCCCCCGGTAGCCGTCCTTGGGCGATCGTCAAGGGATTTGTGCGATTCTGCAATACCTATGGCGAATATCACGCAAAACCTCCCAGTGAGCGCCGCCGCTTCATCATCGAGCGGGAAAGTCACCAGGAGGTCGAGATGCATCCTGAGTCCTGTTAGTGGACGTGTAGCTGTCGCTATTGAAGTGAAGACACCTAGCACCGTATCGGCTAGCGCTTCATCATTTTGAAAACTACCCCATTTACTATCAGGCTTAAAGGCAGACAGAGCTAACTAACTTTCTCCAGACGCCAGTTTCTGTTCGTAAGTAGGCATTTGTCCGGAAGTCAAACGTTGCCAATAGTTATTGAGATCGCCCGCTAGCTCATTTGACAGAATATAGCAGCCAATCAGGTTGGGGAAAGCCATGCCCAGCAGCATCAGGTCGCTGAGGTCGACGAGCAGCCCCAGACTGGTCAGCGTTCCTAGGAAAGTACAGACCACATAAATGACTTTAAATATGATGGAGGTATTGGCGCCGAATAGATAAGTCCACGCCTGAATGCCGTAGTAGCTCCAGGAAATAATGGTCGAAAAGGCAAATAAGCACACCGCAATGCTCAAAACCACGGGGAACCAGCCGATAACGGACTCAAAGGCATTAGAGGTCATGGCAACGCCGCTCAATTCCTCGCCCGTGTCCTGATAAACGCCGGTCAACACAATGGCGATCGCCGTCATATTGCAAATCACGATTGTATCGATAAACGGCTCCAGCAGGGCAACGACGCCTTCGCGAATGTGCTCTTTGGTGCGGGCAGCGGAGTGAGCAATGGCTGCAGAGCCGACGCCCGCCTCATTGGAAAAAGAACTCCGGCGAATTCCCTGGACAATAACGCCAACTAAACCACCAGTCACCGCTGTGGGGGCGAAAGCCTGACTAATGATGGTGCCAACGGCGGCAGGAACTTGTCCAATATTAGTGATGATCACAAAGAGACAGGCGATCGCGTAAATAGTCGCCATTGCGGGAACGAGCTTTTCTGCCACGCCACCGATGCGCCGAATGCCGCCAATAATTACGAACGCCGCCAAACTGGCAAAAATTAGACCAAAAATCCAAGCGGGTAGGCCCGGAATCAGCTCGCTGATTGCCGAATAGGCCTGGTTGGACTGGAACATATTGCCTCCTCCCAGGCTGCCGCCAAGGCAAAGAATGCAGAAAAGTACTGCCAATCCCTGGCCCAAAGGTCGCATGCCTTTGTTAGACAGACCCCGAGTGAGATAGTACATGGGGCCACCGAGGATGGTGCCGTCCTCTGAAACGCGGCGATACTTCACCGCTAGAGAACATTCCACAAATTTGGTGACCATGCCGCAGAAGCCCGCCAGCGTCAGCCAAAACATAGCGCCCGGGCCACCTAGCTGAATGGCTACCGCGACGCCGGCAATGTTGCCCAAGCCGACCGTGCCTGAAACAGCAGTTGCTAAAGCCTGGAAGTGGGAGACCTCACCATCATCGTCGGGATCATCAAACCGGCCACGCACCACATCAATGGCATGCTTGAAGCCGCGTAGGTTGATGAAGCCCATGCGAAAAGTGAAGAAAACGGCGGCGACAATCAGCCACAGCACAATAAAAGGGAAACCATTTTCGCCACCAATGTTAAAAAACAGCAGCGCTGACATTAAATTGACGATGGGCGTAAAGAAAGCGTCCACACCGGTAGGCGCATCTTCTTGGGCCAGTCCTGGCTGAGTGCCCAAAAACAGTAACAAGCCAGTCAAACTGACCATTAACCAAGGATTGCGCCACCTCAACAGACTGGTTAACCTGCCGGGCAAGGCAAGTGTAGCCTTTGATGTTGGCAGTCTTTTCGGATCATTCATAAGATTCTCTCGTTAACAAATATTCAGACGCTGGGGTCAGTTTATAACTTTGAAACAGTTGAGGCCAGGCGATCGCACCTCACCCCAAATTGCTGCCAAAAACTCTTGCAAGAGAACTGAAATATTCGGCAAACAACCCCAAAGTTTTCAGTAAAATCTGACAAACCATTGACAAAACCGATGCGGTAAGCCCTCAAGCTAAAAAGCAGAGGTCATGACCCATTGGAAAATTCCGAGTCTTATTCGTATGGAAAACTTGCAAAAACATGTTCATACAAGTTCCAGATAACGGCTAATCGCGTTAAATTTGACTAGCGGTTGCTTACTTTAAAGAACCAGAATTAACTATCAGATATCAAATTTTGTACTGTGCCACTGTTACTTTCGACACGATTCTTTGAGGCTTTAATAAACGAAGATTGATGGCAATTGAAATTACTTGAAAGGCGGAAATGGGTAATACCAACTGCGTATCTGTCTAGCGATAGAGATTTTATTTCAATTGAGTGTTTACTACGCTTTCATATGAAAGCTCTGAGGTTTAAAGACGAAAGCGCTAGCATCTTGACCAGAAACAGTCGCCCCTAACTGTTTGTCGTAAACTGCGATTTACTGCGATCGCCCCATTAACTTTGCAGAGTGTATTAGCATAGGTGGCGTTGTTATTGAGACTCAGGCGAATTGCTTAGGAACTTGCTTCTGCTGATGGTAGGTTCACTGTAGAGAGAGTTTTTAGCGATCGTACGTTACACAACTATTTATGGATGATTTACAACCGCAAATTCAAGCCCTGATTGAAAACGCGCCCAACGACAAAGCAACCAGACAGACTGTCGAAACCATCGCGCCTATCCTGCGGGAATTTGCCGGTCGGCTCAAGCACCCGCAATATTACATTTTGCAGACCCTCAGCAGAAGTTGGGTAATGACCACCCTCAGCAGCCGTCGAGAGCCTACGGTGCGTAAAAACGTGCTTTACGGATTTCCAACGCTCAAAGATGCCGCTGCGGATCCCAATACCGCCAAAAATCCTCAAATTATGGCGATTCCGACCCCTGTCACCCATATTCTGTTTCAACTTCTGGCGCTCAAGAGTCTAGACAGCATCATTTTTTTTGACACTCCTGGCAGCCTTAAACAAGGCGTCGAAATTCAAAGACAAGAATTTCAAGCGCGCATACAGGCCCATCTGCAAGAATCGCAGGGAATAGTCGTCGATCCCAATGCTAATATCGGCTAATCAACTAGACTTCAATGGCTCGAGGATTTGTTAAAAAGAACTTATTGCTGGTAAACAGTTGCGCTATCCCTCGATAAAGTACTTCTCGGTTTTGTAATTGACAGGACTTACGCAGTTGCATCCGAATTTTGGCCCCTGTATCCCCAAACCTGGGGAAATCGGATGCAACATCCCCCAGATTTGGGGGACAAAGGGGGGCTTTTGCGTAAGTCCTAATTGATTAGTGTGATCTGCCCGCTCACAAGCAAAATGTCCTCACCGAACAGCGCCAGAAAACAGTACAGAGGACTTGCAACTGTGAGAGGCTCCTTTTTATTACGGCTTTATTACGGCTGCGCTAACGTCCACTAAAATGCATCACCGCACTGACCATTCCAATATTTGCAGTACTTTCCGAGTCGCGTTCAACAGCACAGCAGTAGGGGTTACTGGCGCTGATGAACAACTATTTTTAGACACATAAGATTTCACAGCCAGCGGCCTAACGTGCTATCTTCATAAACCTTAGGGCGATTAGCACAGTGGTAGCGCGCTTCCTTCACACGGAAGAGGTCACTGGTTCGAACCCAGTATCGCCCATTGTTACTTGAACCTTTAAATCCCTTAGCTTACGGTTCTTAAAGGCTTTGATTTCAGTGCTTTTGGAGAGGATAAGCATGCCTTTCGGCTCGGTGATCCAAAAGAAATTTTGCATAGACGCTCCAAGGGATTAACTTTGATTTTGTCCATCCTATGGGCTGTCTGCCTTCACCGTGGCGATCGCCATCAGCCATCCCACAAACTCTTTCGCGAAAAGATATATGTGAAATCCTGCCATTCCGGTTGAAATCGGCTACAACGGGACAAGTTAGCGCTCAATGATCCTTTAGCTGAGAGCGCATTTGGCGTCGTTGCGATCGCACCATGATATTTTCTTGTCTGCCTTTCAGGTCTCTGAGTCAACAGTCTCTGCGGCTGCTGTTGGGAGCCCTGACTCCGCTCGCCCTGTTGAACCCAACAGCGAGCGCCGAAATCATCAATGTAGGCTTTGATAATGCTGAATTACCGGCGCTATCGGAAGCTGAGCAGGAGCAGCTAGATACTCTGCAGTCGGTGCGGTTTCCGACGATTTTGAGTGAGGTGAGCCCGGATCGCTCCACGCTGGTAGTGGCGACCCTTGATCGGCTTAGTCAAACGGACTGGCGAGTGAAGTTTCTCGACCTGCAAACGGGAGAGTTGATTGACTCCCTGGTGCTGGAGTACGAAGTGTTTAGTCCGATTGTGCCGATGCGATGGATCGACAACCGCACGGTGCAGTTTGTGCAGGATGGGCTCTTTGGCCCGTGGGATTTAGTGTCGCTCAATCGCGACACGGGCATCGTCTCTCACATGACGGTTTATCCGACCGAGGAGGAAGCAGGAGAAATTTTGGGAGCAGCGCCTGATTTTTCTCACTTTGCCCTACGGGTATATGAGGAGTTTGAGGATGTCATCTATCTAGTTTCGCTGCGATCGCTGGATCGCATTGAAGTCGCCCGCATTCCCTCTGACTTAGAAATTCAGCCGCCTTCCTGGTCGGAAAATGGCGATCGCGTGGCGTTTGTCACGTCTTCCATCGAAGAACGACAGCTTTACGAACGGACGCCCTACAGCCCGAATTTGGCTGATCCAGTTAATCAAGATGCCCTGGGTCGTATGCCCCCGGCGGACAATCTCTTTTTACAGCAAAACGAAATTAAAGTTTATGACCTGACTGCTACCGACCCGCTGCTGCTAGAGCTCAGGGCGGAAGCGGCGCCGGCGCATTTGCTGGCAGAGGCCAGCCTGAGCCCAGCGGGAGATCGCCTATTGGTCAAATACCTGGAGCCAGGAGAACTGGCGGGACGCGAGTTTCCCATTTATCTGTATCCCCAGCGGTCTTATTACCAAGTTTTGGACATGGAGGGGACCGCGATCGCGACCATCGATACGCCAATTCTGGATGGCCCGCTGGAAAATTCTGGCGACTTCGTTGACAGTGATACGGTGCTCTTTAGCACTACCGTGGGCACCAACCGTCACTTTTACACCTACGACCTGGAACCGGCAACTCTTAATCGCCTGCCCTTGCCCGACGGCAGCGTTGACCCAGAATCTTGGGAAGTGTCGGCGGACGGCGATACGCTTTATTTTTCCTTTTCATCCATTACGCAGCCGCCAGAGCTCTTTTCAATGCCCTTAGACGGCAGCGCCAGTCCTGTACAAATTACCCAGCTGAACGCTGAGGTTGCCGCCGCCAACAACGTTCAGGTCAATCCTGTGAGTTTTAGCACCCGCAATGGTCAGCGGGAAGGCTTTCTGGTGCAGCCGACGGGGCAGTCTTTTCCGCCCACCGAGAGCCCCATCGTGTTTTGGCAACAGGGGGGGCCAGGATTTTCGATGATCAACGAATTTGCTGTCGAAGTTGAAATGCCGTTTAATCTGCTGCCCAACTTCGGCATTCCTGTACTGTCGGTGCCCTTGGCGGGTCGCGAAGGATTTGGGGCCGAACTGTACAAAATGCAGGCGGACAATAGCAACTTTGGTCAGATCGATATTGTCGAAGGGGTGGAAATTGCGGCTCAGCTAGTGGGACAGGGTTGGGCTCGGCCCGATCAGCTGGGCGTTTCCGGCTGTTCCTATGGCGGCTATTTTGCCGCGCAGGCGATCGCCCAGTATCCTGACGTGTTTGCCGCTGCTAATCCCCAATGCACGCTGTTGGATGCCTTTACGGAGTGGCAGCTAGGCTACTCTTCGCTGCTGTCCTATCTGACGGGCCGGACCCCGATGGAAGCGCCCGACTATTATCGCGCCATCTCGCCACTTTACAGCGCTAATGAAGTGACCGCGGCGACGATGCTCTTTCATGGTTCTGTAGATTTTCTGCAGGCTGACATGGCCCGCAATTTCCACGATGTGATTGAGGCTAACGGCGTTCCAGTGACAATGTACGAGTTTGAGGGAGTCGGCCACAGCATTTTTGATATTGGGCTGCAGCGGACAGCGGCTCAGCTACAGGTCGATTTCTTCCGACAATACCTAGGTCAGTAAAGTCCACCCAACGCAGTGGGTAAGCATGCTTTTTTCGGCAGACAACGACCTTACTTCAAGTAAGGCCGTTGTCAGTGCTGTTGGGACAAAACAGCCATATCCATGGCATTCGCTGACTTTCTAGAACGCTCCAATATCCGTAGACATTTTATGCATATATATTTTAATATTTATAAGTTCACAAACGCTGTCTAGATCTTAATATTTGCAAGTTCATAAAGTTGTCTGGTGCAGGCATTTTGTGCATAAACGGGCCTTGGTGCCGGGCATTATTGCAGCAAAAACGCTAACAATTACGCAGCTGCATCCCGCGCCAATACCTTGTTTGAAGAGCTATTGAGGAAACTACGGAGGTAGTCCTAGTTTGTTGCGCGGACGAGATTTAAGTGGTTTTAACATCCCGACAGTTCCGTCAACCGCGATACTTTAAGAAAGTCTCACAGGACAAGCAAAGTATTAACGGAATTGTGCCGTTAATTCACAGACACCGTTAGTTATTGAACTCGTGTACCTGAAAAAATCAACTCAAAGACTGTGGGGCTCTACCCAAAATTACCTTTATTCCTTTTCAGTTAGGAGACAAAGAATAATCTTCGCAAGCATCGTAGATGCAGCAGAGTTAAGGCAGTAAAGTTACTTGCCTATGCATATTAGGAATCGGCAGTTTCAGTCGATAATCATCATCTTTGCTTAGCGAAGTATTGCGTCTCTACAGGTTTTTGGCAGCGAGCATCAGGAGTTGAACGAATCGTTAGTCAGTTTAATAACTGTATTCAAGTGATGAGCTTTTACCGCTGGCATTATCGGCAAATAAGCTTGACAAGGCGATATCTTGCTGTATTGCCCCTCTGAAAACATTAGCGGCAAGCCAGTTTCAGTCGTTCTGCTCCTCTTTGTTACGCCTTTAAGGCATCTCATATTCGGCTTCATTGGCACTCAACTCAGGCCCAACGGAGTCAGGCATAATCTACCATTCATCACCATTTAGATATTGCGCGAAGCAAAAGATTGCAGCTGCTCTAAAGGTTTAAAGAGTAGGCAGTTTTAATCGCGATCGCATCTAAATAACCAAGGCTATGAGAATTTTTGAAGCTGAACTTGGGTTACTACTGGCACTAAATAACTGATAGCGAATCAGGTTTATGGTGCTCGATGTCTCAGCGATTTAGTACCCCTTGCGGTTGCTGACATAGTGACCGCTCACTGACGTTATTTCCGGTAGATTATGTTGAATAATGCTGCTTCTGGCTCACCTGCTGTAGCAGGTGAATTAAAAACTTGGCACAAAATTTCTGTTGACTTTACCTCCCCTGAGACGTTTTCAGAAGCCAAGTCAACCTTCCGCGACTACCGTCTCGATGTCACTTTTACCAACGCCGCCACCGGAGAAGTGATTACCGTTCCTGGTTTTTTTGCTGCTGATGGTGATGCTGCCAACACCAGCGCCACTGCCGGCAATGTTTGGCGGGTCAACTTCAATCCTCCCAGTGCCGGGGAATGGACCTACGAAGCGTCATTCCGCACGGGCACTGACATTGCCGCCAGCACTAACCCCAACGCTGGCCAAGCGGTTGATTTCATCGATGGTCAAGGCGGCACGATCGCGATCGCGCCCACCGACAAGACTGGCGAAGACTTTCGCGCCAAAGGCATGCTCCTGCAGGAAGAAGGCGGCCACTATCTGCAGTATCAAGGCGATGGCGACTACTTTATTCGAGGTGGTCCAGGCGTACCCGAAAACTTTCTGGCTAACCAAGACATCGATAACACCGCCAAAGGCCGCCATGATTACTCCACCCATGCCGGCAGCTACAACGCCGGCGATCCGGAATGGGGTAGCGGCGAAGGCCACAACATCATTGGCGCCGTTAACTATCTGGCAGAGCAGGGCCAAAACACGATTTACATTTTGACCAACACCGCCGGAGGCGACGGGCGCGACGTCTGGCCCTGGGCGAGCGAAGCTTTTGGCAATGTCAGCACGAATAAAAATTCCATTGCCGATGCGGCTAACTCCACCAACGGCCTCACGGTCGATGACTTTTCCGTGTTTGATGTCTCCAAGCTGGCTCAGTGGGAGATTCTGTTTGACCACATGGACAACCAGGGGATTTACAAAAATATCCTGCTGCAAGAGACCGAAAACGACCAGCTTTTGAATGGTGGCACCCCCGTAGAGGGCTCTAGCCTCAGTGCCGAGCGCCTGATTTACATGCGGGAAATGATTGCCCGATTTGGTCATGCCAACGGCATCCAATGGAACATGGGCGAGGAAAACACCAACACTAACGAGCAGCGCATCGACATGGCGGAGCACATCAAAGCCGTTGATGCCTATGACCATTTGACCGTGATGCACACTTTTCCGGGTCAGATTGATCAGGTTTATGAGCCGCTGCTGGGAGTTGAAGCCTTTGACGGGCCTTCCTTCCAAACCGGTGGCGACAATATTCGCCGCAAAACCCAGCAGTATCTCGAAGAGTCGGCGGCGGCTGGCGATCCTTGGGTTGCGGCCTGGGATGAAGACTCTAGCAATCGCGGCATCTTCAAGCCCTACGGCAACAATCCCGATGAGGCCAATGAAGTCAAACAGCGCCAAGCTCTCTGGGGTAGCCTGACGGTCGGCGGTTCCGGCGTGAACTGGTACATCAAGCAGTCAAGCGGCCATTCCTTTGACCAAAACGTTGATACCTTCGATGCGTTTGAGTCGGTCTGGGACTGGACGGCAGCGGCTACGGACTTTTTCAATGAGCACATTCCCTTTTGGGAAATGTCAGAAACCGACGACCTTACCCCCGACGGTGGCGACTATGTGATGGCGAAGGCCGGGGAATATTACGTCGCCTATCGTCCCTATGGCGAGGCTACTGATGTCGAAATTGACCTCAGCGGTCAGGCCGGCAAGACCTTTGACGTGTATTGGTATAACCCGCGTGAGGGCGGCGATCTGCGGCCAGCCGGTCAGATCGAAGGGGGAGATGTGCGTTCGGTGGCCGATGCGCCGGAAGACACCGGCAAAGACTGGGTACTGTTTGTGCGCAACAGTGAGCTGGCGGATGGCAGCCCTGCTCCCATTCCTGACCCAGTGCCCGATCCTGACCCGACACCTGATCCGGTACCTGACCCCGACCCGACGCCTGACCCCATGCCAGAGCCGCCTGCTGGTCCTGGTGAGGGAGAGCCGATCTTTTTGGCGCAGAACGGCCAAGTCGTCATCGAGGCTGAATCGGCCACACCCGAAGGTGATTGGAAAACGGCAACGGTGGATGGTGAGCAAACCTTGCTGTGGGACTCAGAACGCAGCAGCTACGGCAAAGTTCCCGACGGTCAAAAGCTGACTTACAACTTCCAGACTGATGAAGCAGGGGATTATCACATCGCGCTGCATTCTGGTCGGGTGAAATCGGCGATGAATAACGGCGATCGCTATGAAAATGGCAACAGCGGCCAAGAACGTACCGATACCGGCAATGACGCCTATGTGGCGATCGTGGATGCCGCAACTGGGGAAGTTGTGCAGCCTCCTACCAAACTCTTTACTGGGCTTGGCGGATCCGATCAAGACTTGCGCTGGGGCACCACCTTTGATTTCCACAGCAAAAAGCCCCAGGCCAAAGTGGCGCTCGATGCGGACACTGAATATCGCCTGGAAATTTCAGGACGTTCTGATGGCTATGTGCTCGATCGCATTACTTTGAGCAATGATGGTTTCCTCAGGGATACTAACCTGCCCCAGTCGCCCCTGAAAGGCTCGACTCCAGCGCCGGATCCTGACCCCACCCCGGATCCTGACCCGGTGCCGACGCCTGACCCTACGCCCGACCCGAATCCCATGCCGGATCCGAATCCCACACCGGCTCCCGATCCGACTCCTGATCCGCAGCCGACTGACGGCATTTTGCAAGGGTTTGCTCTAATCAACGCCGCTACAGATGAGGTCGTTGCTGAATTCAATGATGTCGGTGAGATTGACTTTGATCAGGTCGACTTCGCCGAATACAGCATCAAGGCGATCGTCAATCCCGATTCTGCGGATGCTGTGCAAAGCGTGGTGTTTGAAACCGTAGATGGCCGACAGGTCGAGAACGTTGAGCCTTACGCAGCTTTTAGCGATACAAACGGCGATTTTGCTGGGCTGCCAGTCAGTCCGGGCACGTTTGAGCTCAAGGCAACAGCATTTAGCGGCAAGAACGGCACCGGTACAGCGCTCGACAGCACGGAGTTGGCCTATTCCTTCCCGGCATCGGCACCCACGTCCGATCCAGCGCCGACGCCCAGCCCAGAGCCCATGCCGGGGCCCACGCCAACGCCCGCACCGGAGCCGCCCTCTAACGATCCCTTCGCCAACTCCCTGGCGGGTGAGTTTGACCAAATCACATTCCACTTTGACGGCAACAACAACGATCGCGACGATATTGCCGCCTTACCCGTGGCGGCGGCCATTACGGCGGCAGCCGGACTGCAGAACAAAATGACTTTCTTCTATGGCAACAATGTCAGCGAGCGTAACAGCAGTTCGCAAGAGCAAGACATGCAATCGAGCGCGGCGCTAGCTCAAAAGCTGGGGATTGATGCCTATAACTACCAAGACGGTCTCAACCAAACAACCGACAAGCTGGTGCAAATCCTGGACTCCGGCCAAAAGGTCCTCGCCATTGAAGGGGGGCCGATGGAAACGATCTACCGCGCTCTGGAGCAGACCAGCCCTCAGAATCGCGGCAATGTCACCCTGCTATCCCACTCCAGTTGGAATGAGGACCGCGATGAAGGCAGCCGGCCCGGAGGGGGCAAGCCTAGAACTTGGGCCGATTTGCGCGCTGATTTTCCGGAAGTCGAACAAATCGATATCCGTGACCAAAACGACGGTCATCAGAACGACAAAGGCTTCAACAACGTCAATTGGGACTGGCTTGACAGCACTAGCAATCCCGTTCTGCAAGAAGTTCGGGACAAGATGGAAAATGCTCAGTACGCAACCAATGACCCCTCGGATGCTGGCATGCTGTTCTACGCCCTCACTGGCGAAGAAGCCGCCACCCCGGACGACGCCAAAGCTTTCTTTGACCAATATCCACCGTCCTTTGGCGGCCCTGCTCCCACGCCCGACCCGACGCCCGACCCGACGCCCGATCCTGCCCCGACACCTGATCCGGTACCTGACCCCGATCCAACGCCTGACCCATTGCCAGACCCAGTGGGCGGCTCTGGCGAGGGAGAGCCGATCTTTTTGGCGCAGAACGGCCAAGTCGTCATCGAGGCTGAATCGGCCACACCCGAAGGTGATTGGAAAACGGCAACGGTGGATGGTGAGCAAACCTTGCTGTGGGACTCAGAACGCAGCAGCTACGGCAAAGTTCCCGACGGTCAAAAGCTGACTTACAACTTCCAGACTGATGAAGCAGGGGATTATCACATCGCGCTGCATTCTGGTCGGGTGAAATCGGCGATGAATAACGGCGATCGCTATGAAAATGGCAACGGCGGCAAAGAGCGCACCGATACTGGCAATGACGCCTATGTGGCGATCGTGAATGCGGCAACGGGTGAAGTCGTGCAGTCCCCCACCAAGCTCTTTACCGGCCTTGGCGGGGCCGACCGAGACTTGAAATGGGGCGATACTTTTGACGCTAATCATAAGAAATCAGGCGCCAAGGTGGCGTTAGACGCCAACACTGAATATCGCCTGGAAATTTCGGGCCGCTCTGATGGCTATGTGCTGGATCGCATTACCTTGAGCAATGATGGTTTCCTCAAAGATACCAACCTGCCCCAGTCGCCTCTGAAAGGCTCGACTCCGGCGCCGGCTCCCGACCCCACGCCGGCTCCCGACCCAGTGCCCGATCCGAATCCCATGCCGGATCCTGACCCGACGCCTGATCCGACTCCCGCGCCGGATCCCATGCCCGATCCGACTGAGGCATTGGTCAAGTTTGCGCTGGTGGATGCGGACAATAACACCGTAGTCGCCAACTATGAAGACTTAACCAGCGGCGACACGATTGACCTCAACAGCCTCGACCTCAACAAGTACAGCATCAAGGCGATGGTGAATCCCAATCATCCCGATGCTGACAAGGTTGAAAGCGTCAAATTTGAGACTGATGCGGGACAGCAGATTGAAAATATTGAGCCCTATGCCCTATTCGGCGATAAACAGAGCAACTACAGCGGTGAAGTCCTGGAAACCGGCATTCATAAGCTTACCGCCACGGTTTACAGCGCTGATAAAGCTAAAGGCGAGTCGCTAGCGACTGTTGACCTGAGCTACATGGTGATTGACAGTGCACCTGATGGCAGTAGTTCTGGCAGCGGCAATGATGCCTCTGAAGACAAGAGCTTTGAAGAGATTATGGCACCGTTAGATCCCCCAGACTCGGCTCCCCCTCGGGAACCGGTCGAAGGCATCACTGTTGCCGTCAATGACAGCACTGCTGAAAAAGTAGACGGCACGGCCGATAACGATACCCTCAGCCTCCGCACCTATACCGGCACCAGCACCATGACCCAAGCTGGGGCAGGTGAGGACTCTGTCATCATCTACGGCTCGGAAGAGATTCCTGAAGGCAACTATCATGAAATGCTGGATGACCTGAAGGCCAATCCGATCCAAACTGCCGCCGATTACTTTGGCGCCACCCACTCGGTCGATTTGGGTGATGACAGCAATGCCGATAGTCTGGCCTTGGTCAGCGAACTGGGCGCGCAGCCTAAGTTTATGCTGAAGCACACCCAGAACGACGGTCGCATCGATGGCAAAGGCGTAGCGGGTGAAAACGGCGCAGCTTACGACCACTGGGCCGGTGTCTTTGGCTTCATCGATATTGCCAACTTCGATGCCGGAGAAGACACGCTGAAGCTGGCCGGTCATACCACCAAGCTAGGCGAGAGCTTCACCCAGGACGGCGACTTCTATCAGACCGTCTATTCGGAGCAAAATGCCAACGACCAAAGCGGCCCACGAGCTGGGGCGGCCCACGATGATACTTTCCTGAGCTTACTGCGCTTTGAAGATGGGGCAGCAGAAGCTGATGCCATTAGCGATGCGATTACCGTTGACGGAATGCGCACCTTTGTTATCAAGGGCTTGGGCAAAGACATCTTCGAGGATGACCCCACGGCTAATCAGGTCGGCGACACCATCACCGACGAGGAGATGTTCAGCTTCACCCTAGTGAACAGCGAAACCGACGAAGTTGTGAGCGGCTACGAGAACTTGACAAACGGCGCGCAGGTAGACCTGAGCGGAGTGGATTTGGAAAAGTTCAGCGTCGTTGCTAAGGTCAACCCTGACCACTTCTATGCCTCAGAGGTGGAAAGCGTTAAGTTCAAGTCCAATGTGGGCGATCGCACCGAAAATGTTGATCCCTACACGCTGTTTAGCAACCAAAAGACCGACTACAAAGGCAAAGCGCCCGAACTCGGTGAAGTAAGTCTGACCGCTACGGCCTACAGCAAAAATGGTGGCGGCGGCAAAGCGATCGACTCTACTGATCTCGACTACGCCTTTGTTGATAGCCCTAATTCCGGCATGGAAAGCGGCATCGATGAGCTAACGGGCATGGATAAATCGGGGCCGCTAACGGGTGATCATGCTCAGCCAGATATGATCACAAACGTAGCTCCAATCGCCAGTGAGCCCGCAGTCACGCCTGAGCTGATGACCGATGATCCGTTCGAGATGATTGCGATTAACTCCACCGATGCGGTAGCTACCGATGCGGCGATCGGCACTGGAGAAACCGACAGCGATGCGGCAGAGCTCGATCCCTTTGGAGATGCCTTGCCCATCGGCACTGAACCTTCCGTAATGGAGCCGACATACATGCCTGCTTGACAACCAGACCGCTTGGGCTAGCGATGGCTCCACCCTTTGGGGTCGTCGCTAGTTCGTTAGGACAAGTCAGATTTTGATCCTTCAGCGCCCCTATGAACAGCAACTTTGTTCATAGGGGCGCTGAAGGGTTCTGACTAAAATAGGAATTGCTCTGGAACTGGCCCCATCTCGCGACATTACCGCTTCAGCTCAGAGACGGGTTCTAACGAGAAAAGCTGAAATCAAATCCAGCGTACTCTTCGCCCTCATAGAGGACGATAAACCAGGTTTCAGGGTTGAACTCTAGGGGATAGGCTTCTCTGCGGGCGGTAACGCCCTCGCGCACTTCTACATTAGACAGCGTGCAGTAGGGTTCGGCAATCACGGCCCGGACATCGGCTTTGGGAGCACGTTCGGCAACCGCTAACAGTTCGGATAATTCAGACCGCGACAGCACCGACTTGTCTTGCACAACTTCTTGACAAACGGCTTTTTCGCTCGTGCTGGTCGCCGCCTGATCGGCGAAGGGTTTGGGGCCTGCCGTCAGCGTCGTCAAAGCCAACACACTGCCGCCAGCCACGACGCCGCCTCGGGTCAACCAGGACCACAATAGCGATCGCCGGCGGACGGCCCGGCGGCGCACAAAACGCACCGCTCGCCGGGGCGAGGTGGCTGTTTTCTGACGGGTATAAGGAGGCATCGCTACGCCCCCCATTGGCTGCCTAGCCGTCGACGGGTATTGCCTCTGGGTAGGCGAATGAGGAACTTGATGCGAGTGAGAGGGAACTGCTCGGCGGGGGGGAGCAAAATCGGCAGTCGGCATCGGGGACGATGGTGCCTGGTGGGGGTTCCCAGAGTGATAATAGCTGGTGAGGTTCTGATTGTGAGGGCGTGAATTGGATGGTGAGTAGGTCATGACTTCCCTCCTCCATAGCGGCAAATTGTAGGGCAGTGGCCGACTACAGACTCATCAACCAATCAAATGACTGGACTGCCGACCAAGCTTTGATACAAATATAGTACAAGTTTACTAACTTAGTAAAGGCGATCGCTAATTTAAAGATTTGCTAAGGTGATCAGCAGTTGAGCGCATCTCTCATCTGGTCGTCAAACCCTTTATTCCATGAATCGCACCCTGGTTTGGTTTCGCCGAGACCTGCGCATTTGTGACCACGAGCCTTTGTTTCGGGCAGCGCGGCGCGGCTTAGTGGTTCCTGTGTTCATTTTTGACCGGGCTTTGCTGCATCATCCTGAGACCGGGGCGGCTCGGGTGGCCTTTATGCTGGACTGCTTGGCGTCACTGGATGCTGATTTGCAGGCCCAGGGCGGACGCTTGATTTTGCGTTCGGGCAACCCGGTTAAAGTGCTGCCGAATTTGGTGCGTGAGACCGCCGCCGAGGGGATCTACGCCTACACCGATTGCGAGCGCCTTTATGGCCGGGTGCGAGACGCGCGGCTAAACGCAGCTTTAGCTCAAGAGGCGATGAAAATTCGCTGGTTTGAGCCGCCGGCCAGCCTTGATGAGTTAATTCCTTATCCCCAATATCGGGGGCGCTGGTTTCGGGATATGGCGGCTCCTTTGGTGCCCACGCCGGCCCGAGTCGAGGTGCCGGCTGATATTGTCAGCGAGCCGCTACCAAAACTGCCGGACCTCGAGCACCAGGCTGATGATAAATTCATTCCGCCAGGAGGGACGGCGGCGGCGCGTCAGTTCTTGACCAATTTTCTACAGGCCAAGAGCGATCGCTACTATTGGCAACTGTCCTATCCCAGCGCTGAAGCAACCACCGGCCTCAGCCCTCACATCAAGTTTGGGGCAATTTCCGTCCGGGAATGTGTGCAAACGATTCAGCGCACTCCCGATCAGGGGGACTTTCGCATTCGCCGGAGTCATCAGCAGTTGATTGCCCGCCTGCGGTGGGGCAGCGGTTTCGCTCAGCGGTTTCGTTATCTGCCACAGCTAGAATTGCGATCGCTTTACAAGGTATTCGATGAAGACGGCTGGGCCTTTGACGAAGCGCTTTATGAAGCCTGGCAGACTGGTCAAACGGGCTTTCCCATTGTGGATGCCGCAGCACGATGCCTGCAGGCTACGGGCGGCTGGCAGGCATTGAACTTTCGTTCACGAGCCATCTATTCCAGCTTCCTCAGCAATTTGCTGGGCATGGACTGGCGCTTTGGGGCCCTACACTTTATGCGGCACTTAATTGATGGGGATTGCCCCATCGATCATTACCAGTGGGCCATGCAGTCTGGCGTCACCCACTGTCTCGATAAAACTTGGACACGCATCTACAATCCCGGTCAGGTGGCGGTTGATCGATGCGATCCCGAAGGCGCTTTTATTCAGCAGTGGGTGCCTGAACTCGCCCACTTGCATCCCCAGCAGTTAGGCAGCCCCCCTCCAGTCAAGGGCTATCCAGCGCCCATTATCGATTATCGGCAGGCGCGGCAGCGGCGGGTCGCTCAACTGGAACAGCAGCGTAGTCGGTTCCTAACTCGCGACAACGTGGTGCCCTACTTAGCAGATCTACCCGATGATTTGACCCCGTTTGGCAGCGAGCGCCATGGCAGCGAGGTCGCCTGGACTCAGCAACTGCCTGAGACATTGTTTCCCGCACCATTAGTGCTGTCGGAGTTGACCACCCAGCAAGCGATCGCTCTCCGCACCTGGTTTGTAGCCCACGTCAACATTACACCGCCCAAAGTTCGCAAACGGATGCCCCCCACCAATGTTGATCAGCTAGCCTTAAATCTTTAGATGATCACAAGCAGCTTGGGAGCTTTTTGGGAGTAAAAATACTAAATTCTGCAGGGCGCCACGCTAAAACTTGCCGAGTGTAAGGAACTTTTGAGAAAACTTGAGCAAGTGTTCAGACAACGGTTTTCGATGTCATTCTGAAGGGCATTGGTTTTACTTGGCTGGGTAGACATTTCTGGGGAGACAAACGCATGAAGACACGGGCCGCGATCGCTTGGGAAGCCGGTCAACCCTTGGCGATCGAAGAAGTTGATCTGGCTGGGCCGAAAGCGGGTGAAGTCCTTGTGCGCATTGTCGCCACAGGCGTTTGCCACACCGATGCTTACACCCTTTCAGGTAAAGACCCGGAAGGTCTTTTTCCAGCGATTTTGGGGCACGAGGGCGGCGGCATTGTCGAAGAAATTGGCCCGGACGTTACCAGCGTGCAGCCAGGAGATCACGTGATCCCGCTATATGTGCCGGAATGTCGCGAGTGCAAATTTTGTCAATCGGGCAAAACGAATCTCTGTCAGGCCATTCGCGTCACTCAAGGCCAGGGTCTGATGCCCGACAGCAGCACCCGCTTCAGCAAGGACGGTCAGCCGCTGTATCACTACATGGGCACCAGCACCTTTAGTGAATACACCGTAGTGCCCGAAATTGCCCTCGCCAAAATCAATAAGTCCGCTCCTTTGGAAAAAGTTTGTCTGCTCGGCTGTGGCATCACCACTGGAATTGGTGCCGTGCTCAATACCGCCAAAGTCGAGGCGGGAGCGACGGTGGCCGTTTTCGGCTTGGGTGGCGTGGGATTAAGCGTTGTGCAAGGGGCCGTTATGGCCAAAGCCGGACGCATCATAGTCGTTGATATTAACCCTGACAAATTTGAGCTGGCGACTCAACTTGGCGCCACCGACTGCATTAATCCCAAGGATTATGACGTTCCCATTCAGCAGGTGATTGTGGAATTGACCGACGGTGGTGCTGACTATAGCTTTGAGTGCGTTGGCAATGTGGAATTAATGCGAGCGGCGCTGGAATGCTGCCACAAGGGCTGGGGCGAATCTACCATCATTGGCGTGGCGGCAGCCGGCAAAGAAATCAGCACGCGACCCTTTCAACTGGTGACCGGTCGGGTTTGGCGCGGGTCGGCTTTTGGCGGTGTGAAAGGGCGTAGCCAACTGCCAGGTTTTGTTGAGCGCTTCCTCTCTGGCGAAATCAAAATTGACCCCGTTATTACTCAAACCCTGCCGCTGGAGGAAATCAACACGGCGTTTGATTTGATGCACGCGGGCAAAAGCATCCGCTCCGTCGTGACTTATTAATTAATCGCTGGCCCTGTGCTGGCTCTCTAACGTCCACGATTTATTGATTTTCGCTGGTCTCCATGCCCATACAGCGCCGATGAACTCACCCAACACGCTCACGCTCACTAATCACCAGCGCAGCTTTGGCGGTTGGCAAGATGTCTACAGCCACCGTTCCCAAGCGCTGAACTGCGACATGAATGTTGCCGTCTATCTGCCTCCCCAGGCAGAAATCCAGTCTTGCCCAGTCGTCTACTGGCTTAGCGGTCTGACCTGCACTGAGCAAAACTTTATTACTAAAGCGGGCGCCCAGCAGCATGCGGCTCAGCATGGCCTAATCATCGTTGCTCCCGATACCAGTCCCCGAGGCGGCAATCTGCCCGGCGAAGATGATAGCTACGACTTTGGCAGCGGTGCCGGTTTTTATTTGAACGCCACCCAGGAACCGTGGGCCCAACACTACCGCATGTATGACTATGTGGTGAGTGAATTGCCGGGGGCGATCGCCGCCAATTTCTCCATTCTCGAAACTCGCCAAAGCATCATGGGGCATTCCATGGGCGGCTATGGTGCCCTAATGATTGCCCTCCGCAATCCGGGACGGTTCCAAAGCGTGTCGGCTTTTGCGCCCATCGTGGCGCCATCCCAGGTGCCCTGGGGCAAAAAAGCCTTCAGTCACTACCTCGGCAGTGACATGAGCGACTGGCTCGCCTATGACCCCACCCACTTGGTCAAAAATGCGCCTGAACGACTGCCTATCCTGATCGATCAGGGCGAAGCAGACAATTTTCTCAAAGAGCAGCTGCAGCCGGAACTATTCGCTGCGGCTTGCAAGGCCGTTAATCACCCGCTGACTCTGCGGATGCAGCCGGGCTATGACCACAGCTACTATTTCATTGCCACCTTCATCGGCGACCACCTCGCCCACCATGCCGCCGCGTTGACGTGACTGTCTGTGACCAACTTTTCACAATGATTTAATTTGATGCCGCTTTCGAGTGGTCAGGCCAACTGGAGTGTGACAAATTGCTGCAAATCAAAGCATGAATTGATTTGAACCGCTAGTTTTCAAGCTAAAGGGTTGATTGCCGTATGGAATAGTGCGGTAAAGAACCTCATAGGCTATATGCCTTAATTGTGGGGTGTCGTACCTTAGAAGGGGGACACCTGCATGATTTGGAATACATACCTTTTTCTTAGCCATAGTGGCTTGTCATTATGCTAGATGCACTCATCCTTGTTTCATTTATTATTGCCGGTGCGGGGATTGGCTATTACGCTCCTGAACTGCTGCCAGCAGGTGCTCTGAGCGAAGTCAGTAGCTTAGAAGGTCTAAGTTCGGTAACGGCGGGCTTTGGGGCCTTATTTGGCACTGCGATTGGTTTGGTCATGCAAACCAGCTATCGGCGCCTGGAGGCGCAAATTCGCGAGCTACCGCCCGATCGCCTGCTGAGCCGCGCCATTGGGCTGGTTGTGGGGCTGTTAATTGCCAATCTAATGCTGGCACCGCTATTTTTGCTGCCAATTCCTAATGAGTTCGGCTTTATTAAACCGCTGCTGGCGGTAATGGGGAGCGTGATTTTTGCCGTTTCGGGTATGAATCTGGCTGATACCCATGGGCGATCGCTCCTGCGCTTGATTAATCCCGGCACGATGGAATCGACGCTGGTAGCCGAAGGCACCCTTAAACCATCCAAAACCAAGCTTTTAGATACCAGCTGTATTATCGATGGCCGCATCGAAGGACTGCTGGAAACCAGTTTTCTTGAAGGACAAATTTTGGTACCGCAGTTTGTCTTACAAGAATTACAGCAGGTGGCCGACGCTTCGAATGATCAAAAGCGAGTGCGCGGGCGCCGTGGTTTAGATGTGCTGAATCGAATTCGGGCAACCTATGCCAACCGCGTCGTCCTGTCATCCATTGACTACGACGATGTGTCGACGGTGGACGCTAAGCTAGTGAGGCTAGCGCAGGAGCTGGACGCCATGCTGCTGACTAATGACTTCAACCTCAATAAGGTCGCCAGCTTCCAAGAAGTCAAGGTGCTGAATATTAACGATTTGGCCCAGGCCATTCGACCCAATTATCTGCCTGGTGATGACATGGGCCTGCGAATTCTGAAGCAGGGTAAAGAACCGCAGCAGGGCGTTGGCTATCTGAACGACGGCACGATGGTCGTGGTTGAAGAAGGGCGCAATTTTATTGGTGATGAAATTGTGGTGGTGGTGACGGGGGCGCTGCAAACGTCGGCAGGGCGAATGATTTTTGCGCGTCCCAAAGACTCAGTCGTCGCTTCGTAGAGTTGACCTCAACTTAGAGGCCGCTAGCATTTAGCGTTCAAAGACCGGGGCTGAGAGCCATTCAGTCTCTAGCTAAATTTGTGAAACGGGCGCTGCAGGGTTCGCCCCGCAAGCATTTTAGTTCTGATTCGCGCACCCTGGATTTTGGTGCTTGGCAAGTCGGCGTCTGCAAGCTTAGGCAGGCAGTGTCACAATGATGAAGTGCTGCAAGTAGGATGTCGTTATGCCTGAAGAAAAAAATTATTCCTGGAAAGGCAGTCCCAATGCGGGCTTAGTCTTGGCGCTAATTGCTGTGGGAGCCGGGGTGTTGCTGATTCTTGCCGGATTTAGCTAGCGCTCGAAATGAGGCGTGCACCGTTTGTGAAACAGTTCGCTATGATCGATGCCGCTGTTGAGTAGAGTTGATCCGCAAATATGAGTGTCGGAAAGTCTTTATGGTGGGCAGGGCGATCGCTGCGCGTTTTCTTGGCTGGACTGCTAGGCGGGGTGAGTGCGATCGCGATCGTCAATCCGGCGACGATGGCACAATCCGGTCCAATGATTGAAGAATGCAATCAATTTGCCACCGGCGTTAATCGCCATCGAGAGGTGATGAACAGCTTCGAGGCCGAAATCGCCACCTTTGCCGAAAACGCTGTGGCTGCCGAAACTTTAGCAGAAATCACCGCTGCGGCCTCGCAGTATGTTGATGCCGCGGGTGATATAACGGCCAGCCTCAAAACGGTGGCCAGCGATTTGGACACGCTGTCTCTCACTGACACGCAGCTGACTAATTATCGTGACGAATATGTTGTCCTGGTGGCTGGGTTTAGCACGGCGCTAACAACGGTTAGTGATGCGATGGCCCAGGTAGCTGCTTCAGAAACTGAAGACCAGCTTTCTGATAGTCTGCAGGCGGTTGGTGAGGAGACCACGATAACTATTGATGAAATTGAAACCCTGGCGATTGAAGAGTCAGCAATCATTGATGAGGTCAATGCCTACTGCACATCAGAACCAGGACAAGACTTGGGGCGCGCTGTCAATTGATGCCAAAAGCTATGTGGCATATGCATTCTCACGCTCGTTTCAGTTTCCTGAGCCAGGGAGCAGAATCACCGCAATCAATTAGCCGCCAATTTGAGACATGGTGCGATTGTAAACGCCAGTGGTGCCTGACTCACGCATTTTGAAGTTAATGTCGGGTTTGGCGTGCACTAGCTCGGCCACCTGCGCACGAATATCAGCCAGCGGCACGCCGCTGCGAAGTTGTTCTCGCAGATTCAGCTGACCGGTCTCGTTCAGCAAACAGGGACGCAGCCAGCCATCGGCAGAAAGACGCATGCGGTTGCAGCGATCGCAAAAACATTCTGACATTTGGCTAATAAAGCCCAGCGTCCCTTTCGCACCAGGAATTTGGAACACGTCTGCGGGACCGTTGCCACACACGTTGCCTTCCTGTAAGCCCCAGCGATCGCGGATCTGCTGCCGCAGGTCTTCTGAGGCAATCCAGCCGCGATGCTGAAACAGGCTATCGTTGCCGATGGGCATAAATTCGATGAAGCGAACGTGCCACTCTCGCTCCAGGGTTAAAGCAGCCAGGTCAAGAATTTCTCCATCGTTGACGCCAGGAATCACGACGACATTTAACTTCAGCGGCGTAAACCCCAGGCGATGGGCCACCTGAATGCCCTCCCAAACGTCGTACCAGCGTGACCGACCGCGTCCGCCTACAATTGCTTGAAAGGTTTCTGGGTCAAGCGAATCCAGGCTGATGTTGATGCGACGTAGGCCCGCCTGCCACAGAGACTCCGCTTTATTCGCCAACAGAAAGGCGTTAGTCGTCATAGCGAGATCTTGAGTTTGAGGCAAGCCCGCTATGTCCCCCACAATTTCCACCACATCCGGACGTAACAGCGGTTCGCCCCCCGTCAGTCGAAAGCGAGTAAAGCCAACCGGGATAAAAACGTGCTGTAACAGCGATCGCAACTCAGCCCGCGTGAGCCAATCTTGCCGGAGCACATAGGCGAGATCGGCCCCCTCTGGCATGCAGTATTGACACTGAAAATTACAGCGGTCAATCAGACTGATGCGGAGATAATCAATAGGGTTCATAAACCACTTTTATCAAAAGAATTGGCGAAAAACTTTAACAAGAGCAAAATCACCGCTGTCGCTGCAGTTCAAATAAAGCGTTGCCCGAGGCCACAATCAACGGCAGCCTAATGCAAGCACATGATTTTTCTCAACTTTAGCGATATTTTAATGGTCAAACAGACCGTTTGATATGACTAACTCGACTCCACCGAGGGCCGGATATACGCTACCGGTCTTTGCCTGCGCCAGCGCGATCGCGGCGTTACAAAAGCTGCTTAACCCGCAGGCGCCGGTCAGCTCGGTCACGCTCAATCTGGTGCAGCCTGAACAGCCTGCCACTGTCACCGTTGAACAGGCCGCCTTGCTGCCGGACGGTGCGGCCCTCGCGATCACCCGCAGCGATCCCGGCGATAATCTAGACCTGACGAGACATACGCCGATTTGGGCCGTGGTGCGCTGGGGGGCTGAGACGCAGCCTGAGCGAGTACTGATTGAGGGCGGGGAGGGCATTGGCCGACAGCTAGGGGATGACCAGCAGCCTGCCGCTATTTATGCCTATGCCCAGACTTTGCTGCAGCAAAATTTGGAGCCGCTGCTGCCCCCTAATAAAGCCATCAGTGTCACCGTCATTTTGCCAGAGGGGCGATCGCTGGCGTTACGCACCTCCAACGCGGCCTTTGGCGTGGTGGATGGCCTGTCGCTGTTGGGCACGTCCGGGATTGCCCAGCCCTTGAGCGCTCCCGGTCAATTAGAAGCATTTCGCCAGGCTGTCCGGGAGCAAGCCCAGCAGTTTGACACGCTAGTGTTTTGCGTCGGAGAAAATGGGCTGGACCGAGCGCTGACGCTGGGCATTCCGGCTGAGCGACGCATCAAAACGGGCAACTGGATTGGGCCACTGCTCATCGAAGCGGCGCTGAGCGACGTACAGGGCATTTTGCTGCTGGGCTACCACGGCAAGCTGATTAAGCTGGCGGGCGGCATTTTTCACACCCATCACACCGTAGCTGACGGTCGCCAGGAAATCTTGAGCGCGATCGCGGCGGCACACGGACTTCCCGCTGCAGAAGTGCGGCAGTTGCTGCAGGCGCCAACCGTTGAGTCCGGCTTGGCTCATCTGCGGCAACTCGATCAGCAGCAGCGGCAAAATTGGGTTGAGCAAATTTATCAATCTTTAGTGGAGCGCCTCGATACGCGGGCGATCGCTTACATTCAGGCAAACGCTGAGCGTACCGTGATTGTGGGGTCAGCCGTATTTGATCGTCAGCGAGAAATTATCACCACCAGCAGTCGCGGCGCCACACTATGGCAAACTCTTTTGATAAGCTAGTGAGAATAAGTTTTTTGAAACCTGTCAAAAATAGTTATTCTTTGGCGATGAGGAACGAACCAGACTCGCTATCATTCCGAACAAATTCCAGCATTGATTAGTTATTTATCGTTAACCTAGTCAATTTTGTCTTAGCCCATATTCTTTAAGGCGCGGTTGTCAATTTAAGGTTAAAAATCGGCTGGCATTGGCGTTACCGCGTCTGCTTCAACGGTATAAGCGAGGGTCTGCCGTCCTGATAAGGGTCTGCCGTCCTGACTGACGAAGCCTGAAAACATCCAGATGACCGCTCGTAGATCAGCAAGACGATAAATTGTTTCCATTATTCGACAATTACAGGATTTCTGCCGTGACTCTACAAACTCAAACCCCCGCTATTCCCACTGAACCCAGCACTACCGCCTTAAATCGACAGATGCTGGTCATTCTCGATTTTGGCTCGCAGTATTCGGAGCTCATCGCTCGCCGCATTCGTGAAACCGAAGTGTATTCTGAAGTCCTCTCTTATCGTACGACGGTAGAGCAGCTGAAACAGCTCAACCCCCGAGGGATTATTCTTTCCGGTGGTCCCAATTCGGTCTATGCCCCAGGCGCGCCTCACTGTGATCCAGAAATCTGGAATTTAGGTATCCCAGTGCTGGGAGTCTGCTATGGCATGCAGCTCATGGTACAGCAGTTAGGTGGGCAGGTTGAGCAGGCTCAACGGGGAGAGTATGGCAAGGCATCCCTTTTAATTGATGACCCGACTGATTTGCTGACCAATGTTGAAGACGGCTCCACAATGTGGATGAGTCACGGCGACTCGGTGACGCAGATGCCCACTGGGTTTGAGATTCTGGCGCACACCGACAACACGCCCAGTGCCGCGATCGCCGACCATCAGCGCAAATTTTACGGCGTCCAGTTTCATCCCGAGGTGGTACATTCCGTTGGTGGGCAGGCTCTAATTCGCAATTTTGTTTATCACATTTGCGAATGTCAGCCAACCTGGACGACGGAAGCTTTTATTGAAGAAGCGATTCGCGAAGTCCGGGCTCGCGTTGGCGATCGCCGGGTACTGCTAGCGCTTTCCGGTGGCGTTGACTCTTCGACCTTGGCGTTTTTGCTGAACCGCGCCATTGGCGATAACTTAACCTGCATGTTTATCGACCAGGGCTTTATGCGCAAAGGTGAGCCCGAGCGCTTGGTGAAGCTGTTTGAAGAGGAATTCCATATTCATGTGAGCTACGTCAATGCTCGCGATCGCTTCCTCGAACGAGTCAACGGCGTCACCGATCCCGAAGAAAAGCGCAAGCGCATCGGCCACGAGTTTATTCGCGTCTTTGAAGAAGAGTCGCGTCGCCTCGGCCCGTTTGACTACCTGGCTCAGGGCACGCTCTATCCTGACGTGATTGAATCTGCCGACACGAATGTTGATCCTAAGACGGGAGAGCGCGTCGCGGTGAAAATTAAGAGTCACCATAACGTTGGCGGCTTGCCTAAAGACCTGCAGTTCAATCTGGTGGAGCCTCTGCGCAAGCTATTCAAAGACGAAGTGCGCAAACTGGGGCGATCGCTGGGACTGCCTGAAGAAATTGTGCGCCGACATCCCTTTCCGGGCCCCGGCCTGGCTATTCGCATACTGGGCGAAGTCACGGCTGAAAAGCTCAATATCCTCCGTGACGCTGACTATATCGTGCGTGAGGAAATTCGCGATCGCGGCATGTACCACGACTTTTGGCAGGCGTTTGCGGTGTTGCTCCCCGTGCGTAGCGTCGGCGTTATGGGCGATCAGCGAACCTATGCCTATCCCATCGTGCTGCGCTGTGTCTCCAGCGAAGACGGCATGACTGCCGACTGGTCACGGGCTCCCTATGAGCTGCTGGAGGCCATTTCCAACCGCATCGTCAACGAAGTTGATGGCGTTAACCGCGTGGTGTATGACATTACGTCGAAGCCACCGGGGACGATTGAGTGGGAGTAGTGAGTGGAGTGATGGGGTAATGGGGTGATGGGTTAGTGGAGTGAGTAAGATAGGTTCAGTCGGAGAAGTGAGCGATCGCTCATCTATGAATTATCCATTCTCGCATTCCGCACGCTGAAGGATTTGCCCTTACCGCAGGGCGCTTTGAAGTCTGCATTTTGAATACTGCCATATGGTACAAACTCTTCCGCGACTCCAGACTTTTGAGGACTTTCTCGCCCATACCGAGGGGGCTGAGGGCTACTATGAGTTGGAATATGGAGAATTGGTTGAAATGCCCCCAGAGTCCGATGCCAATCTACAGAGGGCAATGGAGCTATACGAGGCTCTCAAGGTACATGTTGACCGACGACAGATTCGTTTGCAGGGTATAGCAATCGCCACACCGGGGCAGCCTAAAAATCGCTATCCCGACCTAACGGTGCTGCAGCCGGAACATCCTGAACAAATGCAGGCGCTGGGACAAGCAGCAATTACCCTCGATATGGCTCCGCCTCGATTAGTGGTTGAAGTCGTCAGTCCCGGCTCCGAAAATCACCGTCGCGACTATTTCGAGAAGCGCAATCAGTATGAATGGCGCGGCATTCCTGAATATTGGATCATCGATCCGGTGCTGGCCCAAGTTACCGTGTACTCGATGACTGCAGTCGGCTACGAGGCAGCAGTTTTCGCTGGCGAGGCAGTGGTGAAGTCGATCGCTTTTCCCGACTGGCAGCAGACCGCTGCTGCCATGTTGACTTTTTGAGTCTGCCCAAAAGCGAGAGTTCATGATGACTAGCCCGGATCGTGGTGAGGTTTGGTTGGTAAGCTTGGACCGCACGACAGCAGCCGTCCCGTGCCTTATCGTCAGCACTCCAGCACTGCAGCAAGATCGCGCGGTGGTAACGCTGATTCCCTACACGACCAATCTGCAGGGCTACTACTACGAAGTGGATATCGGCATCAGCTTTCTGGAGCCGGGGGTCTTTGATATCCAAACTCTGACCACCGTTCCTCAGGCGCAGATGATAGAAAAGCTAGGAGAATTAGATTTGGCGCAGCTATTGAAGATTGAAGACGTGCTGCTTTCCTGGCTGGGATTTGAAACCGTCAACCCTGATGAAGCATAGCCTTAGTGCTAGTTCTGTGCGTCCACGAGCTCTAGCAAATCTACTGCCGATAGTTGAGGAATGCCTAGCTTTTCCGCCTTCGCCAGCTTAGAGCCCGCATCTTCGCCCACAACCAAATAGTCTGTCTTGGCGCTGACGCTGCTGGTGACTTTGCCACCGGCCTTTTCGATTAGAGCTTTGGCTTCGCTGCGGCTCAAGGTCGGGAGACTGCCGGTCAATACCAAGGTTTTACCGGCGAGGGGCAGCGTCTCTTCATCAGATAAGGGGGCCGCTGGCGTGCCAACAAGCTGAACTCCAGCGGCTTTGAGCTGTTCAATTAGCTGCCAATTAGACGCATTTCGCAGCCATTCGTATACGGACTGGGCGATTTCGGGGCCGATGCCGTAAACCGCTTCGATATCTTCGATTTTGGCGGCTTTGAGTTGATCCACTGAGGGAAAATTTTGCGCCAAAACCCGGGCATTCACCGTGCCAACGTGGCGGATGCCCAATCCGTATAGCACGCGCGACCAGGGCTGCTCTTGGGAGGCGGCGATCGCGTCCACAATTTTCGTAGCTAACTTTTCGCCCATGCGATCGAGCTGCATCAGCTGTTCCACCGTCAGGTCATACAAATCTGCAACGGACTTGACGAGGCCCTGCTCGACCCACTGCTCGACCCACTTCGAGCCAATCCCATTGATATCTAAGGCATCGCGCCGCGCCCAGTGAATCAGCGCCCCCCGCACAATCGCCGGACAGGAGGTATTGATGCAGCGAGTGACGGCCTCATCTTCCGGCTTCACCAGGGTCTCGTCGCATTCGGGGCAGCAGGCGGGCATCTGGAAGGGCTGAGCATCGGCCGGACGCAGGTCGGACAGCACACGCACCACTTCGGGAATAATTTCTCCGGCTTTGCGGACGACGACGGTGTCGCCGAAGTGCAAATCAAGCTCCTGGATACGGTCAGAATTGTGCAGCGTCGCCCGAGACACCGTGGTCCCGGCAAGCTGCACAGGGTCGAGTTCAGCGACGGGGGTAACGGCGCCGGTGCGCCCCACCTGCACCGACACGGTGTTGACCTGGGTGGGCACTTCCTCAGCGGGATATTTGAGGGCGATCGCCCAGCGGGGAAACTTTTGCGTAAAGCCGAGCTGGCGCTGCAGGGCAAAGTCATTGAGTTTCACCACGACGCCATCGGTTAAGTAAGGCAGATCATGACGCTCGGTTGACCAGCGATCGTAAAAGGTGGCTACGTCGTCAGCGGTTTCACACAGAGCCCGATGGGGGTTGACCTTGAATCCTATCTTTTTCAAACGCTCCAGCGATTCCTTCTGGGTATCAGGAACTTTTAAGCTGCCGGGGTCAGCGTCCTCGGGAATTAGCAGAGTGTAGGCAAAAAAGTCGAGGCGGCGAGCGGCCACAATCCGCGAGTCGAGCTGCCGTAGAGTGCCTGCAGCAGCGTTGCGAGGATTGGCAAACTCGGCTTCGTTGTTGGCGGCGCGCTGCTGATTGATGCGGTCGAATTCTTGCTGGGGCAAAAACGCTTCGCCGCGCACCTCTATTCGCGACGGCGGCGACTCGACCCGCAGCCGCAGAGGAATAGTGCGAATGGTTTTGAGATTTTGGGTAATCTCCTCGCCAGTCACCCCGTCACCCCGTGTCAGCCCCTGGGTCAAAATGCCGTTTTCATAGGTCAGGGCGATCGCCGAACCGTCAATCTTCAGCTCTGCGACGGCGGCGGCTTCTTCAACGTCGGGAGCAAGGCGCTGCCATTTAGTCTGCCAAGCGCGATATTCTTCAATGCCAAAGGCATTTTCCAAACTGTAAAGGGGAATGTTGTGGCGCACCGAGGTGAACTGACTAGCGGGCCGCTCCCCCACGCGCTGAGTCGGACTGTCGGCGGTCACTAATTCGGGATGCTGATCTTCAAGGTCTTGCAGTTGGCGATAGAGGCGATCGTAAACCTCGTCCGCCATCAGCGGAGCGTCGAGCACATAGTAGGCGTAGCTGGCTTTCTGTAACTGTTCGCGGAGCTGCTGCACTTGCTGTTCGACGGCGTTGCCCATCCGTTTCTGACCTCACTGTTCAGAAGATCAGTTTACCGTTCTCAACTGGTGATTTCTGGGAGTTTTAGAGCGACTGAGCAACGTTGATTATGGGTGCGATTACTCCAGCACCCCTGTACTCTATCGACGCTGCGATCGCCGAAATCCCACTTTAAAAGACAAAAGCGGAAACGCTTGAACGTTCCCGCAGGGTTTGAAATGGTTTTTATAGTGATCCTATGACTTATCAGCGGTTGGATGGCCCAAAACCTCGTTGGCTGCCTCAATGGCTTTATTGTCTCCTTCCACCCAAACTTGAAAGCGGCGGGGTACTTCAGGATTTCCCTTTTGCTTTTGCGTTGGCAGCTTAGCTTGACGAATTTGCTTGCCGATAAGAACGCCGAAGACAGCACCAGCAATGGTTAACGCCACGATGGCAAGGCGATTAAAAGAAGTGTTGATAACGTCGCCATAGACGATTGTTGAGTAGATGGCGACAAAAATAACGCCGACCACACCGCCTAAAAATGCCCCAGCCAGCAGCCCAGCTTCAGGCCCGACCGTTGTGCCCATCGCCGCAACTTCTTCGTAAGGATTGATCTCGCCTTCAATTCGGATATCGGTCAAGTCGGCTTCACTTTGCAGCAGCTTCTCCTTGACCTGCTCTGCATCGTCGCGATCGTCAAAAACAGCAATTTGCTGCTTTTGCAGCTTACTTTCCGACTTTTCTATCGTTTGCTCTGCCATAAAACTCTCCTCTCTTACATCTCAGTCCAATCTGACGAAGGGCTTCCTTCCCGAGAAATTGGACAATAATTTTAACTTTGATGGAAATTTCTCGATTATCCCTCCGTGAGTTGAGAGATTTGCGACCGCCAAAAGTAGCAAATCTCTCAACACAGTCTGCCGAGCAGGATTTTGTCATCTGCTACTTGACGCCTTTAATGGACTTAAGTCCGGTAAGTTTGCCTCTAAAGCTTGGAAATAGCATGCAGGCTGAGCGTGGGTGACTGTTCTTGTTGTCCAATGAGCGACTAAACAGGAGATTTTCCCTACCGAGAGATGAATTGCTAAGCGGTCTCTGTCGTGGCAGTCTCATGGGGAATTGGCGACGACAGTCGGGAGCACCAGACATGAAACAGCGGTGGACAAAGCATATTGCTAAATATGTAACAATTTGCCTGCTGAGTTGTCTGCTGGCGCTAGGATTGCCGATACTGGCGGCGGCTCAAGAGAATGGAGCGACTACGGAACCGCAATCCCCCGCTACCGTTGCGGCCCAAAAGGAAATCTTTTTTGCCGATGTGCTGGTGCGCGGACAGCCCATATTTCAAGTCGGCAGTCTGAATGAGTTGAGGGCAAGCGATCGCGCCCAGCAGATTAGCCGCCGCATCGCCGGTCTGCTTCAGCAGCCGCAGGTGCTTGATGAAGTGCAAGTGCGCGTTGACTCCCAGCGAGAACTCGCGACCCTGCGGCTTAACAATCGCGTGATTATGACGGTCACCGGGCAAGATGCCCTCGATTTTGACACCACAGTCGAAGCGCTGGCGGAGCAGTGGGCATCCGAACTGAACGAAGCTTTGGCGCAGCCTAACCTTGCTACCGACGTGGTGCGGCGCTTGGAAGGAACGGCTCAACAGTTTGCTCGCAGCGTTTTGAATAATTTGTCGTCTATTGTGGGTGCTGGCTTGGTCATGCTGGTGACCTGGGCGATCGCGACGGGCATGGCTCGCGGCGCTTACATTTGGGCGGAACGGACAGAGGGCGATCGCGCCACCGAAATTTTGATCAGCCGTCTCAGCTATGGCGCCGTGTGGTTTCTGGGAGCAGTGGTGGCGCTGGCGGTGCTGGGCCTTAACCTCACAGCCCTGTTAGGCACCTTGGGACTCACTAGCGTGGCCATCGGCTTTGGCCTCAAGGATATTTTGAGTAACTACCTTTCTGGCTTGATTTTGCTGGCGTCGCGGCCTTTTAGCATCGGTGATGAGGTGGTGATTGATCAGTACGAAGGTCGAGTGGTGCAGGTGCAGTTGCGCGTCACCACCGTGCAGACCTATGACGGGCGGCAAGTCTATATCCCCAATCAGGAGGTCTTTCAAAGCAGCATTACCAACAACACAGCTTCCCCTGTGCGGCGCAGCAGCGTCTTGGTCGGCATCGATTATGGCGCGGATATTGAGCGGGCTAAGGCGGAAATTCAGGCGGCGATCGCGGGCATTGATGCGATTGAGATTGATCCAGCGCCGGTGGTGCTGATACAAGAATTGGCCGCCAGCACGGTAAATCTAGAAATTTTGTTTTGGGTCAATTCCCGCCGTAAATCTTTTCTCCAGGTCACTTCTGATGTCCGCCATGCAGTGAAAGCGAAGTTAGAGGCCGCTAACATCGAAATGCCAACGGATATTTACACGCTCACCTTCCGCGATCGCCCGCCGCTGGAGCCATTTACGCCCAACTCATTGCCCGAAACATCCGAAAACTAAGGCAACGGCAGTCGAGTTTAGGAAGTGCGCTGAGCACTCAACTAATGCCGCTCCCGGCGAATCCACAGGCAGCCAATATTTTGGTAGATGTGCACTCAGCGATCGCGAGTTCTTCAAAGTCAGCTATTAGAAATCAATGACAGTCTGAGCGAAAATAAAAACTGAGATATCATTAACCAACCGGTAGAGTACAAAAGTATGATAAATCCGCTCTCTCTCGAAACCCGTGTGGCCACGCTCCCGAGTGGCTACAGGCGGTTGAGTGAGCGTCTGGATAGCTTAGAAAATTTGATTGGTGCCGCTGCCCGATTTGCCGAGCGTGCGTCAGAAAAGGCCGATAATGTAGAGCGAGAACTTACACACGTCAGGCAAGATGTACAGCGCAACGGTCAGCGTTTAGACCGCATTGAAGCTCGGATGGACGAAATTGAGGCTAATCAACAAAGCCTTTCCGCCGGTCAAGACAGACTGGAACAATTAATCATGCAGGTGCTGTCCAAGTTGGACGAGTAAGGCCCTGTTAATTGCCCTCAGTCGGCAACGTTGCTCACTAGAAAATCGTTAGCGCTGCTGAAATATTCACTGTTCGACAGCTTGTTTGAACGCTATTATTGCGCTGTGTGCCTATTTTGCTAAAGCTTAGTCATGCGGTAGCAGAGTTTGTGACAAGTGCTGGGCGATCGCCACTGCCGCTCCCGGCGAGCCCATGCGCTGCCGCCCATTTTGCCGGATTTTCGCCAGACGATCGCTGTCGGCCAGCACGGTTGCCATTGCAGTCCCTAGATCTGCCGCCCGATTGACTAAAATCACCGATGGCCCCAGCAGTCGCGTTTGCAGTTTGGCAAAGGTGGGGGTGAACTGCGGTCCGGCTCCTGGCGTGATGAAGGCTGGTTTGCCTAGCCCGACAAACTGCTCCGTTGCGGTACCAGCCATAGCGATCGTCGTATCTGCCGAATGCAGGCAATCTGCATAGGCTGTCTGGGTTAACAGAACTCGACCATTTTCTTTGACAAAATAGTCAGAATCAGGTGCCTCGCAGTACCACCCAGCCTGCTCTAAAGCCCGCTGCAATTCTGCGATATCCAGTGCCGGGGCGATCGCGCCTAAAAACTGCACTGGGCGTGGTGCCCACTGGGTCAGCACGCTATCCATGCCTTGAAGCAAAATTTGCCAGTTGGCATAGGCTTCAGGAGCGCGCGAGCCGGGCAAAAGAACTACCGTCAGCGTCTCTGATTCCTGCGGTTTCAAGGTAGCTGCCTGCTCGGTTGAGGTCAATCCGTCCATCATCGGATTGCTGGCAAACGGTTCGGGCAAGCCTGACCGCTGCAATTCTGAGCGGGTCAGCTCATCGCGCACAATCACGGCCCGACAGCGATTGCGGCTCATCAACCACCGCTCCCACGGCAAGTACATCGATAGGCCAGCCCAGCCGGCATACCAGGGTAAATCAGCCAGCAGACCCTGCTCATCCCGCAGGTAATAGGCCGATTTGGCAGTGCCCACAATGCCATAGGGCAGTCCGCTCCACCAGGCAAACGCTGCCGGAATCACGTCGCCCACCGCCAGCACCGCGCCGCCATCCTGGGCCCAGCGCTTCAGCGCCTGGAGCTGCGCCAGGGTAAGTTGCGCCAGTCCTCCCCGCACATCACGGGCGAGTTGACGACTATCCATGTAAATAAAGCCTCCGGAAGGCAGGGTTTTGGTGGCTGCAATCAGCGGTATCTGCTGTTTCTGAAAGGCTGTACCTTCGCCCACTAGTGGTAACACAGCAAGTTCAATTTGCGGCTGGCGCGATCGCAGCTCGGAGAGAATCCGCAGGGCGATCGCGTCTTCTCCATGTCCATTACTGATGCACAGTAATCGCGCCGCTTTCGTCATCAGTCTGCCGCAAAGTTTTCTGGTGCAACCCGTTCCCAAAGTTCCTCGATGGCTGACTCTGAAAAGCGGTCTTGATTGGCAACTGCCGACAAGGCAGTCAGTCGGCTCCAGAGAAAAGTGCGAGCGACCCGGACAAGTTCCTCATCAGGAAAGGCTGGATGAACCCAGACAGACATTTCACTTGCAGGAATTCCGTCAGAAATCAGGCTAAAAGTGACTTGATGATAGAGCTCTGAAAACCCCTCGCGAGCAACTGCATGTTCAATTTTGGCAACCTGGATCAAGCTGGGATAGCGCATGGGTCCTTCTGTCCGGCAACAGGTAAATCCAGTCTAAGCGCTCTGGGCGGACAAGCATCGACAATTGTGGCCGTTGCTCGCTGACAATAGAGCTAAGTGTAATCGAGAAGAAATGGCAAAAGATGCGCCCCTAGGGTAAAAGATGTGCCGCTAAGGCAAACGCTCTACGAAGTGCTGCAGCCCTTTTAAATAAGAGGCTGTACCAGGGCGATAGATGCTGACGTGGTCGGCTTCGGGAATCAAAAATAATTGTTTAGGGTGTGGGGCTTCGTCGTATAGCTGCTGACTCATCGTACTGGGCACAACCGAATCGACCGTGCCGTGCAAAAACAAAACTGGCATTTGCAAAGCAGCGACCTTATTTAAGGAATCAAATCGCTCTGTCAGCAGTTGGTTAATGGGCAAGAACTGGGTGAATGCCCGCTGCTGAACGGCTGCAGTCATCGTTGTGAAAGAACTTTGCATAATCAGGCCAGCGGCATTGGGGTGTTGAACAGCTAGGTCGAGGGCGATCGCTCCGCCCAGCGATTCACCGTAAATAACAATCTGCTCCGCTGGAACTTGCTGCACCGTTCTCAAATAGTGCCAAGCTGCCGCTGCATCCTCATAAAGCTGCGCTTCGTGCGGAAAATCGCCCCCGCTGCGACCATATCCCCGGTAATCAAACACCAGTACCGAAAAACCCAGTTGCCGAAATGCCGACACTCTTGCCAGATAGTTATAGTCGCCCATGTTGCGCCCGACGCCACACAAATAAAGCATGACCTTGGGCGATGGCAGAACTTGGGCCGGTTCATTGGGCAGCACCGTGTATTCAGCCGTTGCTGGCAACCACCAACCGTGCAGGCGATCGCCGGATGCGCCCACGGGAATCCACATGTCCTCGTAGCTTAAGCCAAAGTCTGGATGACTCGGCACCATCGATAGCTCCGAGCGGGGCCGATAAATTAGGTGCCGTTGTCGGGTGGTGATAAAAGCGATCGTCAACCCGTAAAGCAATCCTAGAGCAAGGGCGATCGTCGCTAGCCTGCTTACTAGATTAGAGTGTCGAATAGCTCGATACATTACGCTTAATCAGCCCGCCAGGCTTGAATTTTAGCCTGCTTCTGCCTTTATCCTGCAGCGGCGCACAGGCAAGGCCCTTCCTTTAGCGATATCTCATGCCATGCCCGTCCTTATGCCTTTTCAGAACTGACGGACAGAATTATCGGCAGCCGAACTGTGAAGGTACTGCCCTGGCCAACTTTGCTGGTGACCTGTAAAGTACCTTGCAACAGATCGACGAACTGTTTCACGATGCTTAATCCCAGGCCGGTTCCAGGAATGTTGCTGACATTTCTACCCCGATGAAAAGGCTCGAACAGATGACGCTTATCTTCACTGGCAATGCCAATCCCCTCATCTTCAACTTTGATAACAAGCTGGCTCTGTCGTTTGGTTAGCTTCAGTCGAATGGCTCCGTCACCAGGAGTGTAGCGGATGGCGTTGGAGAGTAAGTTGCTGAGAATAGAGCGTAGCAGGCGCTCATCTAAATTGGCATTTAATAAACGGCTGCGGCAGACAAACTGAACTGGTGCGTGAGCGCGCTGAAATTCTCGCTCGGCCAGCAGGGCTTGGCAGAAGGCGACCAGTTCTAAAGGTTTGGGAGCAACTTCCAGCACTTTGGCTTCAATTTTGCCAATTACCAAAATGTCGTCGATCATCTGAGTCATGCGATCAACATTGGCATTGATGGCCAGTAAGTAGCTGGCTTTGTCTCTAGCACTGAGCCTGGCATCGTAGCGATTCAAGGAAGAAACCGACAGCGCAATATTGTTCAGAGGATTACGAAATTCATGGCAAACCATCGAAACGAAACGCGATCGCATCTCACTCAGCTCCCGCAACTGCTGGTTGGCCTGGCGTAGTTTAGCGGTGCGCTGCTGCACTTTTTGCTCCAGTTCTTCATTGGTGCGCTGAAGAATGGCCTCGGCCCAGCGACGCTGGGTGATGTCACGAAACGTGACCACGGCGCCGATCAGCCGGCCTTCCTCGTCTCTCATAGGAGTGCTGATATACTCCACTGGAAAGCTGGTGCCGTCTTTGCGCCAAAATACTTCGTTGGTAACGCGCCGCGTGCTGCCGTCTTGAAAGGCTTTGTAGATCGGGCAGTCTTCGCGCTGGTAGTGGGTGCCGTCAGCGTGGGAATGATGCAGCACCACATGCATTGACTTGCCGATCAGCTCTTCGATGGGCCAGTCAATCATGACGGCAGCCGCCGGATTGACAAACGTTACGTTGCCGTTCAAATCTAATCCGTATACGCCTTCACCTACCGCATTGAGAATCAGCTGCTGCTGGCGGCGTAACTGTTCTAACTCTTGTACGACCGGTTGGGGCGAAGCTTGGCTACCAAGTTTGGCTGTGGGCGATCGCGTCGGTGAATCGCTGGCAGTCCATTCGTAATCAGTCATCAGTCGTCATGGTTGCAATTTTGCGGAGCGTGGGCAATCAGACCTTAAAGCTTAGCCATCCATTAGGACAACACATTTTTTCAGGTTTAAAGAATGTAATCCAGGACACCACAAACTAACTTCTTAAAGATTATCAAAATAAGAACTTCATCCTGGAAAAATTTTGGTTGGTGTCACTTTATGCACCAATAGTCGCAAAGATAAGGGCAACTATTCAATCTTTTCCGGTATAAAAATTATGCCTAGAAATTGTTGACTATTGTCTAATCTTGAAGTCGCTGATGCAATCTCATGCTCGCCAGCAATTATTAGATATACAAATTTGTCTTTTGAGACTTTTGAGATGATAACGCTTTCACACTTCATCGCGATAGCATCAGAAAACAAAGTGAGATTGTTTCTCTTGTTTAGGGTGAAAGCGATTTTCCAGTAAGGGCCATTTAAGTCGTTATGAAAACGATACTCATTATCGAAGACGAGCGGCAAACCCGCAGCGTTTTTTTGAAATGCCTAACCTTTGAGGGCTTTCGAGCTCAGGGTGCGAATAATGGCTCTGACGGGATTCGGCTGGCTCAAAAATATCTGCCTGATTTGGTCGTTTGCGACATCATGATGCCAGATATGGATGGCTACTCGGTGTTGTCTACCTTGCGTGGTTTCCAGGCGACAGCGGCGATTCCCCTAATATTTTTGACGGCCAAAGTCACCATGGCAGATCTGCGCCGGGGCATGGAATTGGGCGCTGATGACTATCTCACCAAGCCCTGCACAGTCGAGCAGTTTTTATCCGCGATCGCCACTCGCCTCAAGCGCCAAGAGGAAATTAGAGGTGCTGCGCAATCTCCCAAACCGCCTCTGGCAGAATCTTCCAGCCCTACGGGTTCTTCATCTCAAGCGCCAACAGCCGACAGCATTTTTCCCAACTGCGCCAAATTATCAAACGTTTTCGAGTATATCGAACGTCACTATCAAGAACCGATAAATCTGAGCGATGTCGCCCAAGACGCCGGCTACTCGCCGGCCTACCTGACCAATTTGGTGCAATCAGAAACTGGACTGACTATCAAGCGCTGGATTATTGAGCGACGGATGGTGCAAGCTCGCCAGTTGCTCAAAACCACCACCCATTCTGTGCGGCAGATAGCAGAGCGCTCAGGCTATACCGACGCGGGATACTTTGCCCGTCAATTTCGACAGTTTCATGGCGTTTCGCCTCAAATTTGGCGACAGAATCCTGTAGCTAAATTGACATCTTAAAGCTGTCCATATTCAAAGCAAATTCACCTTGCTGTAGCGATCGCAACGATGCGATCGCTTATTTTTTGCAGTTGTAAAAGTTCAAAAGAAAATCCTATTTTTATCTAAAAAACATCCTACAGGGCTGCCATTCATAGCTGATAAAGTGCATAGCTAACAAGACCTTCTCAACTAGTCTCAAGTCAGTTTTCTCAGGTTTTAGTAGTTAGTTTTAAACGGTAGGCACCTATGGCTTTAACCTCTGCAGCACAAACCTTTCAGGCTTGGCAAAAGCCTGAAAACGGGTTCGGAAAATTGTCTAATTTGCAAACCGATTGTGGCGTCTGTGGCGGTCAGCACCCCAGCATGGCTCACTGGGAATTTCTGCAAACCATGCCCCAAGATCCCCTTGATTTGATGGACGATTTGGCCAAGATGGGACTGGTTAAGGAAAGTCAGTTGCGGGTGGCCGACTCGGTTAACGCCTACGAACTGCGAAAAACGCTGTTTCTTAAGCGGGTGGGGCGCGGTGACCCCAAGCGTGAAAAGCTGATTTTGGCACTGTGCAAGCAAGCGGGTGGCTTAGAGAATGCTTTTGCCGCCGCCTTTGGTCCTCAAGCGGGCCGCTTTTTTGCCGATTCGGTGCGCAGTAGCGGCGCTAGCCGCCGCGAATTTCTGCGTAACATGGCCGTCGGGGCTGCTTTGGTAACAATGGCGAGCTGCGCCAGTCCCGAAGAGCCCGCGGCCACGGAAGAGGGTGGGGATCCCGTTTCCACCGAGGGATTGGAGAAAACCGATTTGCAGATTGGGTTTATTCCCATCACCTGTGCGACGCCCATCATTATGTCGGAGCCGCTGGGCTTTTATGAAAAGTATGGCTTTAATGCCGAAGTGGTGAAGATGCCCAGCTGGGGTGCAGTGCGGGATTCAGCGATCGCCGGTGAACTCGACGCTTATCACATGCTAGCTCCCATGCCTATTGCGATGACCTTGGGCCTGGGCTCCGCCGCCTTTGGGGTAAAGCTGGCCAGCATTGAAAACATCAACGGTCAAGCCATCACTGTCGCGGAGAAATACAAGGGCCAAGTTAACGGCCCCGAAGACTTCCGAGGCTTCACGATGGGCGTGCCCTTCCCCTATTCCATGCACAATCTGCTGCTGCGGTATTACCTGGCAACCGGCGGCATCGATCCCGATGTGGACGTACAGATTCGTCCCGTGCCGCCGCCAGACAGCATTGCTCAGTTGGTGGCGGGCGACATCGACGCCTACCTGATGCCCGACCCCTTCAATCAGCGAGCAGTGTACGAGGGCGCTGGCTTTATTCATATGCTGACGAAGGATTTATGGCCAGGGCATCCCTGCTGTGCGTTTGCTGCCAGCGACGAGTGGATCAACGCCAATCCCAATACTTTCCGGGCGTTGAACAAATCGATTATTGAGGCGGCTGGTTACGCCAGCGATCCGGCCAATCGGGTGGAAATCGCTGAAGCCATCTCTGAGCGGGCTTTCCTCAATCAGCCGACGGAAGTGGTCGAAGCGGTGCTAACGGGCAATTTTGACGATGGTAACGGCAATACCCTCAGCGTGCCCGATCGCATCGACTTTGATCCCTATCCCTGGCAGAGCTTTGCCAACTGGATTTCCAGTCAGCTGGTGCGCTGGGATTTGCAGGGCGACGGTCTGGCTCCCAAAGCGATTCCTGAGCAGGGCTACGAAACCGTAGGCAAGGATATCTTTCTCACCGACTTAGCTCGCGAGCTGGCGACTGAGCTGGGGCAAGACCCACCGGAAGAAATTTATCGCACCGAAGAACTCATGTTTGACACGTTTGATCCGGCTAACCCGGATGCCTATGTGCAGCAGCAAATTGACGAATACGGCGTTTAGCGCAGTGGGTTAGGACGTTAGGAGGTATTTCGCATGACCGTGAGCGACACAAATACAGGCACGCCCTACTACGGCAGCGAGAAAGAATCGCTGTTTTTCACGGAGGGGGTGCGCGCGTTTTTGCTCTTCATCGGTTCGTTAATAGCGTTTCTGCTGTTTTGGGAAGTGGGCGCTCGGGCCGAATGGTTTACTCAAGGCGTGCCCACCGCGCTGGAAACCATTGAAGAGCTGTGGTGGTGGGTGACCCATCCCTTTTTCAACAACGGCCCCAACGATTTAGGTATTGGCTGGAATCTGTTGATTAGTCTGCGGCGCGTGGCGATTGGCTACGTGCTGGCATCCCTGATCGCCGTTCCCCTGGGAATTTTGATGGGCATTTCGACCGTCGCCCGTAATGGCTTTAATCCCTATGTTCAGCTTTTGAAGCCGATTTCGCCGCTGGCCTGGCTGCCCCTGGGACTCTATATCTTTCGTGATTCTGAGCTGACGGGGGTATTTATTATCTTTATCTCCAGCATTTGGCCCACGCTGATTAATACGGCTTTTGGTGTCGCCAACGTCGATAAAGACTACCTGGATGTGGCACAAACTCTCGGCGCTTCTCGGCTGCGTACTATCTTCAAGGTCATCATTCCGGCGGCATTGCCCAATATTGTGTCGGGGCTACGCATCAGCATGGGCATCGCCTGGTTGGTAATTGTGGCAGCAGAAATGCTGCTGGGCACTGGGCTAGGCTACTTTATCTGGAATGAGTGGAACAACCTCTACATTCCTAATATTTTGGTGGCGATTTTCATCATCGGGGTGGTTGGTCTGATTCTCGATAGTATTTTTGCCGCTGTTGAAAAGTTTGTCGCGTTTGGTCGCAACTCGTGAGCGTAGCACCTGTGAACTCAGTTACTCCGGCGGATACTTATTCGCCCACGGCACAGTTATCAATTCGCCAGGTCACGAAGGTCTTTCGGGGCAAGAGAGATCTGTTTAGCAAGTTCACCGGCAAGAAGTCCAAAGACTTTGTGGCCGTTGAAAACATCAGTCTGGATATTGAGCCCAATACGTTCGTGACGATCATCGGGCCGTCGGGCTGCGGCAAGTCGACTCTGTTGAATATGATTGCCGGTTTGTCGGAAGTGACAGCGGGAGAAATCCTGTTTAACAATCATCCCATTACCGGGCCGGGGCCCGATCGCGGCATGGTGTTTCAGAACTATGCTCTGATGCCGTGGATGACTGTCGAGGAAAACATTCGCTTTGCCGTGGAGACGGTCTATCCCAAATGGTCGGATAAGCAGACTAACCGAGCGATTAAGGAGCACGTTCAGCTCGTGGGATTGACTGGAGCCGAGAAGAAACATCCCCATGAGCTGTCTGGTGGCATGCGGCAGCGAGTCGGCATTGCCCGGGCTCTGGCCTTTAGTCCCCAGATTCTGCTGATGGACGAACCGTTTGGTGCTCTAGATGCTCTGACGCGCGGGTTTCTACAGGATGAGATTGAGCGCATTTGGGAGCAGGAGCGCAAGACCGTAATCATGATTACCCACAGCATCGAGGAGGCGCTGCTGCTGAGCGATCGCATCGTCATGATGACCCGGGGTCCGGCGGCCCATATTGACGAGGTACTAGAAGTGCCTTTCCCCCGCCCCCGCAATCGCGAAATCATTGACCAGCATCCCGCCTATCACGACCTGAAGGCCGAAATGGAGAGTCACCTGTTCCGCGAAACTCGGGCTGTGGAAGCGGCACGGATTAGTGGGAAGTAAGGGGGAGTGTGAGGATGGCTGGGTAAGTGGGTGGCTGGGTAGCTGGGAGTGGCAGGAGTAGAGTGCCGTCAGCGCAGCGACGCACCGAGTTTATATCCCAATTGCCATTACCAATTTTTGCTTTACCAATTCTCCCCATCATTTCCGTTCTTAGTCCCAACCAAAAGTCCAGAGCCCAGAACCCTTTTTCTTCACTCCGAACTCCGCTAAATTTTTTCGATTTTTATTGACGTACATAGAGGAGCTAGACATGGCAATTCCCGCTATTACTGAAAAGCTGCTGATGGCAAAAAAGGCGTCTGGCCTGACGTTTGCTGATTTAGAGGCGAAGATCGGGCGCGATGAGGTGTGGATTGCATCGGTGATTTATCGTCAGGCCAGTGCTTCCGAAGAGGAGGCAACGAAGATTGTCGAGGCGATTGGCGCTGACGCTTCTTTTGTAGAACCGCTGACGGAATGTCCAACTAAAGGCGGGCTCGATCCGGTGATTCCCACCGACCCGTTTATCTATCGCTTTTACGAAATCATGCAGGTGTATGGTGTGCCTGTGAAGCAGGTGGTGCATGAGCATTTTGGCGACGGCATTATGAGCGCCATTGATTTCAGCATTGATGTGGAGCGCGAAGAAGATCCCAAGGGCGATCGCGTCAAAATCATCATGTGCGGTAAATTCCTGCCCTATAAGAAGTGGTAGATAGGGCGTGAATATTGGGGCAGCGGTTTTGTCTGATTTGGCTAAAGCGCTGAATCCCCTTTCGAGTTCTTGTGACTAATCTTCGCGGCTGTTGGCGCTAAGCTGACAGCCCTTTTTATGGACATGGTGTTTTGGAAGTTTGAGTTATGACGACAGCTGTAATGAAATTAGTGCCTCCGTTTGATCGAGCGAGCGCGATCGCTAAAGTTCGCATGGCCGAAGACGCTTGGAATGGTCGCGACCCCAATCGTGTGGCGATGGCTTACACCGAAGACAGTTTCTGGCGTAATCGGGCCGAGATCTTTCAGGGCCGAGAAGCCATCCGAGCTTTTTTAAGCCGCAAGTGGGACAAAGAACTGGACTATCGCCTAGTGAAGGAAATGTGGGCCTTTGGCGACAATCGCATTGCCGTGCGCTTTCAATATG
>ERZ1740058.284-NODE-284-length-42843-cov-7.601103_pt1 | contig 42843 bp, 44 predicted proteins | sample MGYA00581745_ERZ1740058 | MGnify/ENA primary metagenome ERZ1740058 (study PRJEB43018, sample SAMN04849742) | marine metagenome | isolation source: floating plastic debris | place: Pacific Ocean | collected 2008-08-30 | study: EMG produced TPA metagenomics assembly... | reverse complement strand
GTATGGGTGGGGAATCAGTAGCCTCAATTTGCCCGATACCAGAACCTGAGACAAGCAAAATGACGGTTTCCCTGTCCCCAGTTGCACTGGGCGCTGCGCTATCGCTCCACTGGCCAGTGACCCTCCGATAATTTGGCTTCTCACAGAACCGTGGCTTGGGCCTGCACTCGGCATGATTCACACCCCAAACCAAGGACCCTCTAACATGTCAAACAACAACGCCATCGTCACCCTCAACGGCAATTTGGGCCGAGACCCCGAAATCCGCAGCGGCGATAGAGGTGAGTACGCCTACATCAGCATCGCAACGCAGGATTCTTTTCTCGATACCAACGGCAGGTACCATTCACTTCAGACCGTCTGGCACGATGTCGCCGTGAACAATGAAGCCATCCTGAACCGCCTAAAACTTCTCAAAAAAGGCAGCAAGGTCAGCGTGGAAGCAACCCTGGACTATCGCCGCAAGAAGGTTTTCGACGATGGCCAGGAGCGCACCTTGAAAGAGCCACGGCTTGATGCCGTTAGCTTGGAACCGGTCGTTCCCGCCAATACCGAGGAATCCGTTTAATCAACCACATCACATCATCGGCAGGGCAACAGCCCTGCCACCCTCTCTCAATTACCAACAGAAAGATGCCATGACCAATGACAGACCTTCTAGCCATTAATCGCCTGCGCCAGCTCAATCGGCAGCACTGGCAGCACAACGTTTGGAGCTACTTTCCAACCCCGCCAGCAGTCCTGCGATACCTGCTGAACCAGGCAAACCTACAAGACGGCCTTCGCGTTCTGGAACCCAGTGCTGGTAAAGGGGCCATCGCTCAAAAAATCCACGAGCTGTGGAATTGTTCCATCGACTGCATTGAACAGAATCAAGATTTCCAAGAAATCCTCAACATCAAAGGGTTCAACGTTATCGGTCGAGACTTTATGCGAAGCAACCCGCAACCAATCTATGACCGGGTGATCGCAAACCCGCCCTTTGATAGGCAGATGACCCACATCCCGCAGATGTTCAAATGGCTAAGACCTGGAGGCAAACTCGTCACCATCGCTAATGCCTGTTTCTTAGAACCCCATAATCAGCAACTGCGAGACAAGCGTTACGCCAACGAGCGGAGCCGAGCAGGGCTGTATCACCGGTTTCTGACGTTTCTGGATGAAACAAAAGCCCAAGTCATAAGACTACCGAAAGGCTCTTTTAGTAACGCCAGTCGAACGACGCAGGTGGACACCGTGATGATTGTGGCCTGTAAATCCTAAAATTTTCAACAACTAATAGAAAGATGAACAATAACTATGAATACCAAAACCTTACTAGAGCGTGGCATACAGTCCAATGTTTTAATTATCCATCAGATGTTAGGAGACATTTCTCATCATGCCAATGTATTGCATCATCAAATGGGTGATCAAGGAGCATCTATAAACAGCATCAATGGCGCTATTGGCAGCCTGCTGAACATGCAGCGACAACTGCGACAAGTAGATGCAGTTATTAATGCTGTTATGCAATTGGGCGAAGCTCGTCATACCTGGGAAGTGGATACCCACTCCAGCGACAACCTATATATCCCTAATGGCGAGGATTGAACGACTAAAAGGATGACAGCTCAACCAGTTTAGAACAAGCCTGTCTGATAACGGAATTGCTCTAAAATCCTTCCTGTTACATTGCCTGCTATCACTACAAAAAAAGTGAACACGCCGACGCTGACCGTTTCCTGCCAGCTAAATGTTTTGAACAGATTGAAGGAGTAGGTTCGCTTTCTAGGCCAAAACAGGGGCACCCCGGATGGGGTCATGGCATCACCGAGGATATGCGACAGATAGCCCACTATGAGCGGTGGCACTAGCCACGCCACCGTGTTCCAGTGATAAGCCGTTGTGATACCGATTAATACCGCCAGCATGACCAGCACAGCGCCGAGGCTGTGGGTCATGCCGCGATGGCCGAAGGTGTTGGCCAGCGGCACACTGAGAAGGGGGAGCCGCCGGCCTAAAACGCTTTCTGGATGGTCGAGATCTGGCAGTAACCCGCCTATGGCAGCGGCCATGGTGCCGAAGACATCGATGGGCCTGCCAGTGGCGATCGCAAAAAGCCAAAAACAGGACATGGCGAAGGGTACGTGATTTCGGGCCTGCATATCACTGTCATAGCTGCCAATGTGTTTGAAGACAAAAAAGTCGTGTTGTAGTGTCGCTAGAATAGAACAATAAAAATTCCTATGTGAATAAGTTGATATTAAAAGCCAGCACTTAAACCGCCATCTACAGACACATAGTTAGCAATTTCAATGATCTTTGAGACCACACCAGACCAAATAAGAAGACTGGATCCTCAGCAATTAGTCACTCTTTTACGGCAGCTCATACAAGCAGAACTAGCGAAGCACAGCATTCCTTTACGGTCTGGCACTGCACCTGCTCAGCTTACGATTCCAGATGGCGGTGACGATGGTAGGGTTACATGGACTGGTGGGCCTGATAAGACAGACTGGTTGCCTGACCGGTTTACAATTTTCCAGTGTAAGAAAGGAGACCCAGGGCCAGCAGGATTGAAGGCTGAGACACAGTCAAAATCGTCTAAGTCATCTGATGGCACACCAATACTTAGCGAAGCTATGACTCAGGTTCTCCGTCACAGGGGAGCCTATGTGGTTGCAACCGCTGCACCGGTTGTTGGTACAAATGTAGATCACCGCATTGAGGCTATCAAAGCAGGGATTTCTGAAACTGAAAACGATGTTTCGGCGCTCTCGGCTGTCGAAATATATGACTGCAATAAATTGTCTGAATGGACGAATGTGCATCCATCCGTAGCGTTGTGGTTAAATTCGCTGCTTCGTGAGGTTCATCTCGGTGGCTTCCAGGCGTATGAGGATTGGGCCAAAGCGCCAGGAATAGCCAAAGGAACGTTTGTCGACAGTCAATCTCCGAGGTTTGTACTAGAAGGAAGAGACATTCAACAACGAGCCAAGAACCATAAAGGTATCCTGGAGCCAAAATCGTTTGCTGAAATTAGTCATCTCGTTGGCGAATTCTTCAATTCTGACGGCAAATCTGTACGCGTTATTGGGCCTTCAGGCTACGGTAAAACACGTTTTGCACATCAGCTCATTAATCAGTGGAGTACTTCGTCCAGTAGCGTTGCTGAATTTGATAATAGTCAGACGATTTACTGCATCTATGACGATGTAAGCGATAGGCTCATCAATATTGTGCGTGAAATTGTTGATTCCGGTAGCCCGCTATTACTCATTGTGGATGATTGCCCTGAAACCATTCATGGCAGATTGCACAACATCTTTATTCGCAGGGATTCTAATGGTCGCCTGGTTACGATTGGTGCTACTTCAAAATCCCTGAGCATCAGTAAGAGTATTACTGTACGGCTAGAACCGGCAGCAGATGATCTTATTGAGAGCATCGCTCGCTCAGTGAATGAGCAACTCAGCCAGAAAAGCACTTCGTTCGTTTGTGAATTATCTGAAGGTTTTCCGAGAATGGCAGTGCTATCGGCGGAGGCTTTGACCTACCAAGATCAAGAACTTAGCACGGTAGATTCCCTAATAGAGCGTATTATCTGGGGGGAAAGACAACCAGACGATACGGCTCTCAAAGCGCTACAGATCCTTAGCCTGTTCTCTGTTGTGGGGATGGAGCATGAGGCTAAGGCTGAGCTTGAGAAACTGGCTGCGTTTAGCGAAGAGACTTATAAATGCACATATCAGTCTCTTAAGCCATTCGAAGAGCGAGGGGTTATTTCAAGGCAAGGCGACTATGGTATTGTTCAGCCAATTCCTTTGGCAATGCGCCTTGCTAAAGGTTGGATTGACGATAACCCAAGTGGATCTTTAGAAACGCTATTTTCAGCTCTCGACAACAGCATGAAACTAAAAATGTTGAGTCGATTGCGTTGGCTGTCTTGGTCAGAGGAGGTGCGTTTTTTTGCAGCGACCCAGCTCTATGAAATTTTAGTGGATGATAAGGCTCTTGATACGGAGATAGGATCAAAGATTCTGAATAGATTGGTTCATCTTGCACCAGACGAAGCAATGGAACGGTTACAAGCTCTTTTAGACGACCATTCTATTGATGAACTACGTAAATTTGAGACAGGACGGCGATACGTCGTTTGGGCGCTGGAAATGCTTGCTTTCCGGCAACAGACATTTGTCCCTGCTGCTCGACTCCTCCTGCGGCTGGGTGCAGCTGAAAACGAACAGTATGCGAACAACGCCTCAAGTCAGTTTGTTGGATTTTATCAGTTATACCTTTCAGGTACTGAGTCATCACAGGAAAAGAAGTTATTGGTGCTAGATGAGGGGTTAGCAAGTCCTGATGAGCGAATCAGAAAGATCTGTGTTGATGCTCTAGGAAGAATGCTGGAGAGAAATCACTTCTCAAGATCAGGAGGCGCAGAGCAAATTGGAGCTGCTGCTCCACTGAGGGACTGGCAGCCTGCTACCTATGGTGAGATGTTTGACTATTACCGAGTAGCGCTTACCAGATTAGAGACTGTTGCTCTGAATGATGAGTGCTTGTCTGAGATGGCATTACAGCGGCTCTCTAACTATTTCAGAAGTATGTTCTCTATGCAGCCTTTGTATGATGAGCTAAAGGGCCTGATAGGGGGGCTAATTCAGAAATACCCTAGATGGTATGGGCCTCTTAAAGGGCTAAATAGTTGGCTGTTCTTTGATGCCAAAAAGGCTGATGATGCTTATCAAAATCAGTTGAGATCATATTACGATGAGCTCCTGCCAAAAGAGCCTGCTGAGCTGCTGCTTTTTTACAGTTCCGGCGGTATTTTGAATATTCACGATCCAGACCAGCCCTACGATATAGAACAGGCAACTGATCACGATTTTAGAAATCGTCAAATAAAGGCGATTGTTCAGAAAAGCTCCAAAACAGCAGCAGACTATTCGAGCCTCTTGGATGAATTTTTTAGTCGAAAGTCCATATCCGCTTATGAGGCGATACATGCCATTGCTCAGCATGTAGATGAACCAAAAGCACTTATGCGGTTGATGCTGGATAAGATATCTTCTGAAGGTGACCACACAACCATCGTGCAGTTTATACGAGGTGTGATATTAGGTGCGAATCAGCAGAGCAAAGAACAGGGGCTAGGGTGCCTACACATGGCCCTTGCTTCTAAAGTATTGCAAGCAGAAGCAGTCAATCTCATCTCAGCAGTAAAACCTGATGACAACCTAGTGCGCCAGGTTATTGCCTTTATCAAAGCCGATGTAGTCAGGCCCTATCAAGCTCATGCGATCGCGTGGGACGATTATCTACAAGATATCTCTGCGCCCTTGATAGAGGAGCTTTTAGGCGTGATCCTAAGTAAAGACGCGGAAGGAGCCTGGGCCGCCATTCGGTTTATCAGCCGTTGGTTGTATTCTTTTGAACCGGAAGAGTCATGGATTTTAGAAATTGTCATTAAGACCGTTACTAATAGCGCTCTCTTCAAAAATACGCAGTGGTGCAGTTTTGACTGGTACAACTGGCAACTGCTTGCAGAGAAGCTTCTTAAAAGCAAGGCTACTGGCAGTGATTTCCGACTTCAGCTCCTGGCCTTTGTGATGAGTGCTACTGATATAGCAGACTATAACTGTCAGCTCTCGTTCGAGCGTGATGTACAAAAGGTTCTCAGACTATTAGTCGATCAAGATCCGAAACTTGTATGGGAGAAATATCACGAGAAGAACGAATCCGCTGATGCAAACGTCAAATTTAGATTGGAATCGTTATTTAATGCGGATTTTAGAAATTCAACTGGTGGTGGGGTTTTGGATGAGATTCCAGAAGAAATCTATATTCCTTGGGTGATGGAGGATAAAGATAAACGTATGGAGGCTGTTATCTCATGGATGCAGGTGTTTGAGGGAGCAGAAGACATCCCTACATGGTCTCCCAAGTTTGTCGAGTTCATTGATACCTTCGTAGACAATCCCAAGCATTTAGAGTCCTTATTTTCTCGAATCACATCGGGGTCATGGACTGGTAACTATTCTGATTTACTAGAGACTCGTAGGAACCAGTTATCGTCTTTATACGACTTATCTAATAATCCATATGTTAAGCAGTGGTTGAATCAACGCATAGCAAACATGAAGCATGACATCACAACTCAGCGTAGGCATGATGCAAATTTAAAAGCCAGTTACATGACGTGAGCCACAACTTGAGTCATGTAACTGGCAGAATATATAGCTGATGAATCTATGCTGACGAAGACCGAAGTAGCTTGATGCATTGTTTCTGGCACATTCTGTAAGCCGTTAGGACAAACGGCTTTGGGGATTTAATTTCAAACTGGAACGTAACAAAAACGAACTAAAATGAAGCGTTGCGATCACGGCAATGCTGAATGAACAACTAGATAACTGACCAAGGCAGCTCGGCAGCTGCCTGGCGTGGAATCTGGATAACTATAGTATGACCTCAGCAAAGCTCTTGAGGTCAGTCAATTTAATGACTGTCTCCCGGCGAAGCTGGTAGCGCTTGATGGTTTTAGGTACAGAGAACGCTAAATCGCTCAGCTTTACTACCGACTGCTTGCGCAGTTTATAGAGCCTTATTTTTGAAAGAGTGAGGATAGGTTTAACGTCGCTCTCTTGGTCATTAACAACCAGCTCAGGCTGACTGTCTTTTGTTGAATCGTTTGATACAGTCTGCTGAACTGGCTCTATCCCTGACCCATTTGTTAGCTCAGTAGGAAGTGCTGCCAGCGTCAGGTCATTAGATGAGACAGCAGCCTTATCTGAAGTGGCCACCGATGTCACAGAAACAGATGAAAGCTGATCTTGAGAGGCATCAAGGTCATCACAGATAGCCCTTGAAACAGACATAGAAACCAGGAATGCCGCAGCATAGAGGATGAGATCGAACGCGCCGAAATAGAGGTGAAACGTGGAATGAAACATGATTGAATTCTCCAAGTATGGGATAAAACTGTCCGGTTGAAGAGAAGGACAGAGAAAGAGAAAAAAGCTCTAACGTCGAAACTAGATGCGTATTGCAACAGTGTTTTATGCTGCGATCCCGTTGCGATCAAAACCAGAATGAGAATCGAGCAACTTACCTGACAGGTGTAGCTGTACGGCGACAGCCGCCGTTGTGCTGATTGAGAACCAGAGTAGAAAACGCTTGTATAATGTGTTGCATTTTATACAGTGGGTTTTAAACCTACTACTTGCAATTTGATGTATTCTAAGCAATGACCCCTGCTCGCGTACCAACGCCCACCGAAGACCTGTGGGAGGCCTACTCGCTTATGTATGGCTTTTTAAACGAAACGTTGTTCGACAACGCGCTGCCGGATTGCATTCTTAACTTCGCTACCCATGGCCGCTCAAATGCCTTTTTCACACCAGCCAGATGGCAACAGAAGAACAGTGAAAAAGGTACAGAACGCGCCGAAGGGAAGGGGAGAACGACGGCCCATGAGCTAAGTCTTAACCCTGTGTTGTTAGATGGCCCAGTTGAGCTTGTGCTGGCCTGGATTGTCCGCCTGATGGTTCAGCTTCACCTGTACGAGCTAGGAGACGATTACGAGTACCAACAGGGCTATTATACAGCAGCTTTCTATGATGCCATGTGGGCCATTGGCTTACCGTGCTCAAGCGACGGCACACCTACTGGTAAACGCACTGGCTACAGCATGAAGCATTGGATTGCATCGGGTGGTAAGTTCGCCAACGCTATCAAAGATATTCCGCAAGATTATTTCCCGTGGTCAGGAGATAAGCGACGACCCGCAACGGGAAAAAAACCATTGATGTATGGCTGTCCTTCCTGCGGCTTAAAAATCAAAACCGGCAGGCCAATGAGCGGCATCTGTATCACGGAGAATTGTAATGAGCCGTTTGTCTTGCTCTCATCCTAAAGGGTTTGCTGGTGAGAGTCCTTGGAGCAATTTTCAAAGATTAAATTCGCTCATTAATTCATCCTGACTATCGCCAGTGGGTAAGGCCGGTTTTACCTGCTTCGTAGCCTTGGCTTTACTACCTGTTTTACTGTTCTCAATTGCCTTTTGCTGCCTGGTGGAGACCGCTGTTTTACGGCTACTATTCTTAGCGCGTTTAGTACTTTTAGATTTCTGAGTATTGTTCGGCTCCAACGGCTCCAAACCGAATAGCTGGCGATCACCCTGCTTTTTTACATACTTCGCTATAAGTGCCAGCAAATCACCTTCAGACCAAGGCCCACCGCTGAAGGGAATCTCATCTTCGATAAGCTGATAAATAACCTTGCCCACCAGCGCTTCACGCCGCTGCTGACGTTTCCGAAGCTCACGGTTTTTCGCAGCCTGTATCTGCTTGATTTCTGTATCAATGGCATCGCGCTTTTGCTGGAGCGTCTGTAGCCGCTTTTCGATGGATGTATTGGCCATGGATCATTGCCGTAAAAGGGCAAAATTCTACAACAGGATTAAGAACATTCCTGATGATGCAGCCAGTATAGCCACAAACTATAGTGAATGAGTGATCGTTCACTGCATCGGCAACAGTAGCTCTAAATTGTTTGTTAACAAATCTCGGCCACACTGTTGCTATTCACACGCATAGCGTGTGTGTATTTCGCCACGAGTGGCGGCGAAATACGGCATCACTCCTGGTCGCTATTGTCGCCACTCCTCCTCAATTGTTATCGTGAATGCAGCACAGTTTGCAGGATTGCAAGCCGTGTGTTGTCTGACAAATTAACAATACGGCATCGGTTCCCTCGCTCGTATTTGTTAATTTGCACGCCTGCTGTTGCAGGCTCAGACAACACAGCTTGACAAGGGCGTTGCCCCTGTACCCCAGCTAAGGGAGAGGAATCTCCCCTAGCAACCCCTCTAGGCCAGCGGCTACTGTTGCCGAACCCTGTTGGGTTCATCTCCAGTAGGGCTGGCGCATCCACACCAACATCAGCCATTAGAAGCTGAACATTAGAATCGATGGCTCAACACGACGAACAGCACCGACCCGCTGCTGACATCACGGAGAAGGCACAGCCAACGCAGCAGGTAGAGACCACTGCTGACCGACGCATCACCCTGCGGTTCAAAAGCAGCGAATGGTCCATCATCGAATCGGATATTGAGGCCACCGGCCTCAGCACGAATGCGTATTTTCGTGAGCTGGCCCTTGATGCGCCCGTACCCAGAAAAACTCGGCAACGCACTGGAGGAGAAAGTACAAAAATTACTGCAAAATTTATCGGCCAGTTGGGTAAGGTTGGATCGAATTTGAATCAGTTGGCAAAGCAAGCCAATATCGCGTGTAGAAGCGGGGAGTGGGCAACGATGCCTGCCGTCAATACAGTCTCGGAAAACGTTGTCGCCACCCATCAGCTTTTGCTTTCCATAAAGGCTGATTTGACCGCCGCAAAACGTCCTGCAAAGTCAGACAATAGCCAGGAGAATTGACGATTGTATGATTATCAAATCTTCCCAGCGAGCAAAGCACCAGGCGCTAGCAGTCCACCTGTTAAAAAAGCGAGACGATGACGACTATGATCAGACCGTCACGGTGAGCAATGGCCGGTATATTTGGCCACAAGACGATGTAAAACAGGCGCTTGCTGATATGGAGGAAATCTCACGGCAGTCAAGCCGGGTGCAAAAGGATTTATACCACGTCACTATTAACCCTTCAGAGCCATTAACCGCTGAGCAATGGGCCTCGGTTTTTGAACGCTACGAGCAAGAATTTGGTTTAGAAGATCTGGCGTTTATCGAGGTCACCCATGATAAGAAGGGCAGGGTGCACAAACACCGCGTGTATGAGCGAGTTGATGTCGATAGCGGCAAAGCCATCCAGCTATCCCATACCAGAATTCGGAATGAGTTCGTTGCTCGTCAGGTGGAGTTTGAATTGGGCCACCAGCTGACCGTTGGCAAACACAATCGCACCATCATGCTGCGCCTAGCATTAGAATGTCAGCACGACATCCTTGAGTGGATGTAACAGGGACTTGCTCACGACGTTGATCGGCCAGTAGCCAAAGAGGATTTTGATGATATTCAGCAAGACCGACGCACTGGTACCACGAAAGCTTCAGTCAAAAAGCTGCTCTTAGAAGCATATGAACAGTCAAGCAACGGCACAGACTTTGCTGCTGCCATTGCAAAGCACGATTTGCAATTGTGCCGGGAACAACGACAGCGCTCATCCGGCAATCAATTTGAAACCTTCGTTGTCATCGATGCCAACGGTGAGCGGCATAGTCCAAGGCGATTGCTTAACACCAATATCGGGCAGCTGCGCCAGCGTTGGGCCGACTTTGATACTGCTATCACTCCACATAAATCTGATAATGACGGCGAGCAATCAGTACCACCAGTTCTATCAAGACAGCAGGTACGCATCATTCTGTTAGATGCCTACAGAACCACCGATAGCGGGGCAGGGTTCGAGGCAGCACTGGCAGACCAAAACCTATTGCTTTGTCGCGGTGATCGCCGTGCGTTCGTCGTGGTAGACGAACAGGGGAAATCCTACAGTCCACCGCGGCTACTGGGTGTCAAAACCAGTGAGCTAAAAGAACGTTGGTCAGACATTGACGCAAATACCCTGTTGCTGGAACGAGAAGCACAGGCCTTACGCGAAACACAGTGGGCGAGAGTGCAAGAAGAGCTCGCCGCCGCTGAAACAATAGCTGCTCGCGAGTCTATGACCGCTGCTGAACGACAGCAGGAGAGCAAGTTGCTGGCGGAAATAGCGGCGCTGGAAGCGCAGTTATACGAGGAATTTCAGGATGAGTCGCTGGGTGCAGAAACCCATGCGGCAACAGTGCGTTTAGGATTATTGCCAGACGATTTCGAGCAATGGCAGCAGCAATACGGTATACCATCTACAGATGACCGCCACCGGCAAGCGTTTGAACCCGGTCAGACACCAATAGACCAACGAAGCCTTATTACGCAGCTACAGCATTGGCAGACCATTGCAGCGTCAGACTCGGGACGACCATCGCCCCAGGATGGTTCAATCCATGGAACTGGATACCAGACTGCCAGCACTGAGAAGCAATCTAACAGCGCTGACATTCAATCCTGGGGCTTATCCCCAACGACATTGTTAATGCTTCAAACATATGGCGGCCGCCATGCAGAGGCAGAGCAGCTGAGGCGCATTGAAGCAGCCTTAGCTGCTGCCAGCCTCGCTGCAAGGGGCGATGCTGGTGCTGCGCGATCGCAGACGGATAGTGAAGAGCTGGCTACAGATGATTCAAGCCACGGAGCAGAAACCACAGAGCAGAAGCCAGGAGCGACAACACTTTACTTGCGAGAGCTGGGGCAGCAGCTGCGTGAGAAGGGCACAAAGGCATACACCAGTGCTGATCGCTGGCTGGCAGAAAAACTAGCTAGACGAGGGTATTCACGGCAGCAAACTCGGCGCGTGATCGCCCGGTCTAGCCCGGAACTAATGGAGCAAGCGCCTGGTCAACGGGTGGGGTACATTCGCCGCATTGTGGAGCGGGTTTATCAACGAAGAGAATATTGGCAAGAGCGACTTAATACCCAAGAGAAAAAGAAGCAGAATAGGCAACAACAGAAATCCCAGGCAGCTGATAAAAAAACAGAATGCTCTGCAGCAGAGCTGAAGGGTTCAGAGCCTTCTACCGGTAAAGAAAAGATATCAAAACCCAAAGTTCAGCCACCACTTAAAAAGCGCAAACCATCAAAACAAAAGCAAGCGCAGCAAGAACGAGACATCGAGCTAGGACTATAAAGATAGTTGTCTCAATCTCAACACCCAGACTCATTACCTCTGGCTCACCAAAGGAAAGGGTCTCCCTTTCCAAACGGCTTACCATCAGGTTGCGATGGTGGCAGTGCCAGGTTCTAGCATCAAGGGGCGCTAGGGCGCTGTTAACCCTTGACCCTAGAACCCAGCCCAGCCCATTGATAAGCACCGATGGCGGCTCTGAAGGAAAGGGATTGTGACGCCTCTCCACAGCAAAAAATAGACATCAGAACTAGGCATCGGCATGACGGGCAAAGAAATCCTCTACCACTTTAGCTGAGGTGGAGATCTGTGGTTTTTCGGCCTCTCCCTGACGATGAATTTTCTCGTGCTTCGCTTTGGCGATCATGTGTATCCTGATTATGTTGTTTGCATAGCGGCGTTCTCTAGATGACGTAGTAGGCGAATTGATAAGCTGCTGCATATTCGACTCAAACTCCTCGTCCGTTGGTGGTCTGTGTAGCTCATATGATTGTTCGGCAAAGTGACTACGGTTAGCCTTCGTATTAGGTAGACCATAATGGTCAAGCCACGAGAAATATGCCCGTGCCGTTAAAGAATAGGTATGGACATTGCCTTTGATTTTACTTCCCATCCAAGTCATGTATAAGAATGCAGACTCAGCGGCAATTAATGCCTGTGAGAACACTCGTGGACACCCGAGAAAAATCTCATACTGTTGGGGATCGATAGTTTTGAAATCTGACTCATGAAGGTATGTCGGCCAAAAGACCGCTTTGCTGGCAGCTTCTGCTTCTTCGATAGCCTGTATTTTGAGCGTTTCATGCGCAACACTGAGATACCGTAATCTATCAGCGATAGCTGGTGGAATGATTTTTGTGCCATTAGCCCACTGCTGAATTGTTTTAGCTGGAGTATCGGGCAGCATATTGGGGGCGTGTTTCAGTTTGAAATTAAACTGTTGGAAGATGGCTAGAAACTGTTCTGGAGTCATCCTGAAGAATGCCAGAATTACTTCTGAAAATCAATAAAATTGTCGCTATAACCCTTATATAGCCTATGGTCCTAGCAGAGGTTCCGGTTCTGGCTCGCGTGGCGGTGGAGCAGGAGAAGAGGAATATCCACGACACGTTGCATCAGGATTCTGCGGGTTCCACTGTTGCTCTGGTATTGCCTGCAGAACCAGTTCCCAACAATCGCTGCGCTTAATGTCTGCAGGAACCTGAGCATCCTGGCGGATATTGTTGATCGTCTCACGTTGAGCGCTAACTTCATCCTGCTTAAATACAGGCTGTATCTGCGTCAATGTGTATTGTGCACGTTGACCTTTGGACATCTCAGCAGTTTCCGGGCTAGAGCCAGAGACCGACTCTATGATCTCAGGCGGCTTGAACCCACCAATGCTCATCCTGGCTGCAATGTACTGATCCACCGTTTTTGCATCTTCGTCGCATTCGTCTTCTTTGAACGCGAGCCCATCCCGACCAAATTCTCGAATTAAGGAGCCAAGTTCGCGCTGGTATTCCAGTTTCGCTGGAAGGGGCAGACCAGGGAATGATCGCACCATCAATTCTGTGCGTTCAGCATCGAACAAACGCTCTTCTCGCGGCGTGGGTGCAGTTCTATCAATACCAGGGTTGCCAATGCCTCGGCTTGTATCAGTGGTGCTCACTCCAACGATGGAACCATCGCGACCCATAACCATTTCTAACGTGCTCACTTTTTCCAAGGAGAGGCCCATCACGGTCTCAACGTATGCATCTTGATGTTCGCGGCTTAAATTGGCTGCTGTTGGACTTGTCTCCAATAATGTTTGCAGTGCGGTTTCATCATTAGTAACGCCTAAAAGGCTCATGAACGCTTCACTATCGGCGTTTAAGGCTCTATCCGGATCAATGGTACGGTCTATCCCTTCACGCCCCTCTTTAATAGCTCTGGTGGCCATAAACTGCTGGTATGCCTGGGTCGCAATATCTTGCCCCTCTCCAGGAGATGTATTTTCAGGTGCGTTTAGCTCAGGAGTTTCTCGTGAAGGGATTGATAGATAAATCGCTATGAGACGGTCTTCTTGTTCCTCGCTATTTCCCAAAGACTGCAGCTCTTCTGAGAGCTTGATATTAAAACTTACTGGCCGACTATCAGAACCTGATATGGAGGGCTTTTCTGGGTATAGACGCGACTGCTCAGATTTTGGAGAGTGTGTCGGCAGTAAATCTTCATCCACAAAACAGCGCCGTTGCCGTTTCTGAGATTGTTCCTGTGTCGCAGCCCCGACATTATCTGTTGCGGGATGATTTGAGGGATTCTCACCTGCATTAAGGACAGGGTCTGCTACTTGAACCTGTTGTGGCAATATGGGCCGGTTGTTCGGTTCTTCTCTCTCCGGGCGTTCATAGGGGTGTAATGCAGGGCGAGGGTTTTGTGCCTGTCGATGGGCGTCCATTTTATGCTGAAGGGTTTTGACTTCTGCCTTTATTGCTTTGAGTTCTTCTTTTCGCGCTAGAAGCTCTGTCTTCAGATCTTTTCGCTGTTCATTGGCACTGTATAGTTTGTAAGCCGACTCGACTGCCAATAGTGGAGAAAGACGTTGTGCGCCGACCTTCAGGCCATTTAATAAGCGACCACTGGCAGGCAGTGAATGATTCAATTGTGTAGAGTTTTTAGTGGGCGTTGTGGAAGGCTTTGATAGCTCTGCAGGCTGTGCTGGCGCTAATCGAAGGCGTTGATTGTCATTGGCTGGTGAAGGTTGCGGCGCTGATTGCGATCGCCCAGCTGTTGGCTTTTGATGTGCAGAGGATTGGTGTTCCATGGAATTGCAGGTGATAGACAAGAATGGGTGTGATGAGCGCAGGGGCCAGCCTTGCCAGCCCCAGTGACAACAGTGAGAGATTCAGACTATTGGAATCGGCAGAGCGGATCGTCAGTCGATAGAACACCGTCTGCGCAATCACGGCGGTTTTGCTTTTTCAGCAGCCATTCCAGGCGTTGGTTTATCTGCTGGAACTGGTGCCGTTGTGCCTGATGTTGCCGCCATAGCCCGAGCCCTATACCAGAACCACACAGGGCTATGAGCACCGGCACCAAAAAGACTCGCTTTGGTGACGAACGTTCGACTCGTTGCTTGAGCACAGCTGAAGCGGCGGGAGTATCACTGCCACGTGGTGCTGTTTGCATGGCCGTGATTGTCAGGGTCAACTCCCGCTGAACCTGTTGCAAACTGGCTTCCCAACCAGGAGCGTCAATGGGAGAAGACTCAAGGGTGTTGATCAAGGTGCGGATTGCCGTTTGCAACTGGTCGGTATGGCCTGCTAGCGTGGCGCAGCACTCATTAAGCTGCCGCACCGCATTGGCTTCGGCGGCCAGACTATCTAGGGTGGCAAGATTCTGGTCACCCCAGGCGTCTAGTCGCTCCAGAAAGGCAGCGAATAAGGCTGCTAAATCTTCCGGGGCGTCCTGTACCAGCACCATGAGCTGGTTGGTTGCCACGGCCATGAGAAACAGAGGATCGTCTCGTTCGATATCAAGCTGTGAAACCAGTTCCAAAACGCGTGCTCTCTGCTCGATAGAAAGAGAAATAAGAACCCGATCAAGGAGATCAGTATCACTGCCCTGTTGATGTGGGCGAGAGGGAAGCCGAGATACGTTTGTCATTAGCCGTCCTCCCTAGATGAAACGCGCTGTCGTGAGGAATGCTGAGGTTTACGCTGCCCCTGTTCAATGGGAGCAGTGGCCACGGGCACCGTGAATAGCTCAGCTGCCTCAATGGCGGCGTAGGCTTTGCGCAAGTAGGTTTTGATGCGCTGCCTGGAGATTAGACCCAGGTCAGGATGAGTGCGAGCCGTACCAAAATCGAGGGACTGAGCATCAATGAAATTCCGCTCATAGTTGCCTATAAATTTAGGCAGGACCATGGTGGGTACAGAGTAGGTGGCTAACATCTCCTGAAAGGCTTCATCCGCCTCTAAAAAGCTTCTGTCGTCCGTTTTACCGTGGTTTGCCACAAGTACATGCTGAATGCAATGGCCATAGTCCTTTAGCGAGCGTTTCAACAGCTGCAACGAGTCATAGCCAGCATCGCAAACCCAGAACATCCGCAGATCAACTCCAGCTTCATCTGCTAACTCCAGTAGTTGGTTTTTCTGTATCCAGTCTCTAAGTGCTGGCCCGTATTGTGCTGGTAAATTCGCAATAACCTCGTGCTCAATGGCAGCATTGAACATATCGTTGGCAGAGTCTTGGAATTTCTCTGACTCGCTTAAAATTGCTAACTGAACATTTAAAACTCGTCGATAGCAGCGATACACGTCGGCGTTGGACCGATCTAGATCGAAAGGACGAATATCAATACCGTGATCCAAGCAATATTGAATAAACGTGCGGGCCGTGAAACTCTTCCCCACGCCCCCCTTACTGTTTGATAGAAGGGACAACCTACCCATAATGGGAGTACCTCAAATTTCAAAAAGAACAAAAAGTTGTGAGAGACCAGTCACAGCCATGCCTTATGTATGCCTTTAGCGATGTAAGGAGGCTGGAGCTGGCTGAAAGCATTACTCTTTATGAGGATTAAGCATTCGCTGCGGTATCATCGACATTCTCGTCAGGCAGCTGCTGTCTGATATTGCGGAGAATCTCTGAATAGTTGGCACTAGCACCGCGCATGGTCGCTTCCTCTTGCTGACGATGCTCTTCAAAGTCATCTAGGCTGATGACTTCTGTAAGACCCAATCGCTCCAGATCGGCATAATTCCAAGTTTTAATTTCCGGAATATCCCAGGGAATAACATTTGGGTCTTTAGACTTTGGCATCAAACGTTTGGAAATCTCTTTTGGGGAGAGTTTCATCCAGTAGCCGAATTGTCCGTAGGCATAGCCCGTGAGGGGAGATCCTCCACGGCCCAGTAGCTTATTGAACAGTCCTGGCAAACCCTTGACAGGTGGATGATTGCGCCGCAGATCTTCTGCTGGAGCCACCTTGACGCGCTCTACACGGTCAGATGTAATCCACTTGTTCTGTTTGCTATCGAAAACCTGTTTGAACTGCTGGGCTGTACCAATGAGTTCAGAGGCGTAGGCGGAGGTGGTGTGATCGTTCAACCGGAGGAACAGCTTGTGAAAGATCTGGCCCATCATGGTTTCTGCACCCTCTCTTCCATAGATTTGTTGTAAAAACGTGTAAGCCTGGGTTGCTAGGGCGATACTCACGCCTTTACCACTGCCATTTGTCAGCAGTTCGAGAAACGGAAGTCCCAAATCGCCCAGTGTATGAAATTCATCCAGGATAAAGAAATTGCGTGGTGATCGCGCTTCATCATTGCCCGGTAGATTGAGCAGCTCTAACCCCATCAACGTAATCAGCAGACGATTGTAGGCATTGATGGCAATGATGTTCTTGACATCACGACCCAGCAAGACAATGGCAGCAGTGTTAATGAGTTCATCAATGGTGAAACTTTTCTGTGGGACGTTCAGTTCCTTTTCGAGGCGTTCTTTCTCTTGAAAAGCCGCTGCTATAGGAGCTAGTTTTGAGAGGTATACCTGAATCGTACACATCACTGAAAACGTTAGTCTTTCCCCTCCTAAGAGATAGACAAACTCCTGTGTTTCAGGGCGCGATCCCAGAATGGCCAGCATCCGGTCGGCAGACCTCAGCGAAATAAAAATATCAGCCAGCCGCCAATTTTCCTTAGCAACGATGGTAAAAAATAGACAGATTCCGGTCATGCCGTAGTGAGCGGCTTCAATCCAGAACGTGTTGGCGCTAGCCTTTGCAGGTAGAGGAGGCGCGAACTGCGCAACCACGGCCAAAGCCCCTTCCCGGTTAACAATGGTTTCGCTAATCCTAAACCAAGCACACCTTGCATCCCAAGGGTTGAGAATGTAAAGAGGGCAATCGGAGTTAATTTTGCGCACGGTAGAACATGCGTCTCTTTTTGCGTCGTAAATGGTTACAGATTTGACATCGGGATCGACGCCAACACGTGGCAAAATGCTTTGCATGTACAGGCGCAGCATGATGGTTTTTCCGGACGAAATTGCCCCGAAGAGACAAAAATTACGCACGGCTTCTTCCCAGGGGAATGGTGTTCCAGCCCAGTACAGCCTGCGTTTTGCCTTTTTCAGTTTAAAGCGGTAATAGCGGCGTACCCTACGATTGGGCCAAAAGAAGCGGCCAGCCTTGCCAATATATTGCTGCCGATGAAAGGCCATCATCATCCGAAAGATAGCCACAAAGCTGATGACACCACCAAAGACCCCCACGAACGCCAGAATATGGATAAAACAGGCTAGCAGTGATGCCGCGAGAAAAGCCAGGAGGGCACAGCGGAACTGACCGGGTGTCAATAGAGCCTGCTCCGCTACTAGAACCCGATAGTTCGACCAAGTGGAAACAATAAGCAACCACCAAAAAGGAACAATTGGAATCAATAACTGCCAGGGCTGCCAGTCAACGCTTACATCCAGTATCACTTCATGCAAGATGTAGAACAACGGTGCCGCCCACGCTGTCACCAGTAGAAAGTTGGTCAATTGATGAAGGAGATCAAGGCCCAGCAAGGGAGAGAATCCCTGCCGCATCTTTTGAAAATTACTAAACATGAGGTTTTCTCAAAAACAACAATGTGCGAGTACCAAAAACGCCTAGCCAACTGCTCTGCAGAGAGAAGACTGCATAAGCTCACCGGCTAGGCGAATAGATGAACGGTTAGACCTGATCAGAATCAGAGCACATCAGGCCTCGCAGCACGAACCTCGTGCGCAGACTAAAATCAGGGAAAACCCGGTGAGAGTTAGGAAAAGCGTGATGAAAGTCAGCGGCGGCTCGCTGATACTGCCGGTGCTTTTGCACCAATGATGCGATGCCATTTTCCAACGGTTGCTGAATGCTTCGCAGTCGGCGTTTCAGACGCCACTGAACGATATTGAACAATAGCCAGCTTGTAGCCTCCAATGCCCAGCCACCACTCCGTACGAGGCAGACATCAGTGGTAAAGGCAAAGAGCATACGCACCACCAGCAATAGCAGCGCTGGTGGTAGGGGCCACTCTCCCCAGGTCTCTGCCAAGAAGGTGGCCAGCACCATCGCGGGTGAGATGGTGACAAGCACCACCGCTACCTGCTTGAGAACGGCAAGCCTCTTTGCTTGCTCTGGTTTGTTCTGTTCTTTGACCCGATACAGTTCAGTCCCGACAGCAAGCTGCAAGCCCACCAGGGTAATGGGTACCAAAAGAACTCCCAGTGCTTTTAGCACTTGATTAGAGCCCACCAACAAACCCACCAGGTATGCCGTCCCCGCGTAAATCAACAACAGAGAAATGACATAGGCGGCGATTACCAGAACGACGAACAATCCGTATCGAACTACATCATCAGGTTGCGCATGGGCTATGGGAAGATTGTCTTCCTCATTGGCAGCTATATGATTTTTTTGCTGTTGAGATTGCTGGATAAGAGGGGCCACTTCCGCTCCCTCCTGCTCAACTTCATCAGAAAGCTCCATGACCTGGTCAAACTGTTGTTTTTCCTGCTGCTGCAGGCGGTCCTGACGCCGCCGTTGGTCAAATCCAGTGCCCGGTGGGTATTTGCCAGAAAGAAAATCATGTGACTTAGGAGAGGAAGATTTAGAAGAATACAGCGGCGGTTTGGAAGGCGTTGAAGAATTGTTATCCATTAGTTCTCCTCCGCAACAGCGATAATGTAAGCAATGGCTGCCTCAATGCTCTCGAATCTTTCGTGAGCGATCTTCTGAAAAACACTGTTCTCCGTTTGAGGGCCGACGACAAGCACTGTAATGTCCTCGTCAACGCTTACAGGAGAATGGCCAGTCGTTTCAAGGCCGTCGCTAACGACAAGGAGAAACCGGGCCGGTGGCTGTCGCCAGCTGGCGGGGTTCTCGTTGAGCAAGGTCAGAGTCCTTGTCATCGCCTCATTTACATTGCTCGTTTCACACGTTGCGGGAGCCTCCAGCAGCGGCTGTGCTGTTTCTAGGAATGATTCAGCCTCGGCTGTTGCCTCTTGCTGGTGAGCTGCTCTCTCCGCGTCAACCTCGGCAATGACGGCATTGTCTTCTGCTATCGCCTCTTCGTATGCTGCGATCAATGGAGCACGATGTTTTTCTGCTTCCAGCGTATCAAAAGCATTTAGGCCTTCTGGCACCGGAGGTGGCGGAGTCGGATTTTTCAACCTCTCTGGATCTAGAATCGGTGGCTCGTCGATGCGCACCCGAAGCAGCGCCTGCATGGCTTGGTCACCACAGATACTGCCGACTGCCTTAACGCCTCCACGCTGAACAAGTAGGTCAATAAGAGGCGCAAGATGTTCAATTGTCGGCGTTGCGTTGTGATCGTGGCCAAGACTGCCAGATTTATCCAACAGCGTGCCTACCACGAATCCTCTAAGAGGTAGCGTGTTGGCGATAGCAAGATGTTCGTTAGAAGCTCTGGCAGGATTGATAACGACGGCGGGCGGCGTTGGTGCAGAAGGAGGGGCATTCACGCTTTTCCAAGTCAGGCCACCAACGACAGTAATCGCTCCTAGCGCGAGAAAAGGTTTGTAGGGTAGAAACTTTGACACTTGATATGCCTCAATAAACAACAAAATTGCACACATGAATTTCGCTCCCATGCCTTGCAGGGAGTAACGAAAGAGATGAATTGTGCAATCTTTACGAGCCAGGAAAGAGCGGTCGACTTTTCGCTTCCGGGTCAGTCAACCGCTCAAAAGTGAGCTCCGTGTGACGGATTAACCCGGCTCATGCAAACAGAGTAACGGCCTCAAAACCCTTGTGTAAAGGTCATCTCAGCGATTAGTGTTTCACAGTGTTTCACAGTGTTTCATGAAACACTCCATAGCGGCTATAAGACTCGCTAACTCTATAAGTGGATAATTGTGTTGATTTTTGTAAACAAATCGTTGATTATCAACAACTTCTAGAAATATACAAATGAGAAAGATGTGATTCTAAGAATTCCCGAGTATCAAGTCAGACCTGTAACTAAAGGGATGTTAGGTATATTGCCGCACGATAAAGAAGAGTATGGTCGTGCTGCTCAAAAGATTCTTGAACACTATGCTGCTGGCGATTCGCCAGCAAAAGCTGTACGAACATCTTTTACCGATGTTAAGATGAAAGCTGGCCTGCGTTCACTCATTAGAGAGCAGAGCTCTAAAGTGTGGTTACTTGCAGATGGACCATCGCCAGACCAGTTAATGGCGGAGTTGGGACAGCCTCAGAAGCATGTCTACGAAACCCTTGAATTATCTTTTGCTCATCCGTCTTGGCGTGGGCCCTTGCAAGAGTATCTTGATGAGAGAGACATCGTTATTGAACCGTTCTTGGAACGTCGGCGTGCATACCCACAACTAAGTGCCCGAGAGTTTTACGAACAGGCTGTGTGCTTCTCTTATGCCATGATGGAATATGGGGGACGGCTACAAATTGCTAAACTCCAGAGTGAATTCGAGCAAGCTGCGGCAGAAGCAGTTGAAACGCTTTCTGTCCGCGAACCCAAAACTCTTGAGTACATACAACAAGAGCAGCAGCAGCAGGGAGTGCTTAAGTGCGATTTTCCAGATGCGTATATTGAATGGCTGGAAAAGGAAGCTGGTCGCTGAACTCCACAGCGCAGGAACTCTAGTGACTTTTTCATCGTTAGTAGTATCGACATAAGACCTGGCTTATAATTGGAGGAAGATCCCCAGATTATGTAGCGATGAGCACCAATAATCCCCCTCCTTTTGATCAGAAAGTTAAGATCAGAGACTTCGAAGACGACGAGCTAAGAAATTTCATATGTTCTCGAAGCTGGAGAGGACACGCACAATATATAAACGAGAAATATATAAGAGAACACGCAGGTTCTTCAGACGAACCTCCAAAAGTTTCATTTTCCTCGATACGACGGCTCTGCACAGGAGAATCGCCAATTGAATATCGTACAGCTAAACTAATTTGCCCTTTTATTTGGGAGCAGAAATGGAACCCAGAGCGATGGGAAGATTTTTTAGTCCCAGTTGAGGAATTTTCTAAGAATCTGGAACGGCATTTACCAGAACCGCCGTTGCCGTCAAGCGAAGATAACCAGACGCTCTCCCAGTTCCCGTCATATGTGCTCAAAAAGCTAGAAGACTTCGTTGGTCGGGAACATGTATTTAAGAAGATAGATACTTTTATACAAAACAATGACCGAGGATTTTTCACACTCTTTGGTGATCCAGGTGAGGGGAAATCAACTATTGCAGCTAAATATATTCAGAAGAATCCTGAATGCGTCTTTTTCTTGAATAGATATAATCCTGGGATCAATACAGCTGCTGAATTTTTAGAAAGTATCTGCTGGCAACTGATTAACAAGTATGATTTGGCTGTAGAATCTCTCCCTGACAGGGCTACAGGAAGTTTTGTCTTTGTTGAAAGGCTGTTACAGGAAATCAGCCGAACTAAACTCTCTGACAGTGAAAAACTCTGTATTGTTGTTGATGGCCTTGATGAGGTGGACTTAAGTCAACAGCGAAGTGGGAATGTACTGTACCTGCCCGACTCACTTGAAAAGCATATTTATTTTGTGCTCACATCTCGTCGTAAAGATGAACTCAAGGGACGTTTAAGCTTTAATCAGCCTGCCAAAAAGTATGATCTTGCTGAGGATAAGGACGATTGCGATGACGACATTAGAGCTTATCTAAGCTTAGTATTGAAGGCTGAGCATCGGTTCTCATCAGGATTGAAGGCTTGGATTCAGCGTCAACCAGATAGGCTGAGTGAGGCTGATTTTAAATCGTTTATGGTCAAGAAGAGTAAACGAAACTTTATGTATTTGACCTTGGTGATTGCGGAACTCGCAAGGCCAGATGGTATGTACCAGAATGCTGGTTTTGAAAGTTTGCCAGATAGTTTAAAGAAGTACTATCATCAGCACTGGGCACGCATGGGAATGCGTAAAGAAGACCCCCGCCGATCGCAAGTTAAAGAAGATATCCTTCAGCTCTTTGCATATGCACAGACACCAACATCTATTTCAATGATGCTGGAATATGCCCGCTGTGGTATTGAGCCTGTTACAAGACAAGATGTTAAAGACGTTGTGAATGGCTGGTACCAGTTTCTTCATGAAATGGATATTGAAGATATTTCACACTTTCAGATTTATCACACTAGCTACAATGATTTCCTTAGGGAGGAGCATTTAGAGAGGCCAGAAGGTGCGTACCACGCCATGTTTATTAAAACATTTGGCAAAATTTATGATGACTTAACTGATGACGATGACGATGAAATAGTAGACGATTAATCTAACAATGCGGCAGTTTTAACTAAGGGCCATGCGCTAAAATTTCTTCAGAATTCTGGAAAAAGCCATGAAGAAAAGTAAGTTTATGACAAGACTAGAAGATATGTCATGGGCTGAGCGTCAAGCTTTTCTGAATGCATATCCACATCATCTGGCAAAAAACCAGGAAGCAAAGCAACTGAAAAAGCTTCTAATTGATTTCGACTTTTTGGAAGCTAAAATAAAACTAGGTTCTCTCTCTACATTAATCAGTGATTATGACCTTGCCGAGCCATTCTTTAAAAAACCCAGTTTACCCACAATTCAAGCGGCATTAAGGTTGTCTGTCGACAGACTGAATCAAGATAAAAATCAATTGGCGTCGCAACTGTGGGGGCAACTATTCGACCAGGAAGCCGCCTCAATTCGAAAATTACTGAATCAAGCAGCATTAGCACAGAAAGTGTGGTTGCGCCCAATGACGGCAAGCCTTACGGAGAAAACACAAAATGCGTTGTATGCAGAGCATACAACTCCTGACTATCCAGTGATGGCGCTTGCCATGTCACCAGATTCAAAGATCGTAGTTTCAGGCAATGCAATAGGTGCTTTAAGTGCTTGGAGCGTCGCGACAGGTGAGAAGCTATTTGACTTTGACCCGTTAGATGAGGGGGTTTTTCATGCGGGCGTGCTTTCTATCTTCGTGGTAAAACACGAAAGATTTGGTGACATGGTCATTTCATGCTGCATAGATGGAAATATTGCTCACTGGAGCCTTGAAACAGGTGAGCTGATTGATGTTTATCGATCTACAAGAGATATCTCCGATAAACCTGCTAGAGCTTTTGATATAAGCACTACTGGTGCATATCTTGTAATGGGATATGAGAATGATTTAATAGAGGTCTTCATGCGTGTTGAATTGGATCGGAATACAGAAGATGCTGAAACCGAAAAATTCTGTATTCGTTCTGTTCAGTTACTTGGGCCACGCAAGAACTCTTCCAGTTGGGTACATTCAATAGCCTTCTCAATAGATAAACTTACTATCTACGCTAGTTTTTCCGATTGCTTTGCAGTTTTTTCTTATTCAAAGAAGCAGGATCTAATTGTGCCTATCAATATGGAGAAGAAACTTGGTGCCCAAAGCGTTCTTTCCTTTCAAACTCGATTTTTGATAATCGCTAGTAGAGGCGTCGCAGTAGTGAAGGACATGGCTCCAATGAATCCAGGTGGTGAAGAGTCTTTCACGTTCACCTATGGCAACAACGAATGGACGCCACATTGTCTAGCAGTTAGTCCTATAGATAACTATCTGGTGTTAGGCTTTAGTAGTGGCCTTATTGAAATAGTATCTTTTCATTCACACAGTAAAATACAATCTTTTATTGGGCATTCAGATACAGTCTACGCTGTGGCAATATCGGTAGATGGGCGTAAATGCATTTCTGCCTCGCAAGGTGGCATGAGATTTTGGAACATTCCAGAAAAAGAAATAGTTGAAACCGAAATCAAGAGTGTAAATTTAAACGGCAACATCGACATATCTACCGACGGTAGATTTGCTCTTACAGTTGATTCAAACAGAGGTGTTGACGTGTGGTCTGTTGAGGGGACAATGACACCTCAAAAGCACTCCTCTTACGAAATAACGAACATCGGCGAGGCCCAGTTTTGCCCCTTCACTTCTAGATTTGTTTCGTACCTCACAGGAGAGGGATTTATCGTATGGAATTTCATTAACAAAGAAATTCAATGCTGTATCTCAGATAATGAAGATTGGTTCGTCCATATCTACACCATATCTGGTGACGGGAAATGGATAATTGCTTCTATTGAGGATGTTGAAAATAGTACTCAAGAGATTTATCTGTTTGAGCTAATAAGCGAATCTTCAGTGATTACATCAAACAGTAGTGTAGAGAGAAGGGCACTTCCGTACAAAGGATCACTCATTAAAAAAATCGAGCCTCTGAGGAATAGCTCCTTATTTTTCACATTATCTAGTGACGGTGAAATATGTGTTTATAGACCGTTTGGTAATGATGGGCCTGAACTACTAAAGCATTATGTAAATTCCAGTGTCACCGCGTTTAAGGCGTCGCGCTACCAAGATAGCTTACTTGTTGCCTCTAAAAGCAAGGATATCTTTGCAACTCCAAGCGTAGACCTTTGGGAGTATGACAAAGCTACTCAAAGATTTGTTCCGAGAATTCTGTTGGTTTATCCATTTGTTTCAGATGGAAAGCGCGCTTATATTCATAAAACGATCATCTATGATGTAGCTTTATCTGCAAATGGACGATTTCTCATAACTTGCTCTAATGATTGCTATGTGTGTGTGTGGGATACTTTCACAAGGGATTTAGTCACACAGTTCATAGGTCTTAATGGCTTTAATAAATGTGCTATCACGCCGGATAATACCAAAATTATTCTCATGGATGATGAGGGTAAGGTTCACATGCTTTACTTGCACCTTCCAAAAGAATTGAAAGAGCCTTAGTAATTATTTAGCGTTGAGTAATTGAAGAAGCATTACCACTGGTATGGTCGTTAAAATAGCCGATATGAGCTGTACTATTGTCCTCTGAAGGCAAACCGCAAAGTGGACGGTTCTAGCTACTAGCATCACAATTAGCCTAGTCTATTCTTCTAAAGTTTCTATCATCTGCGCAATTAATATCTCAAGATTGACGGTCACACCAGCCTCCTTTAATCGCGTACAACAATCTACAATTTCCTTAAACCGTATAGTTTTTAACTCATACATGCTGCGTTTATGTTCATGAATAGCTCTGTCACGTTCGAGAATTAACTGCTCTCGTTCTAATTGTAGACTTCCAAGATGAGCCAGTGCCTTAGCTCTTATTGCAGTGGCCTTAGCGGATTCTTGCCCTCCTTTGCCTTTTACGTAGTGCCCTGCGCCAAGTACTGCACTATCAAACAATTCTTCTACAGCTTCTTTTAGTTGCTCTAATGCATCAGGGGCACCACCAGGGATCTCTCGCAGTCTAAAGTTACTATGATTAGACATGCCTATACCATCACAAGCGCTATTTCACACGCCAGAGTTTCCTCATCGTCAATAGTCAGACCATTGCCTCCACAGGCAATGTGATAGGCATTTAAGGCTCTGCACAATTTGGCGATCTCCAACGCAATCTCATCACTTGCAACATTATCGGGTAATGAGATTCCTAAAATTAAGTTAGAGTCATTTAACTGAGCAATCAGGGATGATGCTCTGAAAGACGGTTCCGGCTTAACAAGTGCGATATTGTTCTTGATTCCGACCATGTACACACGAGATCCAGCTGGAAGAGAATCGATTTGACTTGAGTATAATTCTGCTCTGTAAAATACACCATGGCATCTAATTCTCCCAAGAGACCCAGGACGTACGGGCTCTATGAGCGTAGCTTCTAAAGCCTTTGTGAATAATTGCTTTTCCTCTTGAGCCTCTTCCATAGTCAATGTTTTTCTAACGCGACATCAATCTGGTTATTCAGACAGTTTCAAACTGGTGGCTACGGCAACAATCATACCTGCTGTGCCTTGTGTTGGGTCACTAGGGGTATCACCCGACTGGCCATCATTCCCGCTTGCGATCGCGTCAGCGGCCTCTATGATGCGCTCCGTAATAGGAGTCACTGGAACCGATTCTGATTGGGATTCGGGGTTCTGGTGATCAGCAGAAGACTGTTTCATGTTGACGATACCACAATTAAAAAAAGACTTTACTGATAGCTTAAAGAGTTTAAGCCGCAGCCGCCACCCCGCAGAGACCTTCAGTAGTTTTTTAGAAATCACAGCAATCTGCTTGCATCAGGTGCCTTATGAACACGGGGACTTTCCAAAAAGCGATGAAGACTATCAACGTCTTGAAGCTAAATATTTTGAAGCTATCAAAGGCTATACCGCCGATGAGTTGACCACCATGGCCCATATGATGTCCATGACATTGCTGGCGCATAGAACCGAATTTTGCGATTTCCTTGGGGAGCTGGCTGGAGAAAACGAACTTTTAAACCAGGACGGCGGTCAGTTTTTTACGCCCTATTCTCTTTGTTCTCTTATGGCTCAAACCTCTCTTATGGATGCGTCAAAAATAGTCGAAGAACAGGGTTTGATTACTATCTCCGATCCTGCTGTCGGCGGCGGTGCCATGCTCATCGCCAGCGCTGAAGAGCTGCTCAGGCAGAAAATCGACCCGCGAAGCTGCGCCCAGTTCGATGCCGTTGATGTTAGCCGCAATGCCTTCAATATGGCTTATATTCAACTGTCAGCGCTGGATTTACAGGCCATGGTACGTCATGGCGACACCCTATCCACGCAAATGTGGGAAAACAGGCCCACCCCTCAGTTGCGGTATTTTGAGCGCGATCTGCGACAGCGGCAAGCCATCAATAAGATGATGCAGATAATGACGAATCCAGAAGCCTTCATGGCCGGTGAAGCCGCTTCAGAGCGAACGCAGGCTCCGCATGAGGCAACCTTACCTATTGAGGAACATGGTGATGTGGATGAGCCGGACACTCCTATCCAGCAGTCGCTGCTTACATCGCAGGAATTCAGCAGTGTCGATTCCACATCAGAAGGGCCTGCCAAAACTTCTCGCCGCAAAGCAGACGTTGAGTTTCCGGTGGATCGCCAGCTTGGGCTGTTCAGTAACGAGAATGACGGGTAGGTCATCAGCATGACCCCACAGGAAATTCTATCGCTGTACTCGTACATCCTGGACGAATCTGGCGAGGGTCAATACCTGCACGATCCTGACTCAGCGGGTTCCAGTATGGTGCGCCTATGGCAAGATATCGTTCGCCCTCACTGCAACGATGAAGCTATTCAGGCGCAGATAGACGGGATGATTGATGAAGCAAAAAGCCTGGCCATAGAAGATTTTGAAAACAGCGTCCTCCGTGACAGTTAGTGAAATTTTGGTATTTCTGTCGATAAACCTCTAAAATGATTGATTTTTCAAAAAAATGTACGTATAGTACGCAAGTTACCTACTTTAGATAGGTTATCTAACAAAAAGAGATTTCGTGCAAGTTTCGTCAACAGAATTTCAAAAACAAGTAGGCTTATTTCAAGACAAAGCGTTGTCTGAGCCTATTTTTGTTACTCGTAATGGTCGTGAACGCACAGTGCTTCTGTCAGCAGATGAATATCGACGGTTATACAAATTGGCCAGGCGCAGTATGTCAGTAACAGAACTTACTGAGCAAGAATTAGAAGAAATTGCAGCGGCGGAAGTTCCTGCCGAATATGCTTATCTTGATGCTGAATTAAACTAACGTCCGTTCTACCGTGTCAGTTCCAACCCCTCATCCTGGTATGGTATTGCGCTACTCCTATCTTTGGGACAATGACTTTAAAGTGGGCAAGGAGGAGGGGCGCAAAGATAGACCATGTGTCGTGATTTTGGCGCTGGAGAAAGCTGAGAACGCAATGATAGTAACAGTTGCGCCTATCACTCATTCCACTCCCTCTAACAGTGATGCTGCGGTGGAAATACCTGCCAAAGTGAAGCAACGTCTAAGCTTAGACAAAGAAAAATCCTGGGTGATAGTTGGCGAGGTTAACCATTTTGAATGGCCTGGGCCAGATATTAGGCCAGTGCCAAATACTAGCCCTCCTCGCTATGATTACGGAACACTGCCACCAACGTTGTTTAAGACTATCACTACAAGGCTGATGCTTGAGGCTCGATTAGGAGGAGTGAGGAACATACGACGCACCCACTAGCGCTGCTCCCTCTCCCGCATCAAGGCCTCATAAGCCTTGGCTTCATCAGCCCGCTGCCATCGCAGCCGCTGCTCAGGCTTTATAACACAGGACTCTTCAGACGGCAGTGGACAGACCCCGTAATATTCAGGGTTTTCAAAAACCGCTTCCTGTAGCGCGGGATGAAGGAACTCAGGTATAGAGAATCTCTTGTTGATTCTCTCGTTCAGCTTTCTGCCACGATTTCTCAACTTCCTGTCTTCTGACCAAGGCCTATATGTTTGCTGTAAAAGCTGCTTTGTTGCTGCCAACGGCTTTTCCTCTGTGACCGGCTTTGCCAGTTCTGGAGATTCACCTAAAGCCTGTATTCGCGCCTGTCGCAATAGTGAGGTGGGAACCTTCTGCAACGTGCTGTAAGGCTCCCCGCTGATGTCTATCGCCGCACTCAAGATGGATGCCGTTTCCGCTTTAAGCGATCGCAGTACTTGTTCAAGAGCGGTTAACTGCTCCGATGTTTTACCAAGAGGTTTTGGCGCTACATCACCGTCAAGCGCCAGTGTTTGTTGATCGCCGAAATTCGTGCTGGCCATTACCAGTTCTGTTACAGGAAGCTGTCCAGTTTCTTCTGATGTTTCAAACAATCGCAATTGCGCATCATTGTTCTTTTGGCTCATGCCGATGATGGTTGCCATTATTAAAGTTTAAATGCAACAAACGGCCTTAGAACAGATCGTGACACAAACGACCGTTTGCGGCGTTACCTGTATTAGTTCTCTTTAAGCACTAAGTCGGCATCAGAAGAGTGGCAAAACTTGTGTCAAAATCAACTTGCCATAATATCGGTAAACCGATGGCCGCAACACACTAGTAGTTGATGCTATGGGAATCGAGCTAATGGCTTACTTTTTCCGTTGGTAGAACTCTAAAGTATTTCCTTCGGTATCTTCAATTTTAGCAATGCGCGTATCGTTGACATTTTGTGGCAACGGATTTTAGGCCTGCTTCAAGGAGTCGCTTGTACAGCTCATCAACATTATTAATCCCAATGGTCGGTACCGTATTATTGCCAAAGGTAATTTCTTCGCCAGTTATTTCTGGGTTGAATACTCCAAAAAGAAACTCACCTACGTCGAAGAAGACGAACCGGTCTGTTTCCATGTCCGGCGATTTCTGGAAAATCGTCTCTGCATAGCATTTCTTGGCACGGCCATACAATCATTGAAAGTCTGGACGAATGCAGAGTAGATTTCAAAAGCCTAGACGACGGTATTGATACAACCACCTCCACCGGAAAACTTCTGTTTCATATCATCGGTGTGATCGCAGAGTTTGAGCACTAGCGTATTCAAGAGCGTACTCAGGCTGGATTATTCGCAGCCTGGGCTCGTAATCGTAAAGGCGACCGCAAGGTAAAACCGACTCCGGCCAAAATGAAGCAAATTGCTGCCATGCTGTAAGACCCAGATATCACCATCGGCGAGGCTTGTGCGACGGTGGGTATTGAGACTAGCACTTACTACCTCCACCGAACAAAAGAGGGGGCAAGCCCATGAACCAAAACGGTATCATTGCTACGCAGACCGCCATAGCTTCATAAGACATCATCCCCACTCCTTTGGAAACGGCTATCTGGCTCTACTAGAATATCAGCTCATCTATTTCAGACTCAAGCATCTGTATCTTAAGATCAGCTTCAGTCATAATCGCTTTATCAGAGGAAAAAGAAACAGACTTCTCATCGATTTCATCTTGAATGTTCTCTGCTTTTTGAATCAAATTTCTGCTGTGAATATCGGCTTGGTTAAGCGCATCAACGACATTAACTACTTGAGTCGCAAAAGCCCCGTCTAGCATAGAGACTGCACAAAGAACCGTCACCGCACCAGCAATTTCTTTTACATCTGACTCAAACTGATTGCCTTCGTCTAACGCAACACCGGTCGCGCCAATACATGCGATTGGCATCACGTTATCGCTCATATATGATTGAATTTGCCCCTCAAACGCATTCATCTCGTTTTCCGTTTCTACTAGACGAGCCCTCAGAGATGAAATGTCGTTTTGCTTCTCAGAAACTCTAGCTGCGATGTCACGATGCCTCTCCTCGACTTGCGCTAACTGGTTTTGAAGAGTCTCAATCTGTTCTGCTTTCCTGTCGGCTATCCTACGTTCTGCGGTTGCGGTTGCCCGCGCTGCAGTGTCTTCTTGACTCTGTGTAGGCGGCACTGTCCTGGTTTCATTAGGGGTCTGAGATTCATCGCTTATATCAGTTGGGGTACTACAGCCGAGAAGAGCTCCTATGAGCATCAAAATAGATACAAATTTTAGGGACATAATAAGTCTGAAACTATATTGAACTTACGAATAAAGTAGCCACAACGAGATTTCACTTGCATTAAAAGCAGATGTAACGAGATGACATTCAGAGTGCTACACATTGAATGTACTTGATTCCGTATAATGTGAAACTATCTCTAAGCAGCATCGTTTTGTAGTCATTCATGCTTATCTGTATATGACTAAACGCGCATGACATAGCAGTATTGTAAGGCGCTTGCCCTTGTCTCTTTTCATTTGTAAGTATGGATACAGTAAAGTTTGATACATTTTTTGATGAAGACGGCAGCGGCGTTTTCTCTTTTCAACGAGACTTTTTCCTAAATTCTGATGCGTTTCCTACTGATGCCCAGTTCTGTGACACCGCAGTCAGCCCCGATATAAACTGGAGCACCATTGATCAAGGTCCGCTCCGGAAAATTGAAGGACAGACAGTGGGCAGCTGCACTCTCATATATGAATTTGACAACTTAGAAGAACTCAGTGCCTTGCAGCAAACGCTAGAAGTGAGTTTCAACCAACTAACGATCAGCAACGGTCTATTTACTTACAAAACCAGCAAACAAATTTGTAGCAACGTTAACGACGATACTGTCGTGAACTGGTCGGTTACTCCCCCTGGGACTATAAGATCTGAATCTAGAAACGTTAGCTCTGTGACAGCTGATACAGTCTCTTGGATCCTCAACTCTAATTCCTGCGGCGAAATGGTTGTTCTTTCGAGGCTCACTGTCGAAGAACCGCCTGCGCCATCTCCACTTCCAGAAGACTTTCAAGATCCCACACCTGTACCTTCATTGCCACCTCCTGCTCCTACCCCTGAGCCGCCATTACCGGTTGATATAGTTAACGGATGGACGACTGTTGTTCTTTCCCTTACAACCATCATTGCAACTGTTATTACAACGGCATTAGCTCTTGCTGAGTATAAGAAGCGAAAAAATAAGTAGATAAGAAGCGCTCTGCTTGACCTGTATCGAGGGAAAGTTTCACGTTCGACTTTTGTTTAAGTCGAACGTGAAACTTTCCACCTTATCAGATTCCTTCCTAGTTAGGTCCGGTCGTACTCGTATCAATAATCCTTGATTAGCGATGCACGGTGATCATCGAATTACCTGCACCTCGACGTCCAAATCAACCTTTGACCAGGCATTGTCTGTGGTCAGTACAGGCAGCTTTTGTTCGATGGCGAGAGCCAGGCAAGCGCGATCGCCCAGCGAAAGCCCAAAGGGTTTGGTAAGGGGGAACATGCCAGCAGCCACATTCGCCAGAGGTTCAGGAAAAGCCAAAATGGTTAACGCCGTATTGAGAATCTGCTTATCGGTTAATTTTTGATAGATAAGCTTGGTTGATACCCCGTGCTCATTGGCTTTTTGCACCACTTCGCACCAGTTGACTGTGCTCATTACGCAGCCTTTTTCCAATGCGACAGAGACATTCTCTTTGCCACGCTCATCAAACATCCAGGCTAGAAGTGCGGAGGAATCCAGAACAGCCCATGCCTTCATTCTTGAGAGCTTTCTTTGGTCGCTTCTAATCGACGCTGAACAATCAGTTCATCAGCAACACTACCTGCCATTGGGGCAAATTCTTTGAAAAGTCCTTCAGCGGCAGCAATACGTTCCCGTAAAGGGTTTAGATGGATATTAGCGTCTTCGTCAACGGTCAAGAGGAACCGTTCACCCTCTGCCAGTTGTAAAGACTGACGAAGCGTAGAAGGGATGAGAATGCGCCCTTGTGGCCCCAGAGAAACGACAGTTTGTTCAAGAGGCATCGATATTCTTTCATTGAATATTAGTTAGTGAAAGCTGGAAAAGTTAAGCAAGAGTATAAAAGAACAAAGATCGTAATTCAACAGAATATTAAAATGCCAATTTTGGAATTTGGAATACGTAATTTAAGACTCATTTTAATAATAGTGGGTCTAGTAGTAAGAATGGATACTTAGTTAACACTATAGGTAATAGTGTTAACTAAAGGCTGAGTTGGGAACCTATTACTGCGATCGACCTACACGAGTTTTCAGGGGCTGAGGCTGTTTTTAAGTGGTGATCAGTTAACACATTTGATATAAAGTGTTAACTAACGCCATTTTTGGAGCTTTTTATGGCCAAAAACGCCCTTCCTCATCCCACCTACCAAATGAACCAGTGGGTCACCCGAATTTGGGAAACCGATCGACGCTATTACGTCAGTGAAGTGAAACAGGATATTTTTGGCCAGTGGATTCTGGTGAAGCGCTGGGGTAGTCAATTTAGCCGGAGAGGAAATTCACAGACTGTTGTTGTTGGAGATCGAGATCGAGCTGTAGAGATGCTAGATGATGTGGCTCGTCGTCGAGCGCAGCGCCACTATCGGCTGGTTGGTTGTCAGGAGCTTGCTCCGATCAGCAAATGAGTGAAAATCAGCTCTATGACAAACAAGGCAACCGTTTATATATGACCGGCGAAGAGCGAGCGGCTTTTCTGTCGGCAGCAACCACGGTAGACCGCAGAGTGAAAACTCTGTGTAACGTGCTGGCTTACTCTGGCTGTCGGCTTTCTGAGGCCTTGGAATTAACCCCGCGCAAGATCAATCTCTCTGAAGAATCCATCACTCTACGCAGCTTGAAAAAGCGCAAAGATAAAGACGGTAATCCGAGAATTGTTTTCCGTTCAGTGCCTGTGCCTTCCATGCTGATCGAACAGCTAGATTTAGTGTACGGTATCCGAGAGATTCAGCGGCGAGGTGATACAACAGAATTAAACGACCGTATCTGGCCTTGGTCGCGGGTATGGGGCTGGAAAAAAGTAAAGGCGGTAATGGAGGCGGCTGCCATTGCTGAGGGGCCACACAAAACCGCGAAAGGATTGCGCCACGGCTATGGTGTTGCTGCGATGCAGGCAGGGATTCAGTTGAACATGCTGCAAAAGTGGATGGGTCATGCAGACATGAAAACCACCGCTATCTATGCCAATGCTCTAGGGGAGGAAGAGCGGGCGATCGCAGCCAGGATGTGGTTATAGAGTACGGCTATTTATACCAGCTTACTAGCATGTACGATCGAAAAACGCTTCTCCGGTTTTACAGTGGCTTTCTTAAATACTCGCTCTTTCAAAGTAGAGAGTAAGTATTGTATGCAGCACATATATGTTTATCATTTTTATGATTTAAAAACTTGATATTGAGAAAATTAATTTTTTGTGCGGTTTTCTTGCTCTTATTATTTGTTGATCAGAGTATATACTTATATTTGGTTTCTGTTTGAGAGATAAAAATAGAAATCGCTCTTTCAAACTTATCAAAGCTAACAATCGCTACTGACTTACTGTAATCATCAGGATTATTCCTATGAGAAAAGCATATCTTAAAGTATGGTCTGGGTTTTTCCTTATTTCATTTGCTGGCGGCTGTACATCTGAAGACTTTGGTGAAGTAGAGCCTCTGACCCCATTAATAGAATATCGATATCGTGTTGTTGGTGCTGCTGAAGCTCTAAAGTCGGAGTTTTCAGTTGACGATCCCGAGTACATAGTAGGTCAGCTCGCATATGTAGAGGCAGCATCAAACGTGAACGCTGTTATACAGCAGTTAATTCTAAGTCTTCAATCACAGACTAAAATTCCCTCTCTTTCAGAAAATTCCGAAGTGGAAGATGCTAACAGTAGCATTGAAGATGATATTAGCGACGCTTTGCTATCTAGTGCAGAATTCTACAATTTCGTCACCAGACAAGTTTGTGATCTAAGCGAGGCCCATGCAAATTTGTGTACTGATGCGGGACTTTTAGGAGTAAGCGGAGCATCGTTAGAGACAACACTTCTTGGTCTTGTTCCAAAGATTGTCGATGCAATTATTGCGCAATCAGCAGCCCAAAGAGAAGCTGATGAAAAGCGCAGAAAGGAATTAGTAGAACAACTAGAGAGCCTTCTTCTGGAACCATTCGGTCACATAGATAGCGCTCCAACTCCCGAAAGCTAAGATTATGAAAATTCGTGTGACTCAAAATATGCTAGAGAGTATTAGAAAGACTAATGAGCCTAAGCTTTTTGTACCAGCGCAAGCACTGAGAGAAGACAGACTACCCTTTAATCTTATTGAAGCCAGCTCTTTAATAAACGTTGCAGACACAAGAGAAGAATGGAACTTAAGTGGTGAGGGCTTAGCTGTGGCTGTCTTGGACACAGGACTGAAGACTGATCACAAAGATTTTGAAGGCCGTGTAGTAATTCCAGATAACTTCGCTCCAGTAGCAAACAGTATTGAGGATAAAAATGGTCATGGCACGCATGTAGCAGGAATTATTGCTGCTAGAAGTGACAGATATATTGGTGTTGCTCCTAATGTAAAAATTGTTCCTTTAAAGGTATTAGACAATAGAAATGAAGGAAAAATAAAAGACGTTGCCAGAGCTCTTAACTGGGTTGCTGATAACCACCAAAAGTACAAAATCACCGCTGTTAATCTTTCATTAGATGACTTTGGAAACTACGAAGACGATGAAGAATCCAATATAGTTTCAGGATCTCCTATAGGCCCTGCTATTCGAAGACTAGCTAACGATCATAATATTCCTGTAGTAGCTGCCTCCGGTAACAATTTTACGAAAGCACAGGGGATGAGCAGCCCAGCTATTTATCGTGAGACAATAAGCGTTGGAGCTGTTTTCGACTCCACCCTAACCCAATCAGCTTTGGATGAGATACAGCATTCTTTTGGTGGGGCTAATAGATGGAAGCCAGAAGCTAGAAGAGCTGTTCAAGATGCTATAGCTCCATTTTCTCAAAGGCTACACGAAAGTACTAGTCCTCGTTGTCGGACTAGCATTTTTGCTCCTGGCTCACCAATAGAAGCGTCTGGAATAAGTGATGAGCGATCTAGCTCACTCTATGCCGGAACTAGCCAAGCAGCACCTTTTGTGACGGGGGTGATAATTCTGATGCAAGAATTCTACCGACGACGCTATCCAGGAAAATTGCCGTCTGTGAACCAGCTGGAGAACTGGTTAAGAAAAGGAGGTGTCCCTATTATTGATGGAGACGATGAAGTAGACAACGTCAGTAACACTAACTTAGAATTTCTAAGACTTGATGCATGGAAGACCATAAAGTACATAAATTCCAACATGTAGAACCAGTGAGGTCATCTGGGTCGAACTCAGCAGGGCAGTCACCCACCCTGCTGGTCTACAAAACCGTCGCCAAGTCTGAAGCAACCACTGGCAATGATGCGATTCGCCAGCGGCACTCGCTGTATTAATAGCAGATAGCTAAAACTCTGATGAGCAAGGGCTTTCAAGCGGCGCTAAATGTGTAACCGTAGGTTTCTGTTGAGATGCCCCCGCTGGTCCAATGAAGGTTAAGCACCTCTGAGAAAAAGGCCAGCGACGTTAGCTAATCTTACTGCCATAACTTGTATATACTGTGTTGTAGTTAGAATATGGGGTATAGCAATATTTATTATTTGTAAATTCAAGTAGTTAGCTCATAGCATAGCTATTAGTATAAAAGGAACGTGGGGAATGAGAAATCAAAAGTCCTATTTATCATTTCTACTATTCATGGCTGCAATGGCATTAGTTGCAGGTTCAGTACACTGGTGGTTGCCTAAAGTCTTAGGGTTTGTTGACACTAATACGTCTGTGATTCAAGGCCTAGCAGATTTCATTCAGATAGGCATATGGGTAGGAATATTAGGGGTATTCGTTGCCAGAAAATACACAAAGTTGCCGAATAAAAGAGAACATGAGAAACGGGTTTACAGTTCTCAGACTGCCACGCCGGATACTCTGGAGCGATATTCTGTAGATGCAAAGAGAATAACTGGATTCGTTCAAGGAGAGAACAACAACGTTAAAATACACTTTTCCGATAAATCGACGATGGAAGATGAATCTTGAGTAAGAGCCAATATAGAAGTCAAGGAGGGTGGATACAAGGTCTTGTTCAAGGAGCGAACAATACTGTTGTAAACATTTTTGAGACGGGCTTTCAAGCTTTATCTAATGTTTTAGAGCCTGTCGTAAAAAGTCTGGTTCCAGAATCAGTCAAAAGCCGTCCTGAATCTGCAGAAATTCATAGCCAGTATCTGATAAAAAAAGAGAGGCTTGAGATCGAGAAGAGGCGGTTAGAAAATGAGATTATCTCGGATGAAAGGCTCATACATCTTAAAGAGAAAGAGCTTGAATTAAAAGATTGGTTCTTCGCAGAAAAACTGAAAATCATTAAAACATGTCACATAGAATCTGTACAGTTGAAGTGGCAAGAACTACAGTCAAATTGGGATAATCTCCGTCTGCCCTGGTTACTAAACAGAGAAGAAACGCAGAAGCAACTTTTCCGTAGTGATGTCAACTTTTGGATACTTCTATCACCGCCTAAAATTATCTGCAACGTACAGGAGTTCGACTCGCTGGGAATACAAATAGAAAAGAAGCTGAGAAGTCTTATAAACCAACACTATTTGATAGGACACCTCATCTATCCCGTTGGCTGTCGCAAGATATTCAGCGAACCAATTGAAGATCAGCAGGCCATACATGCCCGAGAAATTCTCTCTCCTCTTCCTACGTTGACGCTTCAAAGTGCGATTACTAATGAAGATATCTATATCACTCTTACTTGCCCTGTAGATGAGACCTCTTCGTCTCAGCACCCACATGACAACCAGATTGATTTACCCGAATGGAATTGGAAATCAATAAAGAAGTCACTTGAAACAGCAGGAACAAGCAATGAAGAGAGCATTTCCTTCATTAAAGAACTGATCATCGCTTTTCATGTAATCGTGTCCTTCTATTTCATTGATCTCTATTGCATACAGATATATCCGTACCACGATATTAGGCTGTTTCACTTTCTAGATACTTGTGCTTCTCCTGGGGTCCTAAATCAATGGGCTAAGCCCTTCAAGTCATCTTTACTAAAAATCCAGAAGAATGAGATAGAACGGGCGAAGCGAGTAGCAAAAGAAGAGAGTGGCAAGAGTGAAATAGACTCCGCTAGATCTGCAACCGAAGATGTTTCACCGGCTGGAGTAGCTATCTTAGTAGCTGTAGGATTAGCGGCTCTATTAGGATTTTGTACCCAACCATTGTTTCGTCAATACGCGGTGAATGAAGAATCATCTATTCGCTCACCAGGACATATTTCCTCATCAGATCCCTCTGGAGGCACGGGACAACCTAGCCAGCCAGGAGGAATTAAGAATGGGCAAATTGTAATCATCACGCCGATAGGAGGTGACTGCCAGCCGCTTAGAGAATCACCTGATCAATACAGCTCTAAAATCGGCTGTATAAACGCTGGAAAAGAGTTAATAGCCGTTAGCGATGAGCTACAGAGTGGGTGGGTGAGGGTTCATGGCAGTGCCAATGGTGTGGGTTGGGTCTTCTGGGAGGGGCTAAGTATCAGACGACATATAGAATAGACCTCTTGCATATAGGACCAGCGGGGGCATTTGGCCCAAAACCTACGGTTATGTATTTAGCATCGTCCGAAAGCCCCTGCCCACAGGTACTTGAGCTGTCTGCCATTAATGCAGTGAGTACCGCTGCCAGATGACATCATTTTCAGCGATTGCGCTAGATTTGGCGATTCCTCTGCTTCTAAAAGGTGTCTGAAAATATATTTTGTGTGTTGGCTACAAAGTGTACTTTTTACAGCCAATAGATGCTCTGTGTGGTTGATTTACAACGCATTATATTTTCGCCTTTGGCTGCGATCGCAACTCAGCTTTTAGCTCTAATAGATCTAGCCTTATTCGCTATCTAGTAACGCCTTTCTAAACGGAGAAGGCGCTTATATCTCTTATATTATGAAGGTTTTAAGCTATTAGGAGTTGGTAGATTATAGAGTGCTGAATTCGCACAGCGCCATTAACAAGTGACTTCTTTCAGGGCTGAAGTAGCCGATTAGCTCAGGCTTAACTGACTGCTTAATCGAGTCAATGCTGGGCTGACGTTTGCTGTCTAGATCTCTATCAATGTCAGCTTAGATACTGCTTACCGCTAAGTATTCAAGAATATTACTAATACTCTTTAGCCATGAACTATGTCTTGAACAGCTTGAATCACCCGGCAGAGACGGTTTCAGCCATAATCAATTTCATAACCGCAGGTTCCTGCACGAATGCCCCCGCTGGTCCTATGAGTGAACCGCTCGTGCAGCCCATACCCGCCTCTTACTATCCAAGACTCCATCAATAAAGACAGCAACTAATCCATCCCCTTCCGTATTGAGCCATTCCATCTCAACTACTGAAGTAGATTCTGAACGAGATACCTCAGTGCCTGGACCTAAAATATTTCTTGCTTCTGCAAGGCTACAGTTAGGTGGCAGGCGGTCATAATATGCGAGGTAATCGACAGACTCTGACTGATAAAACTGGGTAGATGTAGGAATCCTATTAAAGCCATGCCCTATCCCCGCACCAAGAGCAATCCCTAGTGAAAAAGTGAAACAAACATTTTGGATTGTGGGCTTTAATAAATTACTTACTAGCTTCCTAAGTAGCTTTTCTTGCTCATCGCCATTGGACATGATTGGTTATGATGTCCTCCAAAATAAAGGTTATCGTTTTAGGCCTCATCACTACGTAAAGATATCAATCAGCAGAAAAACCTTTTAATCTGTCGCATGGACAGCATTCTCCACGATTTCAGTGTGTAGAAAACTGTTGTCAAGTTTATGGGCTCTAATTACCAAGCTGGTGAGGAGAATCAGTGCCGTCAAGCATATTCCCGCAAGAGTGGAAGGCTCTTTTACTTGACGTTTTCCAGATTTTTTAATTTTTTCTAGTTTTGTTTCATTAGAGAAAAGAAAGACAAAACTGTGATACCGCATAAGTCTTATGCATTGAGTAAAATGAGTTACGCGCCTTGGAAAAAAAGCCTTTTATCTAGAACAAATGTTCGAACCGTTCCTTTACTTTTTGTATCAGTTGTCTTTGTGTTTTAGAAGGCACCACCTCTAGGACAGCTATAAACAATTCAGAGACGTGAATAGGGAAATACTCATATCTTTTGACTAACCTTTTCCAAACATATCTGTGTTCTCGAAGGTGAACAACAACAGCAGTAAACGGAGGGAACCCCTCCGTAATCAGTTTTTTCTTTTCTTTGAGTGAGAGAGTCTCTGCACATATAAGTACATTCAGTATGTCTTCAGCACTGCCATCAAAAAATGCTTGGAAGTTATCATTTATATTTTTCCTCGATAACATGCCACCACTATATCGTTGTGGCGCTACAAGGTCTGTGTTGCGTGATTTAGGAGGGAGTGTCATGAGTAGTAAATGCCAGAGAGGTAGTGAAAAGAATTTATATCGTTACGAAAATGAAGAGGGGTCACTAAGGTCCAATATTCACTCTGATGAGTTTTCTATCTTCTGTCCTTACATATACAGTGCCACCAGCCGCAACTTCGTCTTCCAAAAACATCTGTAGGTAAACAGCGTTTCTGATCTTCTTGCTAATCGATCCATCACCGACTGAGTCTCTAAGCTTTCGAGCCTCAAGTGTGGGCAAGGAAACCGTCAATCTCTCTACTTCGGCTACTGACATAAAAACGTCTTCTGCGTTTGCTATTTCATCAGCCGATAAGCGGTCTTCACTGATTTCTTCCGAGTTTTCTATATCTGAATAATCGGCCATTTTGCATACCATACTGCAGCAACATGATCAGTGTAGCTTTTGTGAATCAATTTGTGTGTATTTCAACAGAGAAATCTAGAATATTCGGGAATTTTCTACACCAAGTTGCTACAAAGAACGGATAACAGTCCCTAAGAAAGAAGGAGGCTTTATATCTTTGGAAGACCATCAGCTGTATTCGAAACTACTGCAGCACAAACGGTAAGCCCCGTTAGAGACACGACTACTTGGCAAAGATAACTACCGATCACAGCAATGCATTGATGATCCCTGAGCAGGATAGGAGACTGCTAAAAAGTATGGGAAACGTTGAAAACTCGTTAGGTCGTACAAACGGTTTTCTATGACTTTACGCCGAACATCGCCATTGGCTACGGAGTGTGATCGCTGAACTCAGAGCCTGAAAGGCGCACACTCGGGCAAGTATCCAACGAGTTTCCGGGCTTTCCCAAGGTTTTTGGTACTCTCCTTTTTGTGCCGTGGACAATTCTGACGATTGTTGTAAGAGCTTCTGATATGAGCAGTCACGATATAGAACACGGCGATTACTTGTTGTTTGTCGGGTGGGATAGGCCGTTAGATACGTTCTTTGCCACTCTTGAAACCCTTGTTGGTCACGGCACCGAGGAACCGGAGATGCTCATCGGTGGCCTGCCTGGAGAATACCGGGATGTTGAGAGCTTTACCGCAGCGCTGGACGCTGCCTTACAATCGCGGAACATCGTCGATTTTTCACTCTCGGAAGAGATATGGCAACGGTTGCAGGCCGACTATAACGAGAATCCACCCGGCGCAGGTCAGCAAGCCACAACCGAATCCATGCAGGCGTTTAATCAGTGGTTGCTGCATGACGATCAAAAACAGTGACGCTTGCTATCAGGCGCGGTGACGTTCACTGGGTGAGATTTTTCAGAGAACCTGCGGATTGAGCATCAAAGCCCTTAATTCACTTTGGTGATACTATTTTATCTGTTCACCAAATGACCATCATCATATCATGGCATCTTTGGCACAGCACCTCTCTACGCTTGCAGCGCGGCTGGAACAGCACCTTGAAACGATATCTGTGGACCCTCAAGCCGCAGGGCTTACCATCGAAACGCATAGCCCTGGCAACGGCAGTACCTATACCAGGTTACGCGCACGCAAAGGGCAAAAACTCCCCAATGGCAATCGCACCATGCAGCTAGATGCTAAGGAGCAGGCTGAGTGGGAGCGGAAAATACAGGCGCGTAATCAACGGGCAAAGGTTGAACAGTGCTTGCTACTCCTTCAACAAGCCGCCGATATTGCAGAAACCATTACCTTGCCTGTTGAGAATGATACTGATTTGGTGAAAGATAATTCGCTATTCACCAAACTAAAGGATGACACCCCTGCTCCCCCACCCAAAGAACAGATCATCAAGTATGGGCTGAAAGATGCCAAAGGGGCGACACCCATGAATCGACGCGTCCATGCCATCGCTGAAAATGAGCCTAAACAGGGGCGTTGGTACACCCCTGCCCTGTGCGGTGAACAACCAAAAGCCGGTAGCTGGGGCTGGCGGCTCACTGACCCTTCCGGGCTGAGCTGTCCCAGGTGCTACAGCAAGTTGAAACTCATTAAATAGCCATTGCAGTGTGTGAAACGATGCCTCGGATATCTCAGCCGCAGGCCTGACAGAATAGGCGTTTTAGACCGATGTGAGCGTAAATGGCCGTATCTCGGTCAGGGGGCTTCACGAGCCATCAGAGCATCCCTTTACAACGATATAAACGGCAACTTCAAACTGAAATCACTCCGCGCAGCAGTGCGAAAGCTGCCAATAAGCGTCCAGATTTTTGAAACTCTACCAAATGGTAAGGCCATACAGAACCCATAGTACGCTTTCTGGCCTCAATTTTACCTCAAATAAGTCCCCTTATATTAGTTACACTAAAAGTTACGCTACAAATGCAATAACAGTATTTAGTCTTGGTTATATCCTGTGCTGAAAAGGCTTGTCCAATAGCTTGCAGCCAACGAAACGATTAGCCCTGAATAATGTTCACAGAACCGCTGGTGTCACCGATGACAACATTGAGATCGCCCGTGACGCTCTGTGTGATTCGAGTAACCTTGGCAACTGCATCAGCATTATTCGTCATCAGCTGCTGCAAGGTGCGAGCTAACTCAGGGCCAC
>ERZ1740058.283-NODE-283-length-42910-cov-6.824781_pt1 | contig 42910 bp, 41 predicted proteins | sample MGYA00581745_ERZ1740058 | MGnify/ENA primary metagenome ERZ1740058 (study PRJEB43018, sample SAMN04849742) | marine metagenome | isolation source: floating plastic debris | place: Pacific Ocean | collected 2008-08-30 | study: EMG produced TPA metagenomics assembly... | reverse complement strand
AAGCTGTACTTTATGATCGGCTTGCCGGGTGAAACTGACGTGGATGTGGTCGGCATTGCAGAAACGGTGCGATGGCTGCGGCGAGAATGCTTTATAAAAGGTCGCCGGGCGCTAAAGTTCAATATCACAATTTCTAACCTCACGCCCAAGCCGCACACGCCGTTTCAATGGCATTCAGTCTCTACTGAAGAGTTTAAGCGCAAGCAAAAGCTATTGCAGGAAGAATTTCGCTCTATTCGAGGGGTGAAAGCGAACTTTACCGATGTGCGGATCTCGGCGATGGAGAACTTTGTTGGTCGAGGCGATCGCAGACTCTCAGCAGTCGTTCGCCGGGCCTGGGAACTGGGCGCGGGCATGGATGCCTGGTGGGAGAGCCTGGAGAACGCATTTGGTGCATGGACGCAGGCGATCGCAGATGCCGGATTAGATTGGCAATATCGTCAGGTAGAAAGCGGCGAATGGAGTTTGGACGAGAATATTCCCACGGCAGAACAGGCAGGGCAGGCGGTGACCGATGCGATGACCGCCGTACTCGATCGGCCTCTTCCCTGGGACCATATAGATACCGGCATCGAAAAGCGGTGGCTGCAAGAAGATTTACACAAAGCGCTAGCAGCCGCGGTAGTCCCTGACTGTTCGTTTGAGGGCTGTTCGCACTGCGGCATCTGCGGACCAGACTTTGGTCATAACATCGTTGTTGCTCCCCCAAAAATTCCCGAGTTTGTCGGTCACTTTGAACCCAATCAGACCCGGGCCCAAAGAATCCGTCTAGAAGTCGGCAAGCTAGGCGATATGGCTCTCATTGGCCACTTAGATTTTGCCAGGCTGATGGATAGAGCCATCCGCCGCGCCGCGTTACCGATTGCCTTTACCGGTGGGTTTCATCCAGGCCCTCGAATTTCACCAGCCAATGCGCTACCGCTGGGCATCACTAGCACCGGAGAACTGATTGACTTTGAGCTGACCAAAGAACTGTCGGTAGAAGCGTTTAGAACTCAGCTACAGGAGCAGCTGCCTGAAGACGTCCCAATTTACAGCGCTAAAGAAATTTCTCTGCAAATGCCGTCTGCGACGAAAAGTCTGGACAAAGCAGTGTATTTTCTGGCACTGAATGCTGAGGCTAAGACGGCCAGCGCCGAGCGTTGGGTTGGCTGGGTAGAGCAGGTATCAGCAGCCGATCACATTATGCATACGAAAACAACAAAGTCTGGAAAGCAGAAGGAAGTAGATCTGCGCTCACGTCTCTTTGAACTAGACATCGTCAGCCCAGCTGGGCTCACTGAACTTCCCCCTGCCGTAAAAAACCGCCTGATTGAAACAGGACAGTGCGTAGTGCGCTATGTCGGCAGCTGTCGCAACGACGGTACGCTGCTGCGGCCTCAAGGCGTACTGACGATGCTAGAGACTGTCAGTGGCCAGTCTCTAGCCTTGGGTCATATTCATCGACAAAAGCTCATTTTGACAGCCTAATGTAAAACTCTAATGTAAAAGTAAAGGCCATACAGAGGAGGGCGTATGACTGACTGGGTAAAGGCGGTGCAGAGCAACCTTTGGATATTGGCTGGCTCAGCGGCCTTGTTAGGCGTAATTGAAACCGTCTCATCTGCATCGATCTCATTTGCACAGGGAAATGCGCCTGAGTCTATTCCCGCAGTCCCCAGTAGCCCTCCACCTTTGGGCGTAGAAAATCAGCAATCTTTGGCTTCTGTGCGATCGCAGCTCTCAGACCTCAACCGGTTTCCGCTTTTCCTCTCATCAGACCAAGGAACCATCACAGCCGCTGCCAGCCAGCTCTCGCCAACCCAGCTGAGCCAGCCCAGCTTTTCGTGGATTCGCGACCAAATCGGCGATAGATTGGGCTCAGACACCCTGATCGAACAATGGCAAGCCTATAAGACTTCAGAAGGGTTTCAGTATGTCGATGTGATCGTGCGTGAAAGTCAATGGAATCGACTGAGTTATTTCAGCCGTTATGGGTTTGTCTTGCAGTTTGGGACCGTTGCTCAAGACAATCAGTATCAGCTGCGCGTCTTCCACAGCGGCGATGCGACCAATCGTAACGACGCCCTAGCACTACAGGACATTGGCAACCGTTCTGAGATCAATAACCGAGGCATGCTGTTGCGGGGGGCTTACTTTTGCAGCGTGAGTGCGTCTAGCACAACAGCACCATCGGCCAACACTGCCACCACCAGCACTGCCACAACCGACCTACCGGACTGCAGCGCATTCGTTCGACTGTAGAGTTTCACCCCACCAAGTCTAGACAGCCTGACGCCTTAGCTGCTGCCAAAGGGTGACATAGGCAGACTGTATAGATTCGGGCAAAGGCAACAGCAGCTCGCTGTTTTGCATAGTCTCTGGTCTCAGACGATTACTCGCCAGAGCATCGGGAAACGCCGAATCTTCACCCGCAAATCGGTCAGCTAGGAAAACCGGTGATAGGCCTGCGCCCGCTCGTGAAATTTGTGTCGCCGCCTCAGGCTGCCAGCAAAAGTCAATCCAGTCTTGAGCAGCTTCACTCATGCTCGCGCCTTTTGGCCGTACCCACATATCCGCAGATAGCAAGCTTCCTTCAGCAGGCACCACAGCTCTTAGGCTACGATACCGCTGCAACGCAGTCACTACATCACCCGACCAGGTGACGACCGCTTTCAAATCTTCGTTAACCAAGGCTTTCAGGGCCGTCTGCGAGTCGTAGGTTCTCACCTGACGATTCAGCTCAGCAAAAGGAGTACTCAGCTGTTCACTCAGCTCACTGACCAGTTCTGGAGTGGCCTCACGGCGATTAGTTAGCGAGCTGTCAAAGCTCGTATTGAAACTGCCTGTCTGCATCTTTTGTAGCAGTCCAATCACTAGGTTAGGGTGATTGGGTAGGGCGATCATGCCGCTGAGGCTAGGCGCTAGCAGATCACGCCAAGTCTCAAACGACGGACTATCTACACTTTGCCGATACACAATGACCAACGACTGAACTTTGTAAGGTGCGGCCCACAGCAGGTCGGAAGAAGCAATCTGACCTGATGAGTCACGGGTTACAAACTGCTGCCATTGAGCCGGTAGCGGCGCCCGCTGCTCAGCCGTAAGAGACAGCGGCTCAATTAAGTTTTGAGCGATCGCACTCGTCAACCAGTAGTCACCCAAGCTAACCAAATTGTCCAGAATAGGACCTGCCTGAGCCTGTCGCCACGGCAATAATCGACCCCAGCCAGCGCTTGCTTCAGCGGGTCCCTGCCAGCGCTGTAGCTGCTGAAAAATACCCTGCATCTGCGATCGCGTCTGAAAGCTTGCAGCAGACACCACCTGCTGACGAAACCGTTGCAAAACCTCAGACGGAATCGCGCCTTCGAGCAAAGTCACTTTCAAACCATCAGCAGGCACCCTATTGCAGCCCGTTAAAACGCTACCAGCCGCCAGCCCGGCTGTCCCTAGCAGCAGCGTTCGTCGATTGATCATAAATCAGCAATTCATGTAATTCATGTATGGATCTCGCCTCGTATAGCAAGTCGCAGAAGACTACAGTGCAGAAGACTATCGCTTTTGGCACCATAGTAAAAAGCGCAGAAGGCATATCCCTCCTGCGCTTAAAGTGTAGACCTTTTAAGCCTAAAAAGACGGCTTGAGTCTTACCGAAGACCTAAGCTTACAAAGACTTTGTCTTACCCGCGCCCCACTGATCGCCACGAATCTTAGGCATCAGTAGAATGTGACCAGAAATAGCCCGCAGGTCATCTTCTGTTAGGTTGCGCATCTTAGGATAAATGTCGGTGCTCTTAGTACTAGGATGCAGCTCAGAAATCTCAACAAGTCCGTCGTAAGTCGTCGGATTGTGGAGATAGTCAATTAGCCCTTCCAAGTTGTTGCGATCGGGGAAGGCACCAGCCAAAGACTCTGTATCCAAGCCCACATTAGGATTAGTCTTAGTGATACCGCCCAGATGACAGATTGCACAGGCATTGTTGAACTTTTGCTGTCCTCGGGTAAACTCTTCGACCGATAGCGTCACAGTATCACCCGCTTCGTTCAATGGGATGGTTCTCACCGCAGCGTCCAAGTCAGCTGCGATCGCGCCTTCTATGAACGGCCCACCCAACAGCCCTGTAGCAACGAAGATGACAGCGGCTACCAGCCAGGTGAATCGCTTGAATATATGTCTCATTTTTTATGCTCGCCTTTCAGCCATTCAACACAGCATTGATTCAATTCTCACTGAATCAAAATATGTCTTTATCATGCCATGAATAGGACGCTTAGGGGAGCATAGGCTGCGATCCCAGCGGCTACTCTGCGGATTTCGATCGTGCTTGAAGTTTCATTCAACAGCTTCACTCAACAGCTTCTAAGACGACTTCCTTTTGCCGGGCGGCTACTGGCATCTTGCCGCTGACAGGCTGATGTAACCGAATTAGCTGCGCCAACGTCTGTTTTAGCTCAGTACGCGGCACAATTTTATCAACAAAACCGTGATGCAGCAGATATTCAGCCGTTTGGAAGCCTTCTGGCAATTTCTCACGGACGGTCTGCTCTACCACTCGCCGTCCGGCAAAGCCGATCGTTGCCTCTGGCTCAGCCAAAATAATATCGCCTAGCATGGCAAAGCTTGCCGTCACGCCGCCAGTCGTTGGATGGGTCAAAATCGGCATATACAGCAGGCGAGCGGAGCGATGCCGCTCTAGCGCCGCTGAAATCTTAGCCATCTGCATCAGGCTTAGCATGCCTTCTTGCATCCGGGCACCGCCAGAAGCACAGACAATAATCGCAGGCAGCTGCTCTGCGGTGGCTCGCTCAACCAGCCTGGCTAGTTTTTCACCCACCACTGAGCCCATGCTGCCGCCCATAAAGCGAAAATCCATGACGCCAAGCGCAGCCGGAACGCTATTGATTTCGCCTAAACCGGTCTGAACGCCATCAACCAGCTTCGTTTTAGCTTGAGTATCGCGAATTCGATCGGCATAGGCTTTGCGATCACGAAACCTCAACGGATCTTTAGGTGCCAGCTGTGTATCAATGGGAGCCCAGGTCCCCTCATCAATCAGCTGCTCAATTCGCTCTACGCTAAATACCCGATGATGATGTCCGCACTCAGGACAGACCTGCTGATTCGCCTTCAAATCCTTGGTATAGGTCAGCACGTCGCAGCGCTTGCACTTAGTCCAAAGGCCGTCAGCAATCTCGCGCTCGTGCCGATCCTGGCTAATCAGGCCCGTCTTCTTGCGATTGGCAAACCAGTCAAACAGTGACATTTTCCCACTCATAGAGTCTCTCTTAAGTTTTGCCTCACCTGATACGCCTTACTGGCCCAACCTGCATAAGGCAATTTCCTTAATTATCCTACTGGGTTGCCACCCGCCTGTGAAAATCTACCTACAGCGCCGGGGAAAAAATCCCTAGGTACGCCTCGATCAGTCGCTCACCGTAAAACAAGCTCAAAATCGCGCCCAGAGCCAAATAAGGCCCAAACGGAATATGCTGTTTCGGCCCCAGTACACCGAGCGCCAAAGCACTGCTCCCAACCACCGCACCCACCGTCGCTGCCAAAAATGTCGCCAGCAGCATCCCAGGAAACCCCAGCCAGGCCGCCATCATCGCCGCTAGCTTAGAATCTCCCCCACCCATTGCGGCCTTGCCAAAGACCCAGCTTCCAGCCACACCAACTAAATCAAACAGCCACAGCGCCAGAACACTGGCTACGACAGCCATAGCCCCGCTGTCCAGAGCACTCGGCAAATTAGGAGACGCTACATAGCCCATCCAACTTTGAAAGAGCCAGCCTAACACTAGCCCTGAGGCCGTCAGGCTGTTGGGCAGCGTCATTGTATCCAAATCAATTAACGCTAAAGAGAGCAGCCAACAAACAAAAATCCAGTGCCCAGGCGTTGCCCAAGTCGTGCCAAAAGTTGCAAACACCGACACGAACAAACAGGCCGTTGTAAATTCCACCATCGGGTAGCGAATCGCAATCGGCAGCTTACAGTTGCGGCATTTCCCTCTTAGCCATAGCCAGCCAAAAACTGGAACGTTGTCGTAAGGCTTCAACCGCTTTTCGCACTTGGGGCAGCGAGAAGGTGGATGCAGCAGAGAAAGACCCGCAGGGAGCCGGTAAATTACGACGTTTAGAAAGCTCCCTACCGCCGCACCCAGGATAAAAATAATCAAAACAGGCAAAAGAATATCCACACCGTGCACGGAAGAGATCACGGTTAACATGCCCATTAATTTCATTTGATGCATAAAAACCCACCCTCGACGTTTGAACTGTCGAAGGTGGGTTAAAGATTCTTAAGCGATTTCTAGACTGCGATTTCTAGACTGCGCGTCACCGAAGCTTAATTCAGTGCAGGATCAATCTGACTAAATGGCACAAAGCACTCCTGAGGCAGCAAAACTGGCTTATCGCCAAATACCAGCTTACCCCGATGGTTCAACCGACCGATGGCAACACCGATAGGACGCTGGACAACTTCTGGGTGTACTTCGTAAAAAGTCCGGTAAATATGGCGAGCGGCCTTAATTAGCTCCGGATTTAGGAGAACAGAATCATCTCCAAACGCGAGTCGTTCTGCCGCAGCTGGCAACGTTTCAGGTGACATGGTTAGTGTGCTCATTCCTCTAAGCCCTTCCGGGTTTGATTGTTTTAGCGGTTGATGAATTGTGGGTGATATTAACGCAAACGGGTATTAGCTCGGACAACTGTATTCGATAGTGACAATATCATCGTCAGTAGTATTGCAGAAGTCTCACATAGGCTATCCTAGTTCAAACGTACTAAAAGCAATTTGTTAGGCATCTTTACACCTGTGTAAATTGCCGTAAGCGATCGCAGTCAATCGCCTTAACAGGCCAAGAAATCGACTCTATGAAATCGATTCTATGTCGATAATGCTGCTTGCAGCGCTTCGCCCATTCCCTGGCAGCCGACAGCTTTCATTCCTTCAGACATAATGTCTCCAGTCCGGAAGCCCTGATCGAGCACCGTAAGAACGGCTTGCTCTATCTGATCGGCAGCGGCTGGCTGGCTAAGACCGTAGCGCAACATCATGGCAGCGCTCAGAACTTGAGCCAAGGGATTGGCCTTATCCTGCCCAGCAATGTCAGGTGCTGAACCATGCACCGGCTCAAATACACCCGGACCGCTCTCGCCCAGACTGGCAGATGGTAGCATACCGATGCTTCCTGTGAGCATAGCAGCCGCATCCGAGAGAATATCGCCGAATAAGTTGCCCGTGACGATAGTGTCAAACTGTTTGGGGGCGCGGACAAGCTGCATAGCGGCGTTGTCTACATATAGGTGAGAGAGTTCTACGTCGCTGTAGTCAGCGCTTAAAGCTGTGATGCGATCGCGCCACAGCTGAGAAACCTCTAGCACATTTGCCTTATCTACCGAGCATAGTCGGGCACTCCGCTTTTGCGCTGCTTCAAAGGCAACTCGCCCAATCCGATCAATCTCGCTGCTGCTGTAGGCCATTGTGCTCACGCCGCGCTGCTGACCGTCCTCCGTCTCAAAAATTCCTTTAGGCGACCCAAAATAAATACCACCAGTTAGCTCACGCACCACCATAATATCCACACCCTCTACCACTTCTGGTTTGAGGGAAGAAGCACTCAACAGCTGAGGCAAAATGGTCGCCGGGCGCAGGTTGGCAAACAGGCTAAGGCCCGCACGCAGACCTAGCAAACCGGTTTCCGGTCGCTGTGATCGAGGCAGCGTGTCCCACTTGTAGCCGCCAATAGAAGCCAGCATCACCGCATCGCTTTGACGACAGGCTGTTAGCGTCTCCTCAGGTACCGGCGCGCCCGTTTCATCAATCGCCGCCCCTCCGAATAGCGCTTCTGTGAACTCGAACTCAAGGTTTTGCTGCTCAGCCACCTGCTTGAGAACAGAGACGGCTACCGACATGATTTCGGGGCCGATGCCGTCGCCGGGCAGAAGAGTAATGCGTAAGGGCGCTGTCATAACCGTTCACAAAAATCCTTTGAAGGAAGTCGATAGGGACGCCAACGATAATACCTGATTAGTACCTGATGCGAACGCTTCGCCGCAGGCAAGCCAAGAACAAGCTAGAAATAGGCTTAAAACGCATAGTTCAAACCATCAGTCCGACGCCCGAGAAGTGCTGTAGAATGCACTGGAGTTTTTGCTTCTGTTTTTATTTCTACAGCTTTTTTCTGTGTAGCTCTTTTCTATGGCTTTTTTGCGTGCCGATTTAGCTCAGTTTGCTGCGTACAAGTCGCCTCATCCAATAGAGGAAGCGGCAGCTAAAGGAGACATCACGCAGCCAGTTTTAGACCCACCCGTTTTAGACCCGCTAGATACAAACGAGAGTCCAATCGATTTGCCAGCGGCGCTGAAGGATGATTTAGCGAGGGCTTATAGAGATGCGATCGCAGCTAACCGCTATCCAGACAGCAGTCATCATGCACTCAAGCAAGCCATTATTCGCTACGCCATCAGCTCCAGTGATATCACGTCAGACGCCATCGGACTCGAACATGTCACCATCGGCAACGGCTCTGACGAACTCATCCGCTCCGTTCTTATGGCAACCTGTCTTGGCAACAACGGATCGATCCTAGTTGCTACGCCCACGTTTTCTATGTACGGTATCCTAGCCAAAACCCTTGGCATCACCGTCCATCAGATCAACCGTACAGACACATTCGCAGTCGATCCATCCACCGCTAGCGCCGCCATTCAACAGGCCAAGCAATCCGGCCCCCCGGTCAAAGCTGTCTTTATGGTGCATCCTAATTCACCGACAGGTAATGCCCTGACACAACAAGAACTCACCTGGCTCAAACAAATTCCTGACAACGTCTTAATCGTTGTCGATGAAGCCTACTTCGAATTCAGCGGCCATACGACCCTACTAGAGGCACTCAGCCGTCCTAACTGGCTCGTCCTTCGCACCTTTTCCAAGGCCTTTCGCTTAGCGGCTCATCGCGTTGGCTATGGCATTGGCCATCCAGACATCATCACCGCCCTAGAAAAGCTCAGACTGCCCTATAACCTACCTAGCTTTTCTCAGGCTGCGGCAAAAGCCGCCTTGGCTCACAGTGAACAGCTGCTACAGCAAATTCCAGATATCATTTTGGAACGTCAGCGGGTATCACAAGCACTCTCTGCTCACCCTTACTTGCAGACATGGCCGAGCCACAGCAACTTTGTATACGCGCGGTTAAGCCCCAAAGGGCTAGCTGCGCTAGAAGCCAACGGACAGGCAGACGGCCTAGCTAAAACCTTTCAACAGCTCAAGGCAAAAGGCACGCTTATTCGTCATACAGGTGGCGGCCTCCGCATAAGTATAGGCACAGCGGCCGAAAATCAGCGTACGCTAGCAAACTTTAAGCAGGTATTTGGCTACAAATAAAGTCACCACACAACCCTAAAGTCACCACACGAACCCAGATCTCACCCGGCGAATCGTCTGAGGGAGAACGCCCACAAGCATTGCAAAGGCCTCGTCTGGAACCAAATCAACCGTAGCCTGATCGAAGTATGTCTTAAACTGTTCCAAAATCATCCGGGCTCGGTCGTTCGGCTCTGGCTGATCGGTAAAGTTTTGGGTGAGGCGAATCCACTGCAACCGAATCTTAATCGCATTCTGATGTGCCTCATGAGAATCCGGCGATAGTAAAGACAGGTTGCCAATCGGAATGACTTTCACAATGCCTTCATCTAGCCCCCCGCCAACAGCCGCGCCAGGCCCTGCAAACTCCGCGTGAAATTCGCGCAGCACGATCAAACCGTTACGGCGGCGGCTGTTTACAACCCACAGATCGCCGCTCTCCATCTTTTCAACCACGTTGTCAGTTTGATTTTCAGTTTGTAGGTCTTGATTCACAGATGCGCCAAAAAACTTCCAATTGCCTGTACGGACATTTGACGATGGGGAAATAGCCTGATGAGAAACGATAGTATCAGAGCTACGAGATAACTCACAAGTCGGGAAACCGTCTATGCCATTTTCTAACCGCGGGCTACGTGAGACAGCCGAGCATTCGCCCAGAGTAGACCTGCTGCTATCTACTGGCGCTTGAGACGGTTCTGAGTGCAGACCACCAGTAGCACAGGCACTTTCAGAAAAAGTTGTGGGCGTATTTGGCTGAAGATCCATCTTTTGGGTATTCACTCAGCTTGGGCTGCAAGGCTTGTAGAGTTGTGACTTTACCAATGTCGTATGAATACTTACAAAAATGTAAAAGAACAACTAGGATTTATTCATTCTTTATTGCCCTACCCCTAGCGCTTTACATGGGTTACACAATGAAGAACAGCGCTTCCTTTTAATAGCCCTATATTTCCCGTTCAAACACGGAATAGAACAGCACGACACGTTAGCTATCTCTATTCAGAGAACGGCATTATTCCATCGTTTTCTTAGGTCGGCAGATTCAATCGCTTCGACAACAGCAGTCGCTCAGGCCTGAGTTTCAACCGAGACAGAATAGGATTACTCACTTCACACTGCTGATAGCCAGCCTGTGCGTCTAGCGCTTGAGCAGCAGAATTAATAGCCGTGAAATGCAGATAAATCCGATGAAAGCCCCAGTTCAGCGCGATGCTTTCACAGGTCTGCAATAGCTGGTGAGCCGCGCCCTGACGACGACTGCAAGGGGCGATCGCCAGATTTGATAAATAAGCTCGCTTAGGCGGCAAAAATCGCCAGGTCTCACAGGGCCGCTGAGAAATTTCAGCGGTGCCAATCACCTCACCCGTGGATTGGGCTGAATGGACATCTACTGTCACTGCAACCAGGCAGGCGTACTGATTCGCAGGCGTTTTTAAGCGTGTTTTTATGTCCTCTTGAATACCTACACGCATCAGCCAATATAACCACTGCGTCGCTTGCGCCTGCGGATAAAAGCTAGCGAGCAGCACCGCTACGACTTGAGGCAAATCTTGACGCTGAGCTGAGCGAATGCGAAAGGGCTGCCATTGATAAGGCGTAGATAGAGCACGTTCAGCATTAGCCGAGGACATAGTAAAAACTCGAAAGAGGGTGGGAACTTTATGTAGGACGTTGCACAGGTCTCCGTAAGCGACTCGGTACGCGCCTCCGTAAGCGCTTCCGTACGATCGGTGCCGGTTGAAAAAGCGAGTCATTAAATCCACTTGATGATCTTCGCTCTAGGAACAACACAGACACGTCCGAGATACATATCTGGGCTTAGACGAGAGATTGATGCATGGCAGTTAGAGAGCGTAATCGACGAAAAAAGGCATCTAAGCACAAGATTTTAGTGGTGGATGATGAACCCGATAATTTGGATTTGCTCTACCGGACATTCTATCGAGATTTCAAGGTAATTAAGGCGAACAGCGGTAAAGATGCCTTAGATCTATTAGCAGACCAAGGGGATATTGCTGTCATTATCTCTGACCAGCGGATGCCTGGGATGAGCGGCACAGAGCTACTGCGCCTGACCGCCGATCGCTATCCCAACTCGATTCGAATTATGCTCACAGGCTACACCGATGTAGAAGACCTCGTAGAAGCGATCAACGAAGGAAAAGTTTTTAAGTACGTCACAAAACCCTGGGAAGAAGATGATCTCCGCACAGTCGTCAATCAGGCTGTGGATACGCATAGTGTCTTACATGCTAGAACTCAAGAACTCAACAGAGTAGTCCGACAAGAAACGCTGCTCAATGCGATTACCAACACCATCCGCAGCGCACAGTCTTCGCAGGACATGCTGAAAACAATCGTAGAAACGCTGGGCGCAGCATTCGAGCTGGACTACGGCATTGTCAAACCGCTCGCCGACGTAGACCTCGATTCACCGATGTTCTATTACGCAGGCACCTCAGTCCCAGCAACGCTCTTAACCGATAGTCCTGGCAGAGAGCTTTTACCCGAACCGCTAGCTCAGCTAGAGAAAACGGTTTGGGAAACTATCTTGACCCAGCACCTGGAGACGACAGAAGAAATCGTCGCTGCCGCACCCGACGAAATGAGCGTTGCGGCTTACCAGGCACTAGATATTCAAACCAGTCTGCTGATTCCGCTCACCTTCAAGCAAGACATCCTGGCAGTATTAGCGCTCCACAAAAGCTCGCATCAAAAGCCGTGGGAAGAGAGTGAAATCAAACTGCTGACGACCTTAGCAGACCAAGCAGCCTTGGCTCTCTCCCAAACTTGGACCTACGAAAGGGTGCAGTCTTTGGCACAGAGAGAGGTGCTGATCAACACCATCACAAAAGCGCTCCACGCCAGCTTAGATCCCAGCGAAATCTTTGCAGCAATTACTGAAAAGCTGGGGCAAGCGCTTCACGCCGATAGCTGCACACTGTCACTGTGGACGGATGAGCGATCGCAGTGTGTAGGCCGATACGACATCAATATAGACGCCGCACCGACCTTGCCAGAAGCGGTCACCGTAGTCAAAGAAGACCCAATTTTATCCCAGCTACTAGCCACTCAGCAGCCGGTTGTCATTGACACGTCTGAGCTACCAAACGAGTCTTCGACTGGCCTTAGACGGTTTGGACCCAAAGCGCTGATGGCAGTACCTTTGATGGCCGAGGCTAAAATCACAGGCTGCATTGTCCTCAAGCAAGAACTGAGCGATCGGCAGTGGCAGCAGGGAGAGGTGGACCTCGCACTGGCTGTGGCAAATCAGGCAGCAATCGCAGTTCAACAGGCCAATCTATATCAAAAAAGCCGCAAACAAGCCCAGCAGCTGCTAGAACTAGACGAACAAAAAACCGCCTTCTTTCAAAATATCTCTCACGAATTCCGTACGCCTCTCACCCTTACCATCGGACCGCTAGAATCCGCCGTGGAAAGAGGAGAAGGGTTGGACGCGGAACAATCCACCATTGCCCTACGAAATTCGCGTCGACTGCTGAGACTGGTCAACCAGCTACTCGATCTGCAAAAGCTTGACGCAGGCAAAATGAAACCTACCTTTAGGCCCTGCGACTTGGCCGTCTTTACCGCTGAGGTTGTCGGCGCTTTTCAAAGCTACTGTGAGCGCAAGCAAATTTCACTCAGTACAGAAATTCAGGCTTGCTCTGCGGTTTATCTAGACATGGAAAAATTCGACAAGGTGCTCTACAACCTACTGTCGAACGCGATGAAATTCACACCAGCGGGTAAGTCAATTACTGTGCGCCTTGAAGAAGTCAACGGTAGAGCCAGACTTCAGGTAAAAGACGAAGGCATCGGGATTCGCGCTGACCAAATTCCGCATTTGTTTGAAAGGTTTCGTCAGGCCGATGGATCAGCTAACCGTCATTACGAAGGAACTGGATTAGGTCTGTCGCTGGTGCAAGAATTATCCCAAATGCACGGCGGTGAGGTCTCTGTTCAGTCAGAATACGGGCAGGGAACAACCTTCACGGTTGAGCTACCGTTAGGTGCCGATCACCTACCTGCGGATCAAGTTGTCGAGCAGGCCCTCTCTACAGAGAAAGGGAGAGCCGCTGTAGAACTCTCAGATATTGAAACGGCCTCAGCGACAGCCGACAGCGACATTACCCTCCCCCCTCAAACGGAAGGAAGCAAAATTGAACGAGAGTCATTTGAAGGCTCTCAAATCTTAGTAGTAGACGACAATCCAGACCTGCGAGCCTACGTTTCTAGCGTCTTGCAGCGCCAGGGCTATCAGGTGCGCACTGCAGAGCAAGGCGCGGCGGGCTTAGAAGTAGCAACTAGCTATGGCCCTGATTTGATCATCACGGACTTGATGATGCCAGGCGTCAACGGACTAGAAATGATTGAACGTATTCGTAAAGACAGCGAACTGCAGGGCACACCCATCATTCTGCTCACGGCCAAAGTTGATAACGAAACGCGTTTAGAAGGCATGGAGCAGGGGGCAGATGCATACCTGTCTAAACCTTTTAATGATCGTGAGCTGCTAGCTGAAGTCCGTAACTTGCTGGCGCTAAAGTCAAACGAACGAAAGGTAGCTCAGCTCAATAAGTACCTGACCGAATCGGTCCTTCAGCGCTTTTTGCCGCCTGTTTTGGTACAGAAAGCCAATGAAGGTGATTTGCAGCTCGATCTACGGCCTGAGCCTCGCTTAGTGACTATTTTATTCAGCGACATTGTGGGCTTTACTCAGCTCAGTAATACATTGCGATCGCGCCGAGTCGCCGAACTCCTCAATGAATACCTAGAAACCATGACCCATGCTATTTTCAACAACGGTGGTACGGTTGATAAGTTTATGGGAGACGCAGTGTTGGCCCTGTTTGGCGCACCTGAAGAGATGAGTCCAAACGAACAGGTTAGACGAGCCATTTCAGCGGCCCGCCAAATGTACCAGGATCTCGACGGCCTTAACAAACGCTGGGCAGAGCAGGGCATCGGCCCGGTTCAGTTCCGCTGCGGCATTCACCAAGGCACCGCCGTAGTAGGCATGTTTGGCAGCGCTGAAAGATCTGACTACACCGCCATCGGTCCTAGCGTTAACATCGCAGCTCGTATTCAAGAAGCCGCTACTGCTGAGACAATACTGGTCTCAGCGGCAGTCGCCGATTACCTGGACGAGCAAGAAATTGTGAAGTTCGATCCGCTGCAATTAAAAGGCATCGACGAGACGGTGCTTACCTTCGGTGTCAAAACTAGGCTGTAGCGCCCGCCTGGTTTCCCAGCAAGAGCTTAAGACAAGTGTACGGTCAGAAGAGCGGCTCTACAGACGACCTCAAAGTTGGCAAACAAAGGTAGCTTTAAAGAAACTGCATGTAGCACTTACGGATGGTTTCTCCCCTACAAACCTGGCAACATACAGAACCCAAAGGTCTCTGGTCTACTCTAGGCGGACTAGCCATAGTCGCTCATGCAGGTGTCTTGGGACTGTTGTTGCCCTACGTTGCCAGCACAATGAAAAGTGGGCAGGAGGGAAGTCCAGCAGCCATACCGATTGAGCTCATAGAAGTAGCAGATGTCGATTCCGAATTATTACCATCTCAGTTAACAGCGGCCTCTTCTATTACTACGCAGACAACATCGCTGCCTGCTGAACCCGTTTCTGAGCAGCCCATCACTGATACGACCGCAGAAACCTCCACAGCAACAAGCTCTACAGAGGTCCTGACAGTGCAGTCTGATGAGGCGATCGCAGAAAAGCCATTGCCTGCCGAAGAGATAGCTGAACCAGTGACTCCTACAGACCCAGCAGAAAATAATAATTCTGCTCCAACGACAGAAAGCGAATCTTCTAAATCAGAAGAAACGCCGCCTGATAGTAGCCAGAGCGAAACAACACCTGCGGAGGAAAACGAAGACTCACTGCCAGAACAGCCGGAATCAGAGGAAACCGTACCCGTTATCAGCGGGGAGCCGATACCTTTACCCGGCGAAGCCGTGACAGGCGAGGAAGGCGATCAAATAGCGTCCTTGAGCCTGGTAGCCCACGACTACGTTCCAGACGAGCTACGGATAGACCGCTTTGCCGCCATACTACCCACGCCTAGCAGACAAACGACCAGTTCTTCTGTGCGCCCGCAAGATATTGGCTGTGGGAAAGTAGGTGAATTATTGCAGACACAGTTCACCTATCGGGTAGGAATAGATGCTGCTGGCACGATTATATCGGCAGCCCCCTGGACAGGCAGTAATGAAGCGTTATCGCTAAATGCGTCTGAAGAAGCGATTGTCTGTCTGCTGAAACAGTCGAAATTTGAGTTTGTCCCGGCAGAAGATGAGGAGGGAAGTGCGATCGCCAACAGCGACCTACTTTTAACCTTTACTTTAGCTCTAGATACCGATTAGTAAACTGCAAGCCCACGCCACTCGAACGACGATAGTCAGCGATAGTCAGAAGGAACGCTATTTTAAGCATTTCTACGGGTAGGTCATCAGTCCAAAACCGTGATACGGTAGCTAAGCTAATATAGAGCAACACTATTTGCGGGTGTAGTTTAGTGGTAAAACCTTAGCCTTCCAAGCTAATGATGGGGGTTCGATTCCCCCCACCCGCTTCGAATTTGAAGAAACAGCCACTGCGCCTGCGTTGAACAAACGCGAGCTACCGCTGTAAAAGCAAAAAGCCTGCCTGCAACCCACCAATCACAAATCCTAAAACGCCGCCTAAATTCACAATTGCCTGAAGCTCGCTGCGTACGATCGTATTAATCGCAGCCTCCAACTCCTTTGGCGACGTCCCATTCACCCGATCGATAATCACCTGATCGATATTCAAGATAGGAACAGCCTGCATCACAATCGCTTCCAAGTCTCGCTCCAGGTAGCGCTCTAATATCAGCGCTAGTTCATGACTAATCGTCTCTAAGGATTCACTCATGACCGGAGATGCTTGCAGCCGACCCAGTAGCTGTGAAGCTAACTTCTCCCAATCAATAGATGTACTGACTGATTCGAGTAGATTCCCGCCGTTCTCTTTTAGATAGGTTTTAATCGTCTGTCTGAGTGTACTTCTCAGCTGGCGCACCGTCGCAACGGGCAGCTCTTGCAGAGAAAACTGTAGTAGCCACCGCTGCAAGCGTACCTTTACCCCTAGTCCTGCAATTAGCTCGGCAATTCGCGCATTGCTTTTCTCGGGCTCATTGACGCACACTGCTCGAAGCCGCGTCAGCGCATTGCGAACCCCAAAAATATTGGCCACTACCCAATAGGTACCACTGGTTTTCGCACGCAGTGTTTCATCGATGACTTGAATGTTGTAGTCCGTCAAAAAGTCTATCAGCAGCTGACGGACTCTATCAGGAGGCAACAGACCATTGACCATCCAGTCGGAAACTTGCGCAGCCTGCTCCTCGGCTAGCTGAAAATCAAGCAGCACCCGATCAAAAATTTGGTTGATCTGAGCCTCTAGAAAGTCGTCTTGGCGCGACCACACTCTTAAGAGTCGGGGCAGCGATTGACCGATCAAATCTTGGAGGACTTTGCCTAATATTTTGGCCGTTTTGTTTTGCGCATCACCCTGCATTTGATCAAGAGCTAGGCGTAAGAGCCAGTTAATGGCTTTTTCTACGCGTTCGGTTGCGAGTAAACGGCGAGCCAGTTTCTGTAGTTCTTCAGGGGTGAGGAGCGATCGCATGATCACATCCGATACCTTCTTAGCGAGCCGCGCCTGATTGCTCGGAATCAGTCCTGGAGTGAAAGGTATTTTCTGACCAAACAGATACTTCGGACCATACGGACGAAACAACATCTTGATAGCAATATCGTTCGTAAAATAGCCGATCACGCCGCCTAAAACGGGTGGCAGTAACACTATCCACAGATTCCCTGCGCTCATACGGTTCGTGCCTTCATCAATGCCCCAGTCAAGGTCTCAGTCAAGGCCCCAGTTAAGGTCTCAGTCTGATGGCTCAGGGGCGGTCCAATATCTTCAACGCTGTTGCCACTGCTATGGCTTTACGACTTAGTCGCAACCAAAACGCCCATCATTCCGCCAGCAATAGGATAGTGAACTGCACTAGCAAATCCAGCTTCTTTAGCCAGATTCACCTGCTCCGGGCCTGCCGGAAATCGGTCGACACTAGGTCCAATGTAAGCATACTCCTCACTCATCCCTAATCGCTCTGCCGTAGGAACCACAATTGCTTGCAAATACCACTTTTGAAATTGCACAATTAGTGGATTCGTTGGCGTATGAAAATCTAGCACAGCCACCCTAGCTCCTGATTTCAGTACGCGATACAGCTCACTCAACCCCTTAGGAATGTCGGTCAGATTCCGCAGCCCATAAGCCATAGTGGCCGCGTCAAACCTATCATCATCGAAAGGAAGTGCTAACGCATCGGCTTCTACCCAGCTGAGGCGATCTTGTAGATATAGATTTCTTTGAGCTGCGATCGCCAGTTGCTCTACCGCAAAATCCGCGCCGGTAACCTGCCCAGTTGGACCTACCTGCCGGGCCAACAGTAATGCTAAATCCCCGCTGCCGCAGCACACATCTAGACACCGCATTCCTTTTTCTGCACCGCTCCAGCGCATTGCCATCTGCTTCCACACTCGGTGCAGCCCAAAACTCATATCCTGATTCATCTGGTCATACTGTGGGGCAATTCGATCGAACAGCTGACGAATTTGATCGGCCTCCGGCTGAGTTGATGACGCTAGTGATTGTTCGCCCATAATGACCGCTGTGCTCTGAATACTGTTTGCTCTCTACGCTTTTTGTTCTTGCTTTTTGTTCTTCATGCTTCTTCTATTCCTCATGCTTTCACTGTAGAGAGTCTCTCAAAGTCTACAGCTACACGAAAGCCCGAGTGACTGTTGTGAACAACAATCACTCAGACTCTCGGAATATATAACCTACGATCTTGTATTTTGTGACCAGTCTTGTATTTTTGGCCAGCTACGACCAGAGTGATGTTAGAGAACCGTAGCCTTGAGGCTAAGGGCTATTTGGGGCGAGATCAAACCCAATAGCTGAGAGACGTCTTCCAGTGTCGAGTAAGCTGTATTCCACTGAAGTGAAAGCGCAGCGAGCGATTCGCCTTGATAAGTTACAGGTACAGCCAAATGGCATTCGCTCCCTGAAGCGTACAGCGCATCGGTTGAAAGCTCCGCATTAGATTGCAGCCCAGTCGCGCTCTGAGTGCTCTGGCCAGTCAATGCAGATTGAACCAGACTGTTAGCATTAGTCGCTGCAATTTCTACAGAGCCATAGCTCCCAGCCGTTTGTCCATCTGCTAGCAAAAGCATACAGGCATCCGCATTCAAAATTTGACCAAAGCCAGACGCCAAGAATGTCAGCGCCTCCGTTTTTTCCATAGACTGCCCTGCCAACTGGCCTACCGTCACCATCAGCTTCGACTGACTTTCTGCTCGGTGTAACGCTTCGTTCTGGCGCTTGATCAAGTCGTATGTTTCTGATGCTCGATCAACAACGTGCTTTAGCTCATCAGGATCCCAGGGCTTAGTAATGTAGCGATAAACCTGACCGGCGTTGATCGCATCCACTAAGTCTTCTACGTCTGTAAATCCTGTCAAGATAATTCGAACAGTATCTGGAAAGTCCGGGACCGTCTTGCTCAAAAACTCAGTGCCCTTCATCTCAGGCATCCGCTGGTCAGAGATGATGACCGCTACTTCGCCTTCGTTCGAGAGTACATCTAAAGCAGCCACTCCACTCTCAGCACGCAAAACTTTAAAGTCGCGACGAAAGGTTCGATACAACAAGTCCAAGTTGTCAGGTTCATCATCAACAACTAGCATGCGAGGTTTCTTGGAAGGCTTATGGCTAGCCAGAGTTAATGGACTGATGTTGCTCATAAGATACGGTCGCCTTTGAGAGGGTGAAAATAGCGTTGCTAGGCCGTACAATCAAACGGCTGAGTGCTCTCTCAGTAAGCCCAAGGGACTGTTTAAAATAACTCGTTTAGTGCACCGCTAGCCTTGCCGACATCCGACCTTCCGGGCATTAATTCGCCGTAGAAGCGCACTCGCATAATTCGAGCGCACCCGCATAATTCGACAGATCACTTGCAACCCTACTGTGATTCAATTTCTAAAAGCTCGACGACGTTACCATCTGGATCTTTCACAAAAAGAGCGGCCCGGCCCGACGAGCTCATTTGAAATGGCATGCCCGAATCAATTAGAGACTGCTTAACAGCGGCTAGGTTTCGAATTGCAAAGGTAATATGCGGATGGCGACCCCATTTATCTTCACGAACCGGATTTTTGGCCCACTTGCTCACAATTAAATGCAGCTGAAAATCACCCACTTGATACCAGCTGCCAGCAAACGATAGCTGCCGGTCTACTTTTTTAAGCCCTATTGTTTGAGAGTAAAATGCATCGGCCTTTGCCAAGTCACTCACCTGCAGCGCAACATGAAGCGGATACAAAATATCAACCATCTTTTCACCTGTGTGTCCAATTACCCCTATTATCTACGGGTATCTACGGGGCGTTGGCAAAAAAATAGCGGATGAAAGTAGTGATTTTGCTTGGAGGCTTATCGATTGGGCTGCTGGCAGTTTTAGTTTTGACAGAACTTGTCTTACGCTTCGGGCTCGGGTTCGGGCATCCGCCGCTCTATGTCGCCGATGAGACAATGGGTTACCGGCTGGCCCCTAACCAAAAAGTAAAGCGTTTAGGCAATCGAATTGAGATTAACAAATATTCGATGAGAGCAGGCGCGATCGCACCTGCCCCGCCACCTAACACACTAAGAGTTTTCCTCCTTGGCGACTCTCTAGCTAACGGCAACTGGTGGACTGACCAAGACGACATCTTATCGACAGCAATCGCCAAGTCAATCGAGCCTAACTTACCGGAAGCATACAGTGACATAGAAGCACTCAACGCTTCTGCGAACTCGTGGGGGCCACGCAATGAACTGGCCTATCTAGAACGCTATGGCACATTCAAGGCACAGGTGCTCGTATTGTTACTCAACACAGATGACTTGTTTGGAACAGAACCCACATCTCTGCAAGTAGGGCGCGATCGCAGCTATCCCAATCGCAACTATTCCTTTGCCCTGACCGAAATTTTTAGTCGGCTCTTCAAAAAAAATCAGCCCATTCCAGGACTGAAAGAAATTCAAAACGAAGGAGGCGATCGCGTGGGCAAAAACCTTACAGCCATCCATGGCATTTATCAGCGAGCCACAGCTGCAAACGGTAAGCTCATCGTCGTACTGTCACCTCTCAAAAGAGAGCTCACAGGCCCAAAAGACTATGAACTTACCGCACGGCAGCGCCTACAAGACTGGGCTACCCAAAACAACGTCATTTATCTAGATCTGCTCCCAGACTTTCAGGCACATCCCAACGCTGGCGAGGCGCTATATCGGGACCACATTCACCTCAGTCCAGCAGGAAACGCAAAGGTCAGTCAGCTCATCGCCGACACGATCTCGCTGCCCTAGCCATTTTCAGGAATCGTAGCCTACCGACGCAGCGCAACCGATGGCAGTGGATCTAGCGCCAGCCTGAGGTCAGCTGGAGACTTCCAGGTCTTGCCATCCAATGCCATCTGGTCAATCTCACTCGCTAGACGCAATGCCTTCAGTGCTTGCTCGCCGCCTACAGAAGGCTGATTGCCGCCACGCACACACTGAACAAAATGTTCTAGTTCAGCATGTAAAGGCTCAGTATTGCTAGTGTAGACCTGTTCAATCAAGCCGTCCTGACGGTACATTACCTGGCCATAGTCAGCCATGCAGTTCTCTGTTGTCTGACGATGAATTTCAATCTTGTTGTTCAAGAAATCCGCCTCCGTTAGAGAATTGTGACAGTGCGCTGAAATCGTTCTAATCTTGCGATGAGTTACCTTACTAGCCGTTACCGTTGCCACAATACCGTTGGCAAAACCTAGTGTTGCCGTTACATAGTCTAGGTATGGAGAATCGGTGCCCTTGCTTCCACTGGCTGTGAGCTGTACTACCGATGAGTTAGCCAGCTCCAAAATCAAATCAATGTCGTGGATCATCAAGTCCAGAACAACCGAGACGTCATTTGCTCGCTTAGAGTAAGGACTCATTCGGCGCGCTTCTAGGGCTAACACGTCCTCTGTCTTAAGGACATTGTGCAATTCCTTAAAAGCAGGGTTAAATCTCTCAATGTGACCCACCTGCAAAATGCAGTTTAAGTCAGCAGCTGCGTTCACGAGTGACTCCGCCTCAGCAATACTGGCAGCGATTGGCTTCTCAATCAGCACATGTACGCCGGCTTTTAGGCAGGTCATCCCAACTTCATGATGTAACTTAGTCGGCACAGCCACACAAACTGCATCTACGCACTCTAGGAGCTTCTTATACTCATCGAAATAGTGAATCTGATACTTACTGGCCGTTTCAATACCTAGCTCAGCATTGACATCAGAAACACCGACCAACTCCACATCCTTTAGTCGAGAAAGCACCCTAGCATGGTGTTGACCCATGTTACCAACGCCGATCACCCCAACCCTCACAGGCTCAGGGCGATTACGGCTATAAGGTTTGGTATCAATTGCAGATAAAAGTTGGCTTTGCACAGTCTCACACCTCTTAACAATGATTGGATGAGCGGATAAGCCGCAGACCTAAGCCTGCTAAAGCTAGAGCCAGCGACCAATATAGATGCTTTGAGCACACAACTAGCAGCCATAAAACTGGTGTTAAACCAGACGATGCGGCGTTACAGATAATCCGCAATTCTGCTGAGAATCGCCCATAGTGTAAACAGTACTATAGAAATCCTAATAAAGATGACAGACTATCGGTGGAGACCTGTGCCGATTCACAAGCTATCTGCCTGTCGCTTTTCTGAGGGTAGCAGGCATGCCTGACTGACCTAATCTCAAAGCTTTTCCCAGTCGACGAATCTGAATTTTCGTTAGCTTGGGCCCTTCTGCGGCCAAGACGGTTAGCTCAAGATCCTGATGCAGCAGCTGTTCGTTCACAGCCGGGATCTTTTGCATCTCGTAAATTACAAAACCGCCCAGCGTGAGATAGTCATCACTCGTCGGTAGCCTTAAAGACAACCGATCGTTCACTTCTTCTAAATCTGCTTGCGCCGGAAAAATAACCGTGTGGCTATCTTTGTAAACTATCTGAGTCTCTGAATCGACACCCCCTACATCTCCAATAATCTCAGCCGCTAAGTCTCGAAATGTAACGAGTCCCGCCGTTCCACCGTACTCATCAACCGCAATCACCATCTCCCTAGCGGAGCGCTGCATTTGCGTGCGCAATTCACTCAAAGGTAAAGACTCAGGAACAACCCGAGCAGGTGTTACCCAAGGAGCAATTAGGGTCTCAGGCTCAAGATCGCCTTCAGCCAATGCCTGCGCCAGATTGTTGAAGTAAATAATGCCTAGAATGTCATCGAGAGACTCACCCATGACTGGGTAGCGTGAGTGACCAGAGACAACAATCTCCTCTAGCAAATCTTGAAACGTTGCGCCTCCTGGTAGCGCGGCTATTAGCGTGCGCGGCACCATAATCTCTCCTACCGTGGCATCTCGAAACTCAAAGACGTTGTTGAGAATTTCTCTATCTTCATTCTCAAGATCTGGAATTTCCGTGGAGGTAGAAATCAATAGCCTTAGCTCTTCGGGGGTAACGCGTCCATAGTAGCTAGCACTGTTCACTTCAATACCCAAGATCGATAGCAGCAGCGCTGTCGACTGATTGAGCAACCACACGAATGGATTTAACAAGCGAGCAATTGTCAGACTTGAAGGACCTAAAATGCGCGCCAGGTACTCAGGATGGCTCAGCGCAACTGACTTAGGACACAGCTCACCCAGCACGATTTGTAGATAGGCCAGTAGCAAAAAAGCTACCGGCAACGATGCTGAATGAGATAAAAACTGGGCTACACCCGCTGAAACTGGCAAGCGCGCGAACCAGTGATGAATTAGCGCAGCCATTGTATGTTCGCCAATCCAGCCTAACGCCAGACTAGAAAGCGTAATGCCCAACTGCGTTGTAGACAGTAGGCTATTAATTTTGCGCTGAAGCTGCTGAACGGTTTTAGCCTGGACATCTCCAGCAGAGACCAGCTGATTAATTCGCGATCGCCTTACCGATACAATCGAGAACTCTACCGTGACAAAAAACGCATTCAGCAGAATCAAGAACACCACTGACAGTAGCCGTGTGGTTATCTCTGGCCAGGTTAGTGAAGATTGAGGCAGAAGCAATAAAGCTGTTTGCACGAGAACAGGTGAGTCAACCAATGAATTGAGAAAGCGTGATTCTCCATCAGAGAGAGCTTAACGTTCTAGTCAAAGCGTTCTAATCAAAGCGAATCAGTCGCTACCGTCAGTCATGCGGGCTTTCACATCATTGATAATTTTATCTTCATCTAGCAGTCTAAGGCCTGCGCTCTCATCACCGCTACGGTTGGCTGTGGCTGAATTAGAAGGTCGGGTTTCAGGCTGACGCACGCCTGTGAGCGCCTGTCTACCAATTGCGTAGCCCCAAGACGAGCTCACAATACCTGCGCCAAACATCATTGTGAGCAAAATGAGCGTGAAGGCAACAGTCGGATTAATTCTCATAGGAGGAGAGACAAAGGTAGTTGACAGAACTTTTTTTGATGCACGCGGCATTTTGGGAGTCTACCCGATCTTAAAGCTATTTAGCACAGTTGCTGTGACCTCAAGCCACGACACCGCAAACAACCTAGCCGAGGCAGATGAACACAACGAAACGTTGACCTTAATATTTTTAGTAATCTACACACAAATGTTGGCCAACGATAGTATATTAACCAAACAGCAACCAGGGTTGGCCGAGCGGATTAGGCAGCGAACTCATAATTCGCCTCAGGCAGGTTCAACTCCTGCACCCTGGATTTTTCTAACCTAACAAAACAGCCTGAGTAGAACGTTAGAGGCGTTTTGCTCAGGCTGTTTTATCTCGTCCAAAATTAGGCTGCTCTAACCTAACTACTTTACTTCAAGTGCTTTTAATTCAACTGATTAGCACAAAGAAACCTATCGACGGGGCAGTGGCTCAAAGTTGAGTTCACTACCCACCACACGGCTGTTGAATTGAGAGGTCGGCAGCAGCTGAACTGAAGTAGTGTAGGGGTTAGGCAAGTCAGGCACGCGGATAGTGGCCGTGTTTTGCGTCTGTAGCAGCCATAGCTCTTCTACAGTGCCGTGTAGCGCAGCAGAATCTCTGTGCATACGATGCTCTGGAAAGCCGCCCAAGCCAGTAAGTGCACCGATTTGGCCAAAGAAACCACGGTTTTGATAATAGTTGCCTGAACGTTGCTCCCCAATTCGCTCTACAGCTTCTGGAATGGTTTCTTGAGCCTGAGCAGCGGGCGCTACTAGCATAGCTATGGCCAGTGCACTTGCGATACACAAAAGGCTGCCAGCTGCCCTGTCTTGAATTTTAATAGCCATAACTTGAATAGCCATAGTGATAGGTTGTCCTCAAAAGAAAGGCATTACATATTTTCTCCAAGGGTACCCGCCTCCCAAACAATCCCTCTCAAACGGCCTTACTCAAACGGCCTTACCCAAACGGCCATAGATACCCGATACACTGTTCTAGCTTTCGACAACATCTATAAGCTATGTCTACTGTGTCAAATAACCTCTCTAGCAGTGAGCTACCGACCGCGCCTCTAGAGGCACTTCGCCTTGCCTTGCTAGATCTAATCTGTGAAGCTGCCTATCAAGAGGGCGACTTTACCCTATCTTCTGGGAAAAAGAGCGACTATTACATCAATGGAAAGCAGGTAACTCTACATGCACAAGGAGGACTGATGGTCGCCAGACTGCTGTTGGACAAGCTACCGTCAGGCACTATTGGCGTCGGCGGCCTCACGCTAGGCGCCGATCCAATGGTTAGCGCAGTGAGTGTCGCAGGAGCCTATGAAAATAAACCGGTTACTCCACTCATCATTCGCAAAGAAGCCAAGGGCCATGGGACACGCGCCTACATAGAAGGGCCAACACTCCCTGAAGGCAGCACCGTCGTCATCCTAGAAGACGTAGTAACCACCGGCGCATCAGCACTTAAAGCCGTAGAAAGGCTGCGTGATGCTGGATATGTGGTTAATGACATTTTGGCCCTCGTTGATCGCCAGCAGGGAGGCCGTGAACTCTACAACCAAGAAGGTCTAAACTTCCAACCACTCTTCACTATCGACGACATCAAAGCTCATTACAAAAGAGGATAGCGCTCTAGATATCGATGACTTAAAGCCAATAGCGATAGCAGAGCGCTCCTGCCGAGGCCGATGAGTGACAATCTTGGAGTTTGCTAGACAATCTTGGAGTTGCTACTCTTCGGCCTCGGCAGGAGCTTAGCCCATACGAATAGGCACTTTAGCCAGGTACTTTAGCGGTTTTCGTAGCGGTTTTTACAGTCGCTATCGACTCAACCAGGCTACGCACAACAGCCACCATAGCTAGCGGATCATTCAACTTGTGGACAGCGGACCCAACGCCAACGCCAGCCGCACCAGCTGCGATCGCCATTGGCGCAGTCACATCAGAAATGCCGGAAGCACAAAGCACTGGAACATTAACTGCACGGGAAATTGCATGGGCCGCAGCTAGCGTCGGTGAGGCCTTTTCAATCAGACCTAGAACACCGCTGTGCTGAGGTGAGCTGCTCGTTCCCCCTTCGGTTTGAATAATATCAGCGCCCGCTTCGACTAGGGCTTCTGCCAGTGTAACCTGCTCGTCTAACGCCAGAATGTGAGGAACCGTGACGGATAGAGTAACCTCTGGGAGAAGCGCGCGGGTTGCTTTTGTCAGCGTCAACACTTCAGCCGCTTCAAATATTCTTCCTTGAGTGTAGAAAGTGTCAAAGTTGCCAATTTCAATCAAATCAGCGCCTGCTTCTACCGCAGAGACAAACTGAGTCGGCTCAACCGCAGAGACACAAATGGGCAAATCAATGAGGCCGCGTACCAATCGCACGAGGTCGGCATCGGCGGCGATATCGACAAACGTAGCGCCCCCCTGCTCAGCAGCTTTTACGACATTAGCAACGCTGTGAGGGTTCAGGTTAGTCAAGCCACTGATGATTTTGAGTGCAGATGCATTGGCGATCGCAGCATGAAAACGATCCCATTGGAGATTGGAAATAGCCATAAGATTGGTTGATTGAGATAACTTTTACAGCAAACGTCTTTAGCAACTATCGGATGCATTCGTACGTTTGCAAGCTACTTTGCTAATCGCCCAAAAAGGCTTGAATGTTGTCTACAGCGCTAGCAAAGTAACCAAAGATTACGAAGAGTTTTATTTTGCCAGAGATCTGACCATACGCTGCGATTGCGTTACCAGATACTTTACACAAGCCAAGAGCCACAATGAACTTGTGCAACCTTGTGCAACTGAACTGTGCACACGACAAAACGACAAATATTCTGAAAGCACAGCGACCGATAGTGGTGTAGTATTAAAGACTGCAAATTAGGATAGTCATTTCCTGTTTGTCAACTCCCCTGTCTGTATTGCTCAGACGTCTGCTGAATTCAAAAGATTTATTCATTATGCCTAAGCTAAAAACACGCCGGGCAGCGGCTAAGCGATTTCGCCGCAGTGGAAGCGGCAAGATCATGCGCAGAAAAGCGTTCAAGAATCACTTACTAGAGCGTAAAAATCAGGATCGCAAGCGCAAGCTCGGAAAAATGACGACTGTTCATGAGACAGATGCGCCAAACGTAGAGCTAATGATGCCCTACCTCTAACGCTTTTTTGTCTGACGGTGCTTGCTCGAAGCGCGTATACGCAAGGATCTTCAGGCTTATTTTTTGATTTCAACCTACAGGAAAACTAGACCATGGCACGTGTTAAGCGCGGTAATGTAGCTCGCAAACGCCGCAAGAAAGTTCTTAAGCTTGCAAAAGGCTTCCGGGGTTCTCACTCCAAGCTATTCCGCACCGCTAATCAGCAGGTAATGAAAGCATTGCGGAATGCCTACCGAGATCGCCGTCGCAAGAAGCGAGATTTCAGACGTCTATGGATTGCTCGGATCAACGCAGCGGCTCGCCTAAACGGCACAACTTACAGCCGACTGATGGGCGATCTAAAGAAGGCAGATATTCAAATCAATCGCAAGATGCTGGCACAGCTCGCGGTATTAGCCCCTGAGAACTTTACGAAGGTGGTTGAGAAGGCCAGCAGTAAGTAAGGCTTGGGCCATGCTTCGTAAGCTAATGGCAATATTGAGTATGGGATTGGGGGCACAGTTGCTGTTGCCCCCTATTTTTGTAGTCCCTGTGTCTACAGATAATCTTCTAGGCCAGCCTATGCAGGCTGCGATCGCGGCGGAGCTATCGGACATTCGCGATCGCGGCTACATCATCGTCGGCATTAAAAATAATCGTCCGCCTCTCGGCTTTATTGATACTGACGGCAATCTTGCCGGCTTTGAGGTGGACATTGCGCGTCGCTTAGCCACCGATATTTTCGGGGATGAGAACGCCGTGCAGTTTGTACCTTTAAGCAATGTAGATAGATTGAATGCGGTACTAGACGAACGTGTGGATATTGCGATCGCTGCCATCACGCTCACCGAACCCCGCCGCCGGCTTGTTAACTTCAGCGATCCTTACTATCTCGATGGCACTGCTTTTCTCGTCAGAGCACCAGCAGAAGCACTTCCTCAGATAGCGGCGGCCGATCTTCCTGAACCCAATCGGTCTGAACAAAGACCTGAGCAGAGAGCCGTTGATATTCAAACATTGAATGACCTTCGCCTAGGCAAAGTCGCTGTCCTCAATCGGTCGAGCAGTATGGCACATGTCCGCTATATTCTGCCAGGAGCTCATATCGTAGGCGTTGACACTTACAGGGACGGTCAGACACTTCTCTCAAACGGAAGCGTCGATGCCTTTGCTTGTGATGCCTCTGTGCTGACAGGCTGGGCGCATCCACAAGACGCTCCGGTAGAACGGGTACTAGCAGACTACGAGCTTCTTCCCAACGTAATTTCTGCAGAGCCACTGGCCGTTGCGTTACCCAAGGGCACTCAGTACAACGATTTGCAGACCACTGTAAACCAGTCAATTAGACGCTGGTATGCAGAAGAATGGCTACAGGAGAGGGCTAAGTTTTGGGCACTGCCATCGGGCATTTTGTCCGACTTTTTAGATGCGGAGGGTGACCCTGGCGAAGGGCTAGATAGTGAGCCTGGCAGCGCGAGTGAATAAAGCTAACTGTCAGCCCACTCGTTAGGTGAAGTACTATAAAATGCCAACAGCGTAAAACAGTCACCGTATTAAAAAATAGAGGCTCAGTTAATAAGTCTCTGTCAGAAATTAGGCATGGAAAACGGCAATTATTTAGTTGTTTATTTAGGAATTTTGCTAGCGCTCCTTAGCGTGGCGACCTTTTTTGTCGTGCGGCAAGTATGGGTCACCCGGCGGATGGAATTGACCCTCTCAGAGCTGCAGACCAAACTGAGCAACGGCAAAGGTACGGCGCTTGAGTACTACGAACTAGGCAGCTTACTACTAGATAAAAAGCTGTACGCCCAGGCCGCGGTCTACCTCAAAAAAGCACTGAAAGAGTTGACTGAGGAAGAGGCAGAGAATGCCGTTCTAGTACACAACGCACTCGGCTATACTTACTTCGCACAAGACCAGCTAGATCTCGCTATTCGACAGTACAACGAAGCGCTGAAAATTCGCCCTGATTATGTCACCGCGCTCAACATATTGGGACACAGCTACGAGCGTAAGCAGCTGATGCCACAGGCGCTAGAAACCTACGAAAAATCCTTGGCAACAGAACCAGCGAATGAAACCGCGAAAAGACGAGCAGAGTCACTGCGGAAGCGAATGGCATAGTGAATGGTTCATAGGAGCGTTTATACATCGCGTTTATATGGAGCGTTCATTGAAACGCGGTTTCTGCTGAGCAAAGAGCACTGTAGAAAAAAGCACTGTAGAAAAAGGCACTGTAGAAAAAAGTACTGTGAAGCATGGCTAGCCTGCTAGATCCGGTTAGAGAGAGCTGGCTACGGTTAGTCGAGCGGCACCGAGCAATTGCCATCATTAGAGCGAACTCCTTGGCTCAAGGCATTGCGATGGCTAGCGCCGCTGCTGCTGGCGGGTTTCGCCTTTTAGAAGTTACCTGGACAAACAACGCCAGCCCCGGTGCCATGACTAAGCAGCTTAGCCAAGTCTTGCCGCACTGCATAATCGGCGCAGGTTCAGTGCTCACACCAGATGATTTGAAAGGTGCGATCGCCGCAAATGCTCAGTTTTGCTTCACCCCACATACAGACAACAAACTCCTGGCTATTGCAAAAGACCATAGCCTGCCGATGATTTCAGGAGCACTGACACCTACGGAAATCATGGTCGCCTGGAACGCAGGTGCCGCTAGCGTTAAGGTGTTCCCAATCTCTGCTTTGGGCAACGCGGCTTATATTCGCAGCTTAGTCAAGCCGCTAGGTCCCGTAAGACTGATTCCAACCGGCGGCGTGACCAGTGAAAGTGCTCCGGAGCTGATTGCAGCAGGTGCGATCGCAGTAGGCCTTTCCTCAGCTCTATTTCCAAAAGCAGAAGTCGAAAGAAGCGATTGGAGCGCTATCGAAGCGAGATCTCGATATCTGCTAACGCTGCTGTCAGACTAACAACCAGATTAACAACATCGTATTTGCCCAGCCAAGTAAATTAATACAGCCGGCAAAAGCCAGAGCGTAGGCTTAGCTGCCGAGTTTGAACGCTTCGACAAACAATCCGTAGATCATCCCTAGCTTGAACGCGTTGAGTGCTTCAGCCAAGGTAGAGCGCGATCGCACTGGGCCTAAGTCTATATTGGGATTCAAAGTAGGTGTCGCATCAGAGGGAACAACTGCTGAGCCTATCGTTACATCGTTTAGATTGCTGTTCTGCCTGCGATCGATTGACCGGCGCGGCGGCGCAAATCGATAATAAATCCAGCTGATGACTTCCACAAAAATTACCAGGATGGCTGAAATCGTGACGTCTAACTTAGCGGCCTGCCCTGCAGTCGCTGAAATAGCTGTCGCAAAGAAGTTGCCAAACAGCAAACTAATAACCAGTACTGAAAGCCGTCTCCAGGGATTAAACACCCACTGCCGAAACTGTAAGGTTGCCTGAGTAACCAGCGTATTTAATCGAGTCCTTTGCATCGGAAACCCCCTTGATTAGCATTCAGGATAACCCCGGTTTGCAGAAGCTGAAAATGCCTGAAGCCGTTGTCTGTATTAGCACTGACACCATTTCGTGAAGTGTCACAGCTTCGCTCACGGATGCCAATCGCCCAGCGCTACCCTTTAAATATAAACACGCATAACAGCACTAAATTGGCCAAAGGTTCAACTCATCCTATCAGTCAGCCCTGACTAGACGATTGCCAAGCAGTTAGCCTTTCCAGTCAGCCCTTCAAATCTGCACATAATTTTTTATCTCTCCCATCTCTCTAAAATCTCCCATCTCTCTAAAAGGGGTTCCATGAAACTTTCACCACTCTTTCTGCTCCCATTTTTGACGGTTCTCGCCATAGGGCCTGCGGCCAACGCTCAGGCCATTCGTACACCGTTGACAGAACCGCTCGAAATAACTGGACGTTCTGGAGGCAATGATCAGTCAGCCTGTGGAAATATCACCCGCAGCAACGGCCAGACAATTCGCGTTACCGAACCGTTCGCCTCGCTCAAATTTGAAGTCGAAAGCGAAGGAGATTACACACTACTCATTACCGGACCCAACGGCTTTAGAGAATGCGTGTTCGCGCACAACTACGACGGTGGTGTTATCCAGGCACCAGGCTTGCTAGACCAGGGACAATACCGAGTCTTTGTAGGCGATCGCAGCGGCGAAAGGCATCCCTACACGCTCTCTATCAGTCAATAAGCCATCCATCAGGTGAGATAGCTAGTAGCCAATCAATCGGGCGCTACCGCAGCCTGTTCGAGCGACGGTTCAAACAACGTGTTCAAGCAAAGTTTCAAGCTGGCATAGATAACCTCTCGACCCAAAAGACGCATGAACTGCGTCTTTTTTCTTGCCAAGATTACTCTAGATCAAGCGTCTGCTTCTGGCAGGCGCTGCACCTCTACATCAATCACTGTTGTAGACTCCTCACTGCTGCTTTCTACGCCAACTGCACTCGTTTGCACGTCAACGGCCTGTACATCTACCGCCTGTACGTCAATTGTTCCTTCGCTGGCTACCCGCTCAAAGCCTGCCTCACCTACTGTGACCTGAGTGCCACAGTTAGGGCAGGGCGTGTTGACTGTTTTCAGGCTAGTCAAAGGCTGATCGCAAACCGGACAGTTGCCCTGAACAAGGTTGCGCTTTATCCAAAACTGTAACCCAGCGAAAGCTATCACAGGTGCGAGGACCAAAAACAGAACCAGCGCAAAGATAGATTTTAGAACGCCTGTGATGCCAATAGCACCGATGATCCAAAAGGCGATCAGCAGAAATACCCAGCAGCCTAATCCAGGGAAACGAACTTGAAGCTGATTAAAATTTTGGTTCACTGTGGCATTCTCCCATGGGCTAGGCCCACCAATTAGGCCCGTAAGTCAGGCGCTTCAGTCAGGCGCTTCAGTTAGGCACTTTCTTTAGATGTTTTCTTCAGGCGCTGAGCAGTCTTCTCCTTTATGGTCGCTGAGAAACCCGCGGGAAGAAAGGCACTGATACGATTCTTATAGCCTAATACGCTTAGGAACGTAAGCTAGCACTAGACAGCTAGCACTGCTTACTAATCAGCTCATTCACTTTGGAGACTAAAGCAGGTGCACTGAACTTATCGAGTGTTTGCGATCGCAGCCACGTACCATCACAGCGAGCGTCTTCCCCACTGAGCGCTTCAATGCAAGCCGTTGCCACGGCCACCGGATCGCGGTGTGGCACCTGCCAACCCAGGCGTCCATCCTGAACCGGGTCCGCTGAACCGTCATCGTCTCCAGCAATCACCGGAACCCCACAGGCCATTGCTTCCAAATACACAATGCCAAACCCCTCTTTGGAGGGCATTACATACACATCAGCCAGCTGGTAGTGAGCCACTAGGGCTTCATCTGGAACAAACCCTGCAAAAATAACCCGCTCAGCAACGCCCAACTCTTCGGCCAGCTTGGCCAATCGGGGCTGATCGTCTCCTCGACCGATCACAACATATTTCACCGTCGGGAACGTCTGCGCAATCTCAGGCAGCGCTCTAATCGTAACGTCTACGCCCTTATAAATATCACCCGGCCAAAGCCTGGCCACTGTCATCAGCACCTTAGACGACTGTAGCTGATAGCGATCAATCAGATCGACCGGTTTGGGCCCAGGCGTAAAAATAGACCCATCGACAACACAGGGTAGCATTTCAAATTTATCGGGAGACACCTGATTCGCCGCGCAAGCTAAGTCTCGACTGTATCGACTAATCGTCCACACGCTATCCGCTGCGCGCAAGGCCCGCTTTTCAGTCTGTGGTAGCTCGTACCAGACTTCCTTGCCATAGGTCAGTACTGTGTAAGGAATTCCAAGTAGCTGGCAGCTCACTTTCACCAAGGTTGCCAAATTGATGTGGCCGCAAAAAACGTGATCGGGTCGATGAAAAAGAAGATTTACCAGCAGTGAGCAGCTAAGCCGCACCCGCTCTACCCACGGACGAGCACTTTTAAAGTAATGGTATTTGAGAGCGCCCGACTTCAAAGGATGCGCCATCTCGGGGTCGCGTAGGAGAAAAACGTCAGCGGTGGCCTGGTACTTGGGTGCGATTTTGTCATACGCCCCCAAAACATCTTGAATATAAGACTGTATACCGCCCTCGCAGCCGAACACTTCAATAAAAACGAACGTGTGCCGCATCAGGAAGCTGCTCCTGTCGGTGAAATTTTACCCGCTTCTAAGCGGCGCAGATCGCTGGTGACGAGGGTGTCAATCAATTTTTCGAAACTGACCTGCGGCTGCCACTTTAGATTCTCTTTTGCCTTGGTTGGATCGGCTACCAGCTGAAAGTGCTCGTCGGCTCTTACCAGCGTTGAATCCACTTCAACATACTTTTGCCAATCCAAATCGACACAGTCAAATGCTGCGGATACCAGATCTCGCACGGTATGCAACACGCCCGTACCAATTACATAGTCTTCGGCTTTGTCAGCCTGCAGCATTCGCCACATAGCCTCCACATGGTCACCGGCAAAGCCCCAGTCTCGCTTTGCATCCAGATTACCGATCGACATACGATCACGCATACCCAGTTTAATCGCCGCTGCGGCCAGAGAAATTTTTCGAGTCACAAACCGAGGCGGACGCCGAGGCGACTCATGGTTAAACAGAATGCCGCTACAGGCAAACAAACCATAGCGATCGCGGTGGTGAACCATCGTCCAGTGGGCGTGCAGCTTCGCAGCGCCATATGGATTTTTTGGCCGAAAAGGCGTCTGCGCAGTCTGCGGAGAAGAGAGCACCTCGCCAAAAATTTCAGAGGAGCTAGCCTGGTAAAATCTTGTACTCAAGCCCAGCTGCCGTGTAGCTTTCAATAGCCGAGTTGCAGTCCCTGTAATCAAATCTAGAGTGCCTAGCGGATCTTCCCAAGAAGCAGGCACGAAACTGGGAGCCGCTAAATTATAGATTTCTGTCGGTTGCAGGCTATACACAGCCTCGATCAACTCATCTGCACTGGTGAGAGCCACCGGACAAATATCTACCTGGTCAGCTAGCTCGTCTAGCTTAGAAACACTCCCCAGCCTTCCGGGTGGAACCAGCCCCACAACACGATAGCCCTTGTCTAACAGCAGTTTGCTGAGGTAGTAGCCGTCTTGCCCGGTGATACCGGTGATCAGCGCAGTTTTGGTCATGAAGTCTTTACAGTTTTGGGACGGTGGATGGGTAGCAGCGATCGGACTGGACTAAAAACCAAGCGCCTGATAGCCAGTGGCCTAATAACGATTCAGCCAAAACATACAGCAGAGACCGTTAAGAATCCATACGATACATCCGATCAACAAAACTGTTTTACATTCAAGCCGTTTTTGATATTTTTTTATGAGCCGCTGAACAGTTTTCGCTCAGCGGGGCTTTTCTAGCCGCCCCGATAGTCGAGTTTTTAACGATTCTAAGACAGTTTCTTTGAGGTGCGGCGCTGTGTGCGATCGCCTCTGGCCAATCTACAGATGTACGGTCATAAGTCACCTTGTCAGCCAAGCGACGCAGCAAAAACCAGCCATAGCCGCCTTCACGCAAGGAGCCGGGTTGAGGCTCACTCAAGCTGCTTGGATCAAAGGGTGCGCCCTGATCAAAAATGCAAATTTCGATCTGCTGTGGCTGCAGCACTAGCTCAATCTCGATTGGCGTATCAGCCGGTAAATCAGCATGGGCATGGCGAACTGCATTAGTAAACCCTTCAGCCAAAGCTAAATTTAGCTGATCGAACTGTTCGTTGACCCAAGGAGTTTTCTCCGATATCTCTAAAACTAGCGATCTAAACCACTTCTGTACAGCCGCCAGCTCTTCCAAATAGCTGCGTACTGTCAGATGCTCTCTTTCCAGCATGTTCCACTCAACACAGGTTCTACTGCCAAAACTTGAGAACCATCGATTCGCCCACTTTCTCAATCTATTACGTTGCTTATTGATGAGTAGCCCCCTTGATGCTCCAGTAGATGCTTTACCCTATACAACTCGTGATGGCCAATAAAATGCGCAGTAAATAGTCAGCAACCAGTACCATCCCAAATACTGTCACACACCACCGGCAATATCATACGGCATTGATGTATCGAATCTTACGATTAGCAATAATAGCTTTAGCTTTCATCGCTAAAGCAGCTTTTCAGAATCAAAATAGAAAATCAACAAAGTAAAATCGCCCGGATTCTAATGAATCCGGGCGATTTTACTTACATTGGACTTTACTTACATTGACAGATTGGCCAATACCAGGCTCAAGCAAAACGCCTCTAACCTCTCAAGCCTCTGGGAGCACGAGTCCCTTAGAAGAGACCGAGCGTCAAAGAAGTGTCAATGGGGAATGTAGCGCCAATACCGAGCCAGAGCGTTACAACCGTACCAAAGAGGAAAACAGCTGTCGCTACAGGGCGACGGAAAGGATTCTGGAACTTGTTAACGTTCTCGATGAACGGAACCAGAATCAGGCCCAAAGGAATAGCAGTCATTGCCGCGATTCCCAAGAGCTTGTTGGGCAGTACACGCAACATTTGGAAAGTGGGGTAGAGATACCATTCAGGCAGAATCTCTAAAGGAGTTGCGAAGGGGTTAGCAGGCTCACCGACCAAAGCAGGATCGAGCACAGCTAACGCCACACAGCAGGCAATCGTTCCCATAAATACAATGGGAAACACATAGAGAAGATCATTGGGCCAAGCGGGCACACCGTAGTAGTTGTGGCCCATGCCCTTCTTGAGCTTCTCTCTCAGCATTGGATCGCTGAGATCTGGCTTCTTGAGGATTGACATCGATTAACTTCCTAAAATAATGACACCGATAGCTGATTTACAGTGTAGCGGCCTCTGTTGCTCTAGGTAACCCCAATTAAGACGAGTCAACGTCAGTCAAAAGGTCTAAAGGTAAAGGCAACAGCAGCCACTACAGACTAAGTAAAAACCATCATTCGTTGAGTCAAGAGGGCTCCTTTCCTTACAAAGGACCAGAAATACCCTGCTTACGAATCATGAGGAAGTGCAGCAGCATAAAGACTGCGATAAACCAGGGCAACACAAACGTGTGCAGGCTGTAGAAGCGAGTCAACGTTGCTTGACCAACCCCTGCACCACCACGCATGAGTTCAACAATCGTACCGCCCACAACTGGGATAGCACCAGGGACACCGGATACAATGTTTACAGCCCAGTAGCCGACTTGGTCCCAGGGGAGAGAATAGCCAGTCACACCGAAAGAAACAGTAATAACAGCCAAGATAACACCAGTTACCCAGGTGAGCTCACGAGGCTTCTTGAAGCCGCCTGTGAGATAAACACGGAAAACGTGGAGAATCATCACTAGCACCATCATGCTGGCAGACCAGCGGTGAACGGAGCGAATGAGCCAACCGAAGTTAACGTCTGTCATGAGGTACTGAACAGAAGCAAAGGCATCCGTCACAGTTGGCTTGTAGTAGAACGTCATTGCAAATCCAGTCGCAAACTGAATGATGAAGCAAACGAGCGTAATACCACCAAGACAGTAGAAAATATTGACGTGGGGGGGAACGTACTTGCTGGAGATATCGTCGGCAAGTGCCTGAATCTCTAGCCGTTCATCGAACCACTGGTAGGTCTTTGAGTCGGTGACTTGCTTAGTAAACATGAAGCAAAAGGATTTATGTCTTAGGGTTGTATACCAATACTAAAAAATGTAACACAGCTACATCAGCCGAGGGCTGGTAGCTGAGAGAGCATCTTCAGTAAGTTTGATTGGCTTGCAGCTACAGGGAGAGAATCTGCACATTCTGTAGCGCCCTCATAGAGAGATGTTCAGAGCTTCAGAACGAACGAGCAATCTATTTTCTGCCAAACTTTAAGAAATACTGGATACTTCAGATACTTTACATAGGTTTACATTTTGGCCGTAAGAGTAGAGACAGTAAGAGTTCGACCGCATAGTAAGGATTCGACCGATCAGTCGGCTTAACGCAAGACATTTTGTACAGACGTTTTGTAGAAGCGGTATCTTGGGTTAGGGATGAATTTGAGTAGGAAAACTTGCACGATGCGAGTTTTAACAGGGTAAGAGCGATTACTGATGAAAGAGCGATCGCTAAAAATATTTGGTTGAGGATGTTTAAGAGGCCTGTGAGCAAGCGAATTTTTCGGCGAATTTTTCGGGTGGTAGCCGCCGCTGGGTTATCAGTTGCGCTGTGGCTAGGCGGAGTAGCCCCTATCGGTCAGCTGACTAGCTTTTCTGTGAGTAACATGCCCGCAGCGTTGGCGTTTACCAATCAGCAGCAGCTAGTGATGGAAGTATGGCGCATCGTTAACCGCAGCTACATAGATGAGACCTTCAATCACACTAACTGGTGGGCAACGCGTCAGCGCGTTTTGCGTAAGTCTTTACCAACCTGGAAAGAGACCTACGCAGAAATTCAGACCATGCTCTCGGCGCTAGAAGATCCCTACACACGCTTTTTGCCACCTCAGCAGTACCAAAGCCTGCAAACTAACACCAACGGTGAACTGATGGGAGTCGGTTTGCAAATTGCCAAGGACGAAGAAGGTAGTCCGCTACGAGTCATTGCACCGATTGAAGGATCGCCGGCCGAAGCTGCTGGGCTGCAGCCTCAAGATAAGATTTTAGAAATTAATGGCACACCGACCTCGACCTTAAGCTTGGACGAATCGGCAGCACGCATGCGAGGCGCAGTGGGTAGCCAGGTCACGTTGACTGTGGGTAGGGCAGAAGAACCCAGCTTTAGCGTCAATGTTGAGCGCGATCGCATCACACTTAATCCTGTCTCTTCAGATATTCGCCAAGAAGAGGGGTTACCCAATCTGGGGTACTTACGCCTGGGTCAATTCAATGGCAATGCGGCAGCAGAACTGAGATCTGCTCTACAAGCCTTAGAAGATAAAGGAGCCGACGCCTACATTCTGGACTTAAGAAATAATCCTGGTGGCCTGCTACAGGCAGGTATAGAAATTGCCAGAATGTGGCTGGATGAGGGCACAGTGGTATACACCGTGAATCGTCAGGGCGCACTCGGGAACTATGACGCCAATGGCAAAGCTATTACCAGCGATCCGCTGGTTGTACTGGTAAACGAAGGCACCGCCAGCGCTAGCGAAATTTTGGCAGGCGCTTTGCAAGACAACGGCCGCGCCCAGCTTGTGGGCGAAAAAACGTTTGGCAAAGGCCTGATTCAATCGCTATTTGACCTGCCAAACGGCTCAGGCTTAGCAGTTACCATTGCCAAGTACGAAACTCCTAATCACCGAGATATCAACAAACTCGGGATTGAGCCCGATCAGGTTGTGGAAAGTTCTATCGAGCGGCGTCAGCAGTTTGGGACAGCAGAGGACGAGCAGTACCAGGCAGCCGTCAAGCTCCTCGCACAGTCCATTCTCGCTCAGTCCATTTAGGACTACCATTTGGGAGCAACCATTTGGGAGCAATAGAGAAGGGAGCAGACCGCTACTAACAATTCAGCCGCTTCAGCACAGTCTATGGCCAAGCGTACCTATCACGATCCGCTCCATGGCGCGATTAGTTTGGAGAGCGACGATCCAGTTGAAGCGTTGTTGACAGCGCTGATTGACACAGCATCTTTTCAGCGTCTGCGGCGGATTCGCCAGCTAGGCCCGGCCAGCTTGACCTTTCATGGCGCGGAGATGTCGCGATTTACGCACTCGCTAGGGGTGATGGCAGTCGCCCGCAGAGCGTTTGATCGGCTGGCAAATTTGCACAAAGAGTTGCGATCGCACAGAGCGACTGTTCTCTGCGCCGCTTTGCTTCACGATGTTGGCCATGGTCCCTTTAGCCACACAGCTGAAGAGGTATTCGGCTCTGAGCACGAGTACTGGACGATGGCGATTATAGAACGCTCGCCCGATATTAGAGGATTGCTCGATCGTTTTGCGCCAGACCTATGGCAGCAGATAACCCAGGTATACAGACACGCGCATCCTGTTCCCTGCGTCTGGCAGCTGGTGTCTAGTCAGCTGGACTGCGATCGCATCGACTATCTCATGCGAGACAGCTACTTTACCGGCGCAGCCTACGGTCAGCTAGATCTCGATCGTATCGTCCTAGCGCTCAACTACGATCCGAAAAGTCGGCAGCTGATTGTAGAGCAAAAAGGCCTTGCAGCCATCGAGCACTATCTGGTTGTGCGCTCGTTCATGTACACCCAAATCTACAATCACTCCAAAAATCTATCGGCCACCTGGATACTAGAGCAGGCCTTTCGACGGGCCAGAGAACTCCTGAATCGCAATGAGCTCACCGCAGATGAAACCGTGACTGCATGGTTAAAAAAGACGCCTAAGGCCGATTCCAATGAACACCACGACCAGCTATCGCTAAAGCATTATTTGGAAGGAGATGACGTTGTTTTTACCTACCATTTGCAGCGTTGGCAGCATCATAATGACCCCACGCTAGCTGACTTCTGCAAACGTTTTCTCAATCGTAAGCTGCTTAAAGTTCAAGAAGTTACTTACGCGACCCCAGCTGAACAAGATAGTCTGCTGAGCAACGTCCAACAGCAGCTGTTTTTAGAAGGGGTCGATGCAACTCGTTACAGCGGCCTTCGCCATACCTGGAGCAAGGGCTACAGCGTCTATCAGCGGGGGATTAAAATCCAAACACGGCGAGGATTAATTGACATTAATGAGCTATCGCCACTTGTACAAACGTTAACCGAACCCGCTCAAAGAACCTGGCTGGTTTATCCTTACGAAGTTGAAGTGGGACTTTGTCCATTACCTGTCGTAGAAAACCTAGCAGCTGCTTGGGAAATTTAGGCGCTGTTAACCAATTAGCTCCAGTAACCAATTAGCTACAGTAACCAATTAGCTCCGGCAAATAATTCGCTAAAGAACCGGGGTGGCGCTAGCGAGCGCTGCCCAATCGAGACTTTGTAATTGAGCGTAGGCATCCGTAATCTTCTTTTCTCCACGCAAAAATCCGGTATTCGCCCCAGGACAAATAGTGCTAAGGGTTTCTGGACTAAAGTCGGTTAGCAGCTGCTGTGCATGTCGCAGCTGGCGCGGCCAGTGAAACGTCTTTGACAATCTGAGCGGACTGGGCGCACCGCCTTTGACTGGAAGCAAATGCCTGCCAGTAAACAGGACACCGCCGTATTGAGCGTGATATAAACAGGCCGAACCTGGCGAGTGACCCGCCGTCCAAAAGACGCGGCTGGTGGGAGAAATTGCGCGATCGCGATGAAATACGTCAGTGGTAACTGTCGGCAAAAGATAAGCTTCTTGCTCTTGAATTAGCACCTGGCAGCCAAACTCGCGCTGGAAATCTTTCACCTGCGCCATCCCACCTCGGTGGGTAATAAACAGCGTATGAATGCCGCCGCTCCTTTGAATAAAGGAGCGATTGACCTCATTGAAAGCGGGACAGTCGATCAGCACATTGACGCTTTGGCCATCAGCATCTTGATCCAAGAGGAGGTAAGCGCTGCCCCCTAGCGTTTCTCGGTTGGGAGCAAATGCAAAGATAGTCTCAAATACTGATCGAGGCTGTTTTGGAGCCTGTTTTGACTGGGTTGGGTCAGGGGATGAGTTTGGAATTGAACTGGCAGAAGAGGTGGGTGCAACCGACATCTGAAAAGAACCTACGAAAGAGCGAAGCTATAGAACGCTGAATTACAATAGCAATTACCCCGCTAGAATAGTGATTTGATTATCGTGGTTAAAGCGGCGACCTGCTGATTTTCTACTGCCTAGATCCACTGCCTTCAAATTCAATGCCTTAGTAATGCCTCAGCGGCAAAACAGTGTTCATGTCTCTCGTTTTATTTGCACTTTTTCTGGGTCTCGTAACGTACTGGGTAATCAGCCGTAGCGTCGCTAGAATGACCACGGTTTCGGTTTGGATTCTGTGGCTGATTATGATGCTGCCAATCTTAACCTTTACAGTATGGATGCTCGTGAGCGGAGAGCCGCCACCAACGCCTTTGCTATATGGTCTGATGATCCTGTGTTCGTTGATTTTGTATGGAACACTGACGACCTCTAGCCTTCGAGCCAAGCAAGCCGCCAAGGAAGATCAGGCGCAAGACGCGCGCTCGTTGGCAGATAAAACAGCTGAAAAAGCCGTCAATGAACCTGCCAAGAAAAAGCCGAAACCGATTACCCGAGAAGAAGAAACGCTGCTACAACGGTGTTTCCCCTGGTCGATTTATTATCTACAAAATATTGAATACTTGCCTCAGGCAATGATTTGCAAAGGCAAGCTAAAAAGTACACCCGCAGAAGCTTATCAAACGGTTCAAAGAAACGTTGAAAGTAAGTTTGGCGATCGCTTTTTAGTACTGTTTCAAGAGAGTCTAAACGGCACGCCTTTCTTTGCGTTAGTGCCCAACCCGCAGGCTAAGAATCTGGTCGTTCCTGACTCGGCCACGCCGGCCCAAGTAGCAAGGCTAAAAAAGCTCAATCAAAAAGTATCTGCTCGCCCCGTACTGGCACTGTGTTTGGTAGCGCTGACACTGCTGACGACAACCTACATCGGTGGCATACTGCTAGGTGATTTGCAAGACCCGACCGCCTGGCAAGCAGCCCTCAGCCGCGAGCCTGAGCTGCTAATACCTGGCTTGAGCTATGCGATATCGCTGATGCTTATTCTAGGCGTGCACGAAATGGGCCATTATCTGGCCACCCGCTATCACAAGCTAAAGGCCACGCTGCCCTACTTTATCCCAGTGCCTTTCTTTTTAGGGACGCTCGGCGCATTCATTCAAATGCGATCGCCGATGCCCAACCGCCGTGCCCTGTTTGATATAGGCATTGCAGGCCCGCTAGCGGGCCTAGCCGTCAGTCTACCGATTCTAGGATGGGGACTGGCCCACTCGACGATTGTGCCATTGCAAGAAGCCTCACAGCTGCTGAGCTTTGAGTCACTCGATCCGAGCCGCTCGATTATCCTGCTGTTATTGAGTAAGCTTGCGCTGGGTGATTCGCTACAGGCAACGAGTGCGCTGAGCCTGCATCCTTTGGCGGTCTCTGGTGGTTTGGGCCTGATCGTTACAGCCCTAAATTTGATGCCGGTGGGGCAATTGGATGGTGGGCACATTGTTCATGCGATGTACGGCCAGCGAACGGCGGTAATCGTAGGCCATGTTGCACGGATTTTGATGCTGCTACTGGCCTATGTATATCAGGAGTTCTTGCTGTGGGCATTTCTTCTCCTGTTTATTCCAGCAGCGGAGCCTGCCTTGAATGACGTCAGCGAACTCAACGGACCGCGGGATTTCTTGGGTCTATTTTCGCTGGTACTACTGGTGCTAATTATCTTGCCTGCGCCTTCCGCGTTGAGAGGACTGCTATTCTAAACGGACAACGATTGAGATCCGATCCAAGAGGCAATGGAGAATGAGCGACAATGTAGCCAACTGGCTAGCTGAAGTGCGATCGCTCCAGCAGCAGATTAAAGCGCTTCAGCAAGAACGTGAGCAGGCCTACAGCAGCGCTGACAACTGGCGAAAACTATACGAAGGCGAAGCCCAGCAAAGACGTCGAGATGCCGCTGAAAGTCGTCGCAAAATCGAGCAGCTTCAGCAGGCACTAGCCGCATTCGAGTCTAATGGATCGTCAGATGGGGCTAGGGACAGCAAATTGCCAACAGTCGAGGCTTCTGCATCCGGTGCGTCTGAAGTTGAGAGCAGTCAAACGCCTGCAACCCTTCAAGCCCAACTACTTGAGATAAAAAAGCGGTACGACCAGCTCAAAATACAGCTTCAAAACGAACAGCAGGCCCACGAACAAACTCGCGACAGCCTGACTGCGGCGCTTAGCGATACGGTCAATCTACTGACCAAAGAACGTACGGAAGCTCAGAAACCCAGCGCAAGCGATCGCTAGACACTCACTTGTCAAAAAATCACTCTTTCATTGACTCATTGAC
>ERZ1740058.282-NODE-282-length-42913-cov-7.201783_pt1 | contig 42913 bp, 41 predicted proteins | sample MGYA00581745_ERZ1740058 | MGnify/ENA primary metagenome ERZ1740058 (study PRJEB43018, sample SAMN04849742) | marine metagenome | isolation source: floating plastic debris | place: Pacific Ocean | collected 2008-08-30 | study: EMG produced TPA metagenomics assembly... | reverse complement strand
TTTCTCTTAGCCCATAGTTTCTCTTAGTACCTATTTTCTCTTAGCCCATATTTTTTGCTCACATCTTCTTAGTGCAACCTAATGACCAAAAAGAAATCGAGTTCTTCTGCTACTACAGATGTTAACGGTGCAGCGGCTGCTGTAAAGGCAGGTGGAAAAGGAAAGAAGTCTAAAAGCGAGAAGACTGGCCACAAGATTGGGCAGAAGACTGGCGAGAAGGATCGGGCTGAAAAAAAGGCTGAGAAAGCGGCCAAGAATCAGAAAGCGAAGAAAACGTCGAAGAAGAAAAAAGAAAAGAAAGCGCCGCTGAGTAAGAAACTCTACAAAAAAGAACTCAGACGTTTACAAATGGAGCTGGTGAAGCTTCAGTACTGGGTGAAAGAAAAGGGCTTAAAAGTTGTTGTTCTTTTTGAAGGCCGCGATGCGGCGGGCAAAGGCGGTGCGATTAAACGGATTTCTGAATGCTTGAATCCTCGCATTTGCCGAGTCGTTGCCTTGGGTACACCAACAGAAAAAGAAAAGGGCCAGTGGTATTTTCAGCGCTACGTCGCTCAGCTACCCTCTGCGGGTGAAATTACGCTGTTTGATCGCAGCTGGTACAACCGGGCTGGGGTTGAGCGCGTCATGGGCTTTTGTACGAATCAGGAATATGTTGAGTTTTTGCGCTCTTGCCCGGAGTTTGAGCATATGTTGCAGCGCTCTGGCATCGTGCTGGTAAAGTACTGGTTTTCGGTCAGTGATGATGAGCAGGAGAGACGGTTTCAAGACAGGCTGAATGACCCGATTAAGCGGTGGAAGCTCAGCCCGATGGACTTAGAGGCGCGGGCTAGATGGGTGGCGTATTCAAAGGCCAAAGACGACATGTTTGCTGCGACCGATACCATGCGATCGCCCTGGAACGTCGTGGAAGCTGACGAGAAAAAACGAGCGCGGCTAAACTGCATCAGCCATCTGCTGAATCAGATTGCCTATGAAGATCTGACCCCGCCGCCTCTAGCGCTTCCAAAACGACAGAAAAATATTGACTATGAGCGCCCACCGCTGAAGGACCAAAACTTTATTCCTGACAGGTACTGATCCTCTATCTCTAAAGTTTTTGTTGAGGCGTTTGCTATGGCTAAGCAGTTTGCGCAGATTAGTGAGCAGCACCGGTCTTTTATTGAGCAGCAGAAAATCTTTTTTGTCGGGACGGCGGCAGCGGCCGGGCGGGTCAATGTATCACCGAAGGGTATGGATGCTTTGCGAGTGCTCAGCCCGAACCGGGTGGTTTGGCTGAGTGTGACCGGCAGCGGCAACGAGAGCGCTGCTCATATTGCCGAGGTGAATCGGATGACAGTAATGTTTTGCGCATTTGAGAACGCGCCGACAATTTTGCGACTGTATGGCGGCGCCAATGTCGTTCATCCTCGCGACGATGATTGGGCAGAACTGATAGAACATTTTCCGCCGCTGCCAGGCACTCGGCAACTGTTCGACTTATCGGTAGATTTGGTGCAGACGTCTTGTGGTATGGGGGTGCCTTTGTATGATTACAAAGGAGATAGAGAAGCCCTAAACAAGTGGGCGGAAAGTAAAGGCCCGGAGGCGCTTGAAACTTATCAGCGAAAGAAAAATCAGGTGAGCATAGATGGACTGCCCACTCATCTGTTTGCTGAGTGATCGAATTGCTGAGTGATTGAACTTGCCTCGTGCTTTCGTCTTTTCTTGCTTGGCAGAATTTCTTACTTGGAAAAGTCTGTATCAAGAAATCGTGTCAAAAAAGAGATAGCACAAGGAAAGTTCGATCACAGGCGGATATGGCTACTGCCAGCTGTTTATATCAGCTACCTAATGGACTCTACCTAATAGACTCTACCTTGGTGTACTGACCCGTTAGTTTGCCTAGCTGCTGCACCAGCAAACTTAAGAACAGTCCGACATCGGTCACGACACCCGTCGATTCAACAGAGCCGCGATCGCTTAACTTAGTCACCACCGCCGGGTTGATATCCACGCACACCATCTTCACCCCAGCCGGTGTCATATTACCGACCCCAATGGAGTGAAGCATGGTTGAAAGCATCAGAATCATATCTGCACCCTCGATTAATCGGGCGTAGTCTGCCTGCGCTGCGATCAAATCCATTTTGGTATCCGGCAATGGGCCGTCATCTCGAATAGAGCCTGCGAGTGAAAAGGGCACGTTGTTTTTAACGCACTCGTACATCACGCCGCTGGTCAATTCTCCGGCCTCAACCGTTTTAGCAATGCTGCCATAGCGACGAACGGTATTGATCGCTTTGAGGTGATGGCGGTGACCGCCATGCACAGAGACGCCTCGCTTCATATCCATCCCCAGGGAGGTGCCCATCATGGACTGCTCAATGTCGTGAACTGCGATCGCATTGCCGCCCAGTAGCGCATGCACATAGCCCCCTTGAATGAGCTTTCTTAAGTGCTCACTGCCGCCGGTGTGAATAACAACTGGCCCTGCGGTGACAACAACTTTGCCGCCGCGATCGCGAATTTGCCGTAAGTCCCAGGCAATCTGTTCTACCACCAGCTCTACCCGGCGTTCGCTCGATACCCCAGCGCCCATAAAACTAAACTCTTCGCTGCTTTTCTTTTTCAGCGAGGTCGCTTTGCGAATCGTATGAATTCCTTGGGAGCCCACAACGACCTCTTCACCGACTTCTAAATCTCTGAGCAGCTTGCACCGGGCCGTGATGTTGCCGTTATCTCTGGTGACTGCGATCGCGCCATCCATTCTTTGCCCCTGAACCCGGAACCAGTGATCCCCAATCAAAACCTCCGTCGGATAAATAGTCGTCACATAAAAGTCGTCGGGTGCCACACCCGCTTGTACGACCGGCTCTAAGGTTGTAGAGGTTGACTCACGCGGTATGCTCACCGCCCCCAAATCGATCAGCTGGCCCATAATGTCGTCCATCACGGTGACATCAGGTGCGCTTACCTTGACATCGGCAACAGATTTATCATTACGCTGCTTGCCCAGCTCGAATTTGATCACCTGAAAGCTGCCGCCACCGCTGACAATCGTATCCAGCGTCTGGTTAACTAGGCCAGAGTCTAGTAAATGCCCTTCTAAATGGACCACTCGGCTTTGAATCGTAGAGGTCTGTGGGCTAGCCGCTCTGGGCTCCGTCATTTTTAGTGTCAGGCATTTGGCTGCGCCGCCTGCCTTTAAAAATTCGGTCAGCGGTGTTTCAACCACCTCAAACCCTTTCTCAGTTAACTTTTTCTGTAGGGTTTCACTTGCCTTATTCATCACAACCGTCCGGCCAATATTGACGGTGTTGCAGGCAAACACAATGGCATCAACTTCATCAATCGCAATTCGTTTGTCTTCGGGGACGCGCATTTCAATCAACCGATTGGAATAGTCGTCAAAAGCGCCTGGATAGTAGAGCAGGTAGCCGTCAGTGAGCGGGCAAAAGCAAGTATCCAAATGGTAGAAGCGGCTATCGACCAGCCGGAGGGAAATCACTTCCACATCCAGCCACTTGGACAAATAAGGGTGCGAATCTAGCTCTGAGCGAAAGCCGTAGCCTGCCCATAGCCAACCGCCTGCTCGATCAAACAAAGCATCGCCTGCGCCCTCAAACGGTAGGCTTTCTGGCAGCGTGTGTACCGTGTAGCCGTTGTCCTCAAACCACTTTTGAAAGAACGGCTCCTCGCCCTGACGTTCTGGGTGAAAGAACCGACTCAGCACGACCTGATCGGCCAGTAATAGGCCAGCATTCGCGGTAAAGACCATATCGGGCCATCCTTTTTGCGGGGTGACTAACTCCACGACGGCGTAGTCCTTTAAGACGCTATGGAGCTTCCCCCACTGCTCTTGAGCTAAATCCTGTGACGACCGATGAATATTTCCTTCCATCCAGGGGTTAATGACGTAGTCCACATCGTAGTGATGAGGTGGGCACATCAAAATCTTTGTTGCATCAGTCGCGACATCAGTCATAGTCATAATCCTCCAGTAGGGCACTCGCAAGTGAGGTTTAGTTTGTCTAGCTGGCCAAAAAAAGTTGTTATTTTGGCCAAACCTAAAGCCTACAGACAAAACTGTCCGCTCGCCTACTTATTTTCGATACGATTTTGCCGCTGGACTCACCGCACCAAATCGACTCAATTGATGAGTTTAATCAATGAATGCAATAAGGCCGTGCCTTGAAACATTTGACTGCAACAGAATAAAGAAAATATATAGGGTCTCTCGCCTAGTTTGGACAAACCTCGCTCTGGTAGTTGTCTGCTGGCAGCCAATAAGTGGGGAGCTGACGCTATTGTCAGAGAATCCTAACTATAGAGCCGTTTTGCGCAAAAACTGTGCTGTACAATACGGTTACGACTAAGCGATAACACGGACTTAGTCTGATATTTTTTAACAAATTAGGGAAGCTAACGCTGTTTCTGTGGGTTTCACTTTAGAGGCCACTGATAGAGCCTGCTGCTGATAAACAAAGATTTCTGACAAAAAGTCTTAAATAGACTAGTTGTTTCACTAATTGACTTCAGCTTTTATCGTTAAATTACTTGTTCAGAAAATTACTTGTTCAGAGAAATGGCTGTTGAACCTACTGACCTGAGTCCTGACCACGTTCACAACCTTTGATTTGTTGTCTGAGGAAGATTATTAAGAATCTCTTAAGATAGGCTTTCTAATCTGTTCAGTAATAAACGCAAATACTTGATGTGCTTACAAAAGACAGGGTTTGATTTTACGGAATGCAGCCCGTCTGCAACGCGTTATGTTTAAAGAGTGTCTTTGCTGAAGCGCGCTCGTCTGTCTAATACCAAATCCACGACTTGAGGACCTTTACCATGCTTCAAACACGCCAGCGATATTCCATTCAAGTGATCCGCGAAGAAGTTCAAGCGTTGGTCGCTAAAGGCGCGCTCAGCAAGAGGGTGCAGCTGTACACCCTCTCTAGATATTTTGATGAGCAAGATTGGAGAGAAATTGAACGACTACTAGAGCTAAATGACTACCTGTTGCGCGATTCAGTCTGCGATTTATTAGGGCAGGAGTCTTGGCTGAACGATTAGCCAGAAATCGCTCAAATCAACAGATGTCTTGAGGGTTATGTTCTTTGGGCTACAACATTTTTATCTGATTTTTTATCTGGTACGGAAAAAGGCTGTAGGCACACTGCGAGAAGGCAGTGCCTACAGCCTTTTTCTAATCATTTATGGTTGTAGCATAAGGGTTGTCGCTATTCGTGATGATGCGAGCTGTAGCAAATGCCTTGGTGCATTAGAATATTCGCTCGGAAGCGTTGCTTGTCCGCTCTAGGTTGCCGCTTCTCGTTAGTGTCTTAAGCAACGCTTCGAGAGCTGTCGGTGCAGTGTTCTATAGTACATTTCTCTGTAGTACATTTCTATTCGTTGACTTTAGCGAGCGGCTTGTTGTCGTTCGCTTGGTCAATCAGATAAAGCATTTCGTACGGGTTGTCTACTTTCTTTGAAGCGTTTCTTAGCTCCAACCCGATAACTTTGCCATCTTCGTCGTAATCCATGACGAGCCCTGGGGCAATTTGAGTGGTTTCTTCGACAATGGTTTGTTTAAAAGAGATCTGTAAGATGTCCTTATCTGAGTCATAAACTATTTTCATGGATTGTGCTCTGCAGGACTTTTTCTAAGTATGAAACCTAGTTAATTATAAAGACAAAGCGCCCTGAAATACGTCGTTATTGGCCTTAATGCGGCGTCGACGCAGCGCCAATGACCTGTACGCTGGGTATGTCTTTTACTGTTTTTCTGATATCTGTCCCGATATCTAAACGATACTGGATCTTCTATGGCTACTTCTGCTCAGGTGCCGCCAAATCAACCGCTGTCGCAGGCTACTGTACGACCTATTGGCGTCTATTTACTTTCTGGTCTGACGGCTAATCAGCAGCAGCTGTTGGCTGTTGATACAGTGCGAGGCTATCTGGTTGAGGTCTGTCCGCTGACGGATAGTACAACGATTCTGAACCCTCATACGGTAGAAGACTGGGTGGGCAGTTCAGGCCTGTCGGTTTGGCAAGATACGATTTGGTTTGTGCGCGATCAGCTGGTGTTTTGTTGTGATAGCCAGCATCTGTTGCCAGAGGTGTTTGCTCGGCTGCCCCACGATGCTAACGGAATTGCTGTTTGGGAAGAGCATGTGTATGTTTCCTGCCAAAAGTCAGGCTATATTCATGTGTTTGACCGTGAGACGGGTAAGTTGGTTCGCAAGGTGCGTCAGCCCGGTATAGGCCGAGAAAATTTGACGATAGAAGCGGGTGCGCTGTGGGTGTGTGATCGCGATGAGCAAACCTTATACAAACTCGATAAAGAGACCGGTGCAGTTCAGCTAAGTGCTTTAACCCCTTTTGCTTCGCCCACAGGGGTGACCTTTTTCGATGTTGCCGCGCATGAGGCTACTCAATCGCGGCTTTGCTACATTTCATATGCGTACGAAGAGCCCTATATTCGCGATGATCCCAACGCAGAGTCTCCCTATCAGCTGACGTTTCGCGATCGCACCTTCATCCATCCGTTCCACTTCTATCAGCCTCAAGATCAGCCCTACACGCTCTCCACGGGCTACTTGATCGAAATCTCTTACGTCGAAGAACTCTTACCTCTAGAAGCAGTCCCACTCAACAATGTTGAATGGCGGATTGCGCTGCCTTCGGATACTGTTCGTCAAAAAGTACGTAAAGTAGAAGCGATTGGTCATCCTTTTACAGAGGAAGAACAAGACGGACAGCGGATAGCTGTTTTTAAGCTAGATGCGCTAGCACCTAACCAGGCGGGGCTAATTGGCTGGAAAGCGACCGTAGAAATGTATGGGCTCAAATATTTTTTGACGCCTAGTGCGGTCGAAGATGCCTCCCCGCTGAGCGAAGAATTTCAAGCTAGATATCTTGTTGACGATGACGAACTCGCCATGGATACCGAGACGATTCGAGAGGCGGCAAGCGTCGCTGCGGGCAGCGAAACCAACGTCTTGCGAAAAATGCTTAAGATTCGCAACTATGTTTACGATCAGCTCTCTTACGGGATTCAACCTAAAATTGACACGCCAGATGTTGCCCTGTCTCGCGGTGTGGGGTCTTGTGGTGAATATGTCGGCGTGCTGTTAGCCCTCGCTCGGCTCAATGGCATTGCCTGCCGCACCATCGGTCGCTACAAGTGTCCGGCCACGCCCGAGCAGAAAAACCTGCCCCTAGAGCCTGACTTTAACCACGTGTGGCTAGAGTTTTATGTGCCCGGCGTAGGCTGGCTGCCGATGGAATCTAACGTAGACGATGTGGTTGACAATGGGCCTTATCCCACACGCTTTTTCATGGGGTTAGCCTGGTACCATACCGAGATTGGCAAAGGCGTTTCCTTTGAAAAAATGAAAGCCGACAACAAACCAGAACATCTCTCTTTGGGGGATTTGGCGATTAACCACGTCCGATTCACCATCCTCGAAGAACTCAATCCTAAATTATCTCATACGGCTTCTTTATGACCTCTCCTTACTCTTTGATTATTCACGGCGGTGCCGGTGCCTTAGAAGATCTGAAATACGAAGCAAGCGAAGCTGAATATAGAGCGAGCGTTTTAGATATATTAGAAGCAGGGCGCGATCGCCTGGAAAAGGGGGAAACCGCGCGAGATGTGGTTGAGTACTGTGTGACTCTACTAGAGAACAATCCACTGTACAACGCGGGTAAAGGATCTGTTCTCAACGCCAATGCGCAAGTAGAAATGGATGCGGCGATTATGAACGGTGTCGATATCAGCGCTGGCGCGGTGACCTGCGTAAAGAACATCAAGAATCCGATCTCACTAGCTCGTCAGGTGTTAGAGCAGGGTGATCACGTCATGCTAGCGGGTGACGGCGCTCTGGACTTTGCAAAATTTGCTCAGGTTGAGATATGCCCTGACGAATACTTCGTTGTGCCTCATAGAATTGCGCAGCTCAAAGAAGCGCAGGCTGCCGGGCGAATGATGCTAGATCATGAAAAGGTTGAAACTGCTGAGGCCAGAGACCAAGCGAAAGATCAAGAGAAAAATCAAGCCGACAATAGAGAGAAATTAGCAAGAGAGAAATTAGCAGAAAAACTAGGGACAGTGGGCGCTGCCTGCCGAGATATTCATGGGAATTTGGCCGCAGCTACATCGACAGGGGGGCTGGTGAATAAGCGCTGGGGCCGCGTGGGCGATACGCCTGTAGTGGGCGCGGGTGTCTTTGCGGATAACGAAACCTGCGCCGCTTCAGCCACCGGGTATGGAGAACAGTTTTTGCGAACGGTGTTTTGCAAAACTGTTTCTGACTTTGTTCTTTTCAAGGGGCTGAATGCTCAAGACGCAGCCTCAGCAGGAATTAAATATCTAGTGGATAAGGTCAACGGGGACGGTCTCGTTATTGTGTATGACCATGCTGGCCTGTGCGGCGCAGCGCAGTCAACATCGGTCCTAATTCACGGGTGGATTGAGCTAGGCGGTGAGGCCCAGTGTAAATTGGGCTGAAAATCGGCTGCATCCGTTCTTATTTCCATTCGTTCTTATTTCTATCCGTTCTTACTTCATGGTCTCTGACGCTTCCTAGTTTTACCAGGGCAGCTCTTCACCGTTGGAGTGCCAGAATGTGCCCGTGTTTTTTAGTGTTAGGGCATCGATCACTTTTAGCAGCCCGGTCACTGATTCTTCTGTTGAGATACCGCTGCTGTTGAAGTTGGTCATGCCAGTACTGACAAGCCCTGGATGCAGGATGGCAACGGCAATGCCCTCAGACTCAAGATCTTGTGAGAGAGATTTCCCGGCCATAGAAACGGCGACTTTTGACATGCGATAGCCGTAGGTCCCGCCTGAGGTATTGTCGGCAATAGAGCCCATGCGGCTGGTCATGATGGCGACTTTGATCGGCTGCGCTGTAGAGGCTTTGAGGTTGGACAGAAGGGCCTGGGTGAGCTTTAGAGGGGCGATCGCATTCACTTCAAACTGTTCTTTTATGCCCTCTACGTTCAAGTCTTCTAAATTCGACTGACGGTAGATGCCTGCATTGTTGATCAACACATCAATGGGTCTGTTATTGAGAGACTGTTGGAGAGCTGCGATCACACTATCATCGGAAATATCAACCCCTGTCTCTATCTGCACACCTAATGCTTCCAGCTCACTCGAACTTTGACGACAAACGGCAATGACGTCATCGCCCCTTTTGCTCAGCTGTTTGCAGTACTCATAGCCAATCCCTCGATTGGCTCCCGTGATTACATAAGTTGCCATAGTTTCTTCTTTTTCAGTTTCTTCTTCGCTATTCTCTGTCGCTGTTCTCTCTTTCGCTATTTTTTATTCTGCTGTTTGCAGCAGTAAATCGCTAACAGCTACGCCTTAACAATCGCAACCAGCTCTAGCTCGAACGTCAAATCTTGTCCTGCTAAAGGATGGTTCCCGTCTAGCGTAACGGTTTCACCTTTGATATCTGTGATAGTTACGGCCATGGCCTCTCCTCCAGGTGCCTGCATCTGTAGCCGCTGGCCAATCTCTAACTCAAAGTCTGCCGGAATGTTTTGCTTTTCAATATCTGCCACCATCTCCGCGTTGTATTCACCATAGGCTTCTGCTACAGGAATGGTTTTGGTAACAGAATCTCCTGGCTCTAGCCCGGTAACCGCTGCGTCAAATCCCGGAATAACCATGCCGGTTCCTAATGTAAATTCGAGTGGCTCTCTGTCTTTAGAAGAATCAAAGCCCTGGCCATTTTTGAGTGTGCCTGTGTAATGAACCTGCACTTTATCGCCTGATATTGCCTGAGCCATATTGAGTTAGCTGTCTACAAATAAACTTTTCTTACTCTATCGTTTGGTTGCCTTTCTGGAGCAAGGTTCATGACGCCTGGTTTGTGGCACGCAGTGATGCACGTTCAAACGGCAGGCAGCCGCTATCCATGTCACATAAAAAACATCAGGATGAGGGCAAAAACGATAACCAAATATGCCTTTAGACTATTGCGAATCTGCTGGTGAAACTAGCTGCAAGCGCCTCAACACTGTCAAAAACCTGTATTCTTTGATACACTGAAATAGCACATACTTTATCTGAGATGTGATTTCGCTGATTTCATCTGTTAGCGCTTTCGTCTGTTAGTGCATTTATCTTTATCCAATAGTCTCCTCCAATGCCTTCTTCTAATGCCTGTAGATTTGATGCGCACAGAGGATGCTTGCTTGTTTGGGTAGGTCAGCCAACAGATTAATTAACAGCTCGGATCAACAAATCGGCTAACTAGTCGAGTCAGCCAGTTAAATTAGCCAGTTAAATCAGCCAGTCGAGTGAGAACAGAACAAAAATGCCACCCCTTCTCACCTGAGCCGATAGTCAGCATATTGCACTCAACCCGCTCACTGTAATTGTTCTGTAAGAACAATTACAACTAACACTTACAGCAACGGCCGCCGAGTGCTCGGCGGTTTGCTCACGGCCCCCCTTTCTTAGCTCTTTGCAGGGCTCTACCCGTTCTTTGGTTAAAGCGTCAGCCTTGACCCAAAAGAATGTTTACGTTCAAATTTTATCTTCTCTACCTCTTACGTGTCTTATCGTCGTTCTCAACCCAGCGTTCTCTCTTTATGGTTTCGCTCTGCTTGCACAGTGGCTTTTATCGTGTTTATTTATCTTTTGCATCAGCAATCGTCACCACAGCCCAAATCAGAACTCCCTGAATCAACTGGGTTAATGTCCGATGCTGACGTTTTGCCTGATTTTCTGCTGATACACTACCGCCAATGAGTCCCTAATAGGACTACCGCCAATGAGTCCTACATAAAACCTGTAATCGCGTCTGCTGATAGAGAGCGCTGTTTAGCCCAAGTACTAGACTAAACCCATAGCGAAATGCCATACAAAATAGCCGTATGAAATGGCAGAACGCTATAGGATGCTAGCTAGGGAGCGCTCGCCCAATGATACTGCGATTAAAGCCGTGGCAAATCGCTGTGCTGATTGCACCGATTGCCATCATTGTTACCTTTGTGCTGCTTGCAGCGGGGCAGCAAATTCGCGCCTGGGGCCTGAATTGGATCTGGGCAGTTTTTATTTTTATGCTGCTGGGCTGGCGATGGCTGCTGGTGCGGTGGACCCGCCCGGCGATGTCACAGGCAGAAGCGCTGGTGTCCGAAGCGAATGCCGAGCTAGAGGCTCAGACGGCTGAGGCCGCTGCTGCTGCTGACGATGCGATAAATAGCGCTGCGGCTAAAGCGGGCGCTGCGGCCGATCTCGATACGCCAGCAAAAGTGGAAAGAGCGCTGACGCAACTACTGCAGGCTGCGCAAGACGACCCACCGATATGGGATGACTGGGCTACGTTCTGGCAGCGCTGTATGGCGCTGGTCACCGCAATTTCTAAAACCTATCACCCTGAAGTAAAGCGGCCCTTGCTTAACATTTATGTGCCGCAGGCCTACGGGCTGATCCGGGGCACTGTGGACGATACCGACCGCATGATGCAAAAGCTGTCGCCTGTGCTAAATCAGGTGTCGGTCGGTCAAATGGTAGAAGGCGTAGAGCTGTATCAAAAGCTAGAGCCCTCTGCTAAGAAGCTAATGAAGGCATTTAGCTGGGCGCAGTGGGCCTTGAACCCGGCGGCGGCGATCGCCCGTCAGGTCAGTGCCAAAAACATGAGCCAGGCCAATCAGCAGATCGTACTGAACTTGAGCAATCTTCTGCGTGAAACGGCGCTGCGTAACCTAGCCAAGCAGTCGATTGCGCTTTATGGCGGTGATGTCAGTACCGCTTTTGCTGAGCTACCGGCGGCTGAACCGGCGCTACCAAAGGCAAAGACCGAAACCCTGCGGGAAATTATCGACCGAGCTGAGCCAGTGGACGCTGTAACGCAGAAGCCGGTGAATATTTTGCTAGTAGGTCGTACGGGTGCGGGTAAAAGCAGCGTGATCAACACGCTGTTTCAAGCTGAGCGAGCGGCTGTAGATGTCCTGCCGAGCACAGACAAAATTCAGAGCTACTGCTGGCAGAGCCGCGATCAAACAGAATCGCTGACGCTGTGGGATACGCCGGGTTACGAGCAGGCGCTGCGCGAAGACCTGCGATCGCAGGTAATTGACTACGCGGCAGAAGCGGATGCTTTGCTGCTCGTAACCCCAGCGTTAGATCCGGCGCTGCAAATGGATGCGGACTTTTTACAGGAGATCAGATCAGAGCTCAGCGATTTGCCTGTAATTGCGGTGGTGAATAAGGTTGATAAGCTCAGACCTATTCGTGAGTGGAGCCCGCCGTACAACTGGCGCACGGGCGGTTGGCCCAAAGAACAATCGATTCGAGAAGCGATCGCCTACCGAGCAGAGTCTTTAGATGACTACTGCCAGCAGGTGCTGCCACTGGTGGCTCAGCACGAGGGTCGTAACGCCTGGGGCGACGATGTTTTAGCTGAGGCGCTAATTAATGCGATCGCTCCCGCTAAACAGCTGCGCCTAGCTCGCTTCCTTCGCAATCAGACAGCCCGTACTAACGCTGCGGCCAAAATTATTGATCGCTATACCTTCCAGATGACAACAACGGAAGGTGTGGCCAAGCTACTCAAGAGTCCGGTGCTCCAGTTTATCTCTACCATGACCACTGGAACGCCAGCGCTCGGCGCAGTGCTCATCGAAAAGATTCCCGTAGAAGAAGTCCCCGTCGTACTGGGCAAGCTGCAAATGGCCTACGAACTGTACTCACTGTTAGCAGAGGGCCGGACCAGCCGAGCTAACCCAAAATCGACTTTCGATTTGTTGACCCTGTGGCCTGTCTTGCTAAGAACCGACGAGCAACATTCAGCTGATAAGAGAGCCTGGGCGTTTGGTCACGCCCTGGTAGAGTACTGGACTCAAAATATGCCGATTGGCCAGCTAGAGCCCAGAATTGAGTTTTATCTTGAGAAAAGAGACCTGGCTAATTCATAACTGTCCACTTCTCGTTGCCAGTGGTCTGGGCGTGGTGATATGTTCTAACCCACTCGTTTTATGACGAAATGTGCGTGGGAAGCAACGGCCTTGTGTTCGCCTTCTACAGTCATCTTCCGTGGTCATCTAAAGCAGGTCACGCCTACGCTCTCATCGTCGGTCACATTGGTTTTTTAGCTGGGCTTTTAACTTAAAATGCTCTCACTTTTTTCTTTGCTCTCGCTGGTCAATACACTTCACCATCCTATTGTTCCAACGTCGGTATCTGCCGCGCCTCTGGTAGCCCAGTCTGACGTGGTGACTATTCCCCAAGAAGTGCGCTCTCTTCCCGGTGGGTTAGATGATGTGCCAGTTTTTAACAGCAATAGCCCAGAGATCATTAGCGGTGCTGGCATTTTGCTCTCGACCTTCCCCAGTCGAGGCAAGAGCGACCCAGGGGCGCACCTCAACTACAGGTTTGACGGTCGCTTTGATATCTTTTCTCACCATGTAGTGCGCGGGCAGGACGACCGCGATACGCGCACGATGTACAAAGCGATTCTGGTGCACAATCCAGGCGATCGCACCGTGACTCTCTCACTGCGTGACGGTGCTTCCTACCTCAGTCAAGAGTCTCCGTGGAACGAAATAGCATCGGGCTCTTCAAATCTGTATAGCAACAACTTTTCAGGGCCAGGCAGCCGAGTCATGAACGATGTGCTGCGCGGTCGCCGTCAGGCTGTGCTGCCTGCTCAGGTGTCTATTCCCCCAGGCGAAAGTCATTTACTGCTCAACGTCCCGATTCCCTTGCGTCGGTTAACGGTTGCTACCGATGGTAGCTTGCCGCCAGGTAGTGCAATTACGCCGCCGCCGGTGTCTGCTAGCTCGGGTGAAGGGCCTCGCCTCAACGGCCGCTCTACACTGATTCGGTTAAACAGCAGTGGTCCGGTCTATGTTGCTAGCCTGGCCATGCATGCGCCTCAAAGCAATGGCGGTGAACGTGTGCCTACGGTAGATGAGTGGAAACTGCTGCTCGCCCGTGGCAAGCTAGCGACACCTCGCGATCAGTCGCCTAGCCGTCCAGGTAGCAGCGACGCTACGTTTCGCTACGGCCGAGTCGCTGGTGTTGTTGAAGGCTCTCAGTGGCGGGCAACCCTGACCGATGGCCGTAGTTCTCAGCTGGCAATTCCTACCCCTGGAGAGCAAATTTCTTACGGGCTTAGCACGCTAGAGCGCAACACGTTAGGGACCGGTCAGATACAGAGCGCACCTATCGTTGCTCGCTATTCTGACACTGCCCATGTGGCCAACGGCAACTATGGAATTGAGTACAATCTTGACCTGCCGCTGTACAACGACACAGATAGTCCAAAAACAGTGTCGCTTTCTGTTCAAACGCCGCTGCAAAACGATAGCGACGACGACGCACTTCAATTTTATGCGTCGCCAGAACAGCGAGTGTTTTTCCGGGGTACGGTGCTGTTTTTGTACAAAGAGACAGATGGCCGCTCGCGTGCGGTCTATAAATATGTTGTTCAAAACAGTGGAGAACAGGGCGAATCGCTGTTAGATCTTACGCTAGCGCCCGGTGAGCAGCGCGACGTCAATGTTCAGTTTCTTTATCCGCCGGATGCTACGCCGCCACAGGTTTTGACGGTTGCCACTCAAGGTTGAATAACAGGCCTAATAAGGAGATTAATGATAGGCCAAAGCAGTGGGGTGGTTATATCCAGCGCTAGGGACGTAATCTAGGTTTTAGTGGGAGCGATATCATTGTTATTAGAGACATTGAGGTGAACTGTTGTGGATGACTACCAACCAGTAAGCTGCGCTCTTTCTGATAAGTTAGAGGCGATCGCAACGCTAAAGCGCACAGTCCAAATAACATATCGTACGGAATCAGGTGATGTTGTTGGGGCAACAGACACCATCGTTGATATCTATGCCGACAGCGGCGCAGACTATTGCAAGCTAGCCGATGGTACGATTATTCGCCTGGATCGACTGACGGCGATTCGTGCGGGTGAAGAAGAAATTCTATAGGTCGGGAAACACCTTTTGAACCGCAGGATGGACTAGCTGGTGGTCTTGGACGTTTAGAGCGATCGCCAGTCCCCTACCAATGGCATCCTCCTGCTTCAGCGCCGTTATTCCTTTTTCTGCTAGCCGCAGTACATACGGCAACGTACTGTTGTTGAGCGCCTGGGTTGCTGTCCAGGGCACCGCGCCTGGCATATTGGGTACGCCATAGTGAACAACGCCTAGCTCTGTATATACCGGCTCACTGTGAGAGGTCACTTTTAGCGTTTCAATACAGCCGCCCTGATCGACCGCGACATCAACAATTACCGATCCAGTGCGCATGGCCTTTACCATCTCACTGGTGACCAGCGTAGGTGCTTTACGGTTGGGCACTAATACAGCGCCCACAACTAAATCCGCTGCCGTCACAGCCGCCGTGATGTTAGGTGTGTTGCTATACAGCAAACTCACCCGCGAGCCAAAAAGAGTCTCTAGATAGGTTAGCCGGTCTACGTTGATATCGATAATCGTGACCTGTGCCCCTAGCCCAACGGCCATTTTTGCCGCTTCGGTTCCGACTACGCCGCCACCAATAATAGCCACTTTGCCTGCGGCGACACCTGGCATGCCTCCCAACAGCACGCCGCGTCCACCCTGCTGCTTTTCTAAAAAGCGAGCGCCAAACTGCACAGACAGGCGGCCAGCAATCACGCTCATCGGCATGAGCAATGGTAAGGTTCCGTCTTTTTCTACACTTTCATAGGCAATCGCCGTCACGCCGCTTTCTATCAGCCTTTCTGTTAGTGCTCTGCCTGCCGCTAAGTGTAAATAGGTAAACAGCAGCTGTCCAGATTGAATCAAATCGTACTCAGCAGGTAAGGGCTCTTTTACCTTGACCACCATTGCTTGCTGCCAGGGTGTCGCGGCATCCATGGCAATTCTTGCGCCTGCTTCTTTGTAGTCTTCGTCACTAAAGCCCGCGCCTTTTCCTGCCTGCGTTTCTACAACAACGGCATGGTTGCGATCGCACAGCTCCTTCACGCTTGCCGGGCTCAGGCCCACCCGGAACTCCTGATCCTTAATCTCTCTTGGAACACCGATATCCATATAACAACCTTAGCAATAAGAAAGACAGGACAAACCTCTTTTAGCGCCTGCGCTTCCCCTATTCTAAGCGGCTTTTCTCGGCTAGTGAGGGATACTAGGCTACCGTTTAGAAGAGACTTCAAAGGTCATCCTTCACCCATTAAAAAACTCTCTTCGATCCATAGATCGAAGAGAGTTTATAAATTCCAGATAAGCTACTTGCTATCGCCGCAGAAGGCGTTAGCTCAACAGCTAGCGAAAGCTGGTCAATGCTATCAATTCGCTGGCAGCTTGTTAGGAGGCAGCTTATTGGGCGCCTGCAACCAGTGAAGATAGCAAAGGTAAATTAGCTGAGAGGAAGAACGCGAAAATCGCGCCACCGATACCGCCAACTAGGAAGCTACCAGCAAACTCACTCCAGCCTTCGTCTGTGCTCAGCCCCTCAGGTGGGGTGTAGGGCAGCGTATTACGAGAGACTTCAGGGCTAACATTTGCGCCACTATACAGAGAGAGACAAATGGTCAAAATCAATACCAGCCCTATCGCTCCGATTAACCCTGCAACCGCAGGAACGTCAGAGTCTCTTAGGGGACCTAGCAAAGCAAAGGGGCCGTACAGCAAATAGCCGTGCGCCATGCCAACTTCCAATCCGCGACGCTGCGCGGAAAGGCCTTTGCGATAGGCCGGTAAATTACTCAGAAAGGCCTGGCTAAGCCCAGAAGAATTCAAAGGGGTCTCTAGATTGCCAATCTGAGGATTGCCCGCGTAGGGCTTAACAAATTTCGATGATGCTGTTGCCATATCTAATCAAAAGTTCTCCAAACTTACTCAACCTGATCTTTTCTTTTAGTACTGCGCTTCGACTACGGGTGTAGTAGCAAGTCAGGAAAGAACCGATTAAATTCAATCAAAATCCCAGCGGTGATTACCATCCAAACGGTGGCAATGACGGGGGCCGTTGAGAGATACTTCAATAGATTACTGCTCATGGATACTCCTCCTTGGAGTTCTAATCATAAAAGCTCGACCGGAGTCGAACCATCGGTCAAAGGTGGCAAATAAACGGGCTGCAGATAGATGTTGATCATCAGACGCACCCTGTGAAGGATCTGTTCACAAGGCGCTTTTTCTGTGGATGCCTTTCTATCGCTGTGATCGCTATTTCTGAATGAGCGATCCTAGCGAGGAGAGACCGTAATCTCTTCTTTCTTGGCAAACATTTCGCCTGAGGTCATTTCTTTCAGTGCCAGTAGTGGCCAAGCCGCAGCACCCAAAGAGCATTTGATAGCTAGCGGTACATCGATGACAATCTCTTTTTCTTCAGGAGACTTTTCGCTTCGAACAGCAATCACATAAGAACGACCGGCCCAGCCAATCCAACCGGTGATCAGCAAAAATAGGACGCTCGGAATCAAGAATTCGCCGGCATGGGCTAAATCGCCATCCACAATTAGGTGGGGAAGTCCTTCAGGACCACACAGAAGGCTGGTGTTAGCATAGAACTCGAATCGAGCTTTTGCGGACTCAGTAGTCGCAGCATCGGCACGCTTTTGGAAGGCGGCTGACTCGTTGCAGGGGGTCAGGCCTGCTACATTGTCACCTGCAATTCCTGCGGCTGCCGGAGAGGCAAACCCAAAGGAAAGACAGAGAACTAAAGCCAGAGCAAACAACCGTCGCATATAGGTTTCCTCTCTCATTACTAATGAAGCATAGGGATGTGCCAAAGATATGCAAAATACGCAGACACAGCCTAGCTTGTAGGCAATCATACTCCTCGCCTGCGAACCCCGTAAAGAAAGCACAGCAAGGCTTTACATCCCGATACAATTGTCAACACAATCTGTTATATCGCTCGTATGAATGCTTCATCTAACGTAATTTACCCAAATCATGCAAAAACAGCTGCCCCCACTGCCCTCGCAACTGTTTTAGCGGTAGAGACTAGCTGTGACGAGACGGCAGTGGCTATTGTGCGAGGACGTGAGGTGCTCAGCAGTATTGTGGCTTCTCAAATCGATATTCATCGACGCTACGGCGGTGTTGTGCCAGAGGTGGCCTCGCGTGAGCACGTGAGTGCGGTGGGCGAGGCAGTTACACAGGCAATGGCTGAGGCCGATCTGGGTTGGGCGGCGGTGGATGCGATCGCCGCGACCTGCGCACCGGGCCTAGTCGGTGCGCTGATGGTTGGGATTACGGCGGCTAAGACGCTAGCGATGGTGCACGATAAGCCGTTTCTAGGGGTGCATCATTTAGAAGGGCATGTCTATGCCTCCTACTTGAGCGATCCGCTTTTGCAACCGCCTTTTTTATGTTTGCTGGTATCAGGCGGCCACACCAGTTTTGTGCATGTGAAAGGGCCAGATAACGGACTAGGCAGCTATGAGATTTTGGGTAAAACTCGCGATGATGCGGCCGGTGAGGCCTTTGATAAAGTTGCCCGGCTGCTGGAGTTGGGCTATCCTGGCGGGCCGGTGATTGATCGACTCGCGCAATCTGGTAATGCAAAAGCGTATGCACTGCCAGAAGGGAAAATTTCGCTGCCGGGTGGCGGCTACCACCGATACGATGCTAGCTTTAGCGGCCTAAAGACGGCAGTACTGCGGCTGACGGATAAGTTGAAGGCGCAAGCAGATGATGGTGTGATTCCTGTTGCCGATGTGGCGGCGAGTTTTCAGCTAACGGTGGTGCGGGCGCTGGTAAAGCGGGTGCTGGCCTGTTTGGAGGACTATGGGTTGGATACGGTGGTAGTCGGCGGTGGGGTCGCTGCAAACAGTGAGCTGCGATCGCGCCTGCACGCTGCTGCTGAAGAAAATGGCTTCAAAGTGATGTTTCCGCCGATGGCTTACTGCACAGATAATGCGGCGATGATTGCCTGCGTGGCGGCAGAAAGGTTTGCGAGGGGACTGCGATCGCCCTTGACGCTGGGCGCTCAGTCGAAGCTATCAATTACAGATGTGGCTGAGCTTTACCAATGAGCCTTACCAATAGTTTGCTCAATACCAAATCAATACTAATAAGAGCTTTGCCAATACCGCCTGAGCGCTAGCGCCAGAGTTCAAAGAGCACTAGCGCTAAAGTTCAAAGAGCACTAGCGATAGAGTTTAAAGAGCACTAGCGATAGAGTTTAAAGAGCACTAGCGATAGAGTTCAAAAAGCGCTAGCGATAGTGTTTCAACGTTTCCAAGCTGTATGCTGGTCAGCCAATCACCTTACGGATAATCTTGGCGACGGCTGCGGATTGTTCAACCATCGCCATGTGACCGCAGTTCGGAATTTCGGAGACAGAGGCATTGCCTTTTTCGGCCTCTTTCCCAGGTTCTTTTTTGGTCTTTTCTTCGGTCTTTTCTTCGGCTTCTTTTTCGGCTTCTCTAAAATGCGGATGAAAGCTAGCCAGGTAGCGAACATAGCGCGGAGGCATGATGGTGTCTTCAGTCGCGGTAATAAAGTGAACCGGTTGGGTGATTTGACCAAGCACTTGTGGCAGCAGATGCACTTCTGCTTCGGTGGTCGTTTCTAGCAGTGCCCCTTCAGCGGCCTGGCGATCGGCCCTGATAAAGTCCAGCAAACGTTGTTTTCCCCACGCCAGCGCGAGCGGCTGCCTGACCATCGCGCGGGTAAAGAGCCTGGGTAGGAGCGGCATATTCTGTAGCCAGCTAGGCCGAAATTTCACCATTTGCTGACCCGCTGCGCGAAATTTTTCAAATTCTTTGGGTACGTAAATGCCGCCGCCTGCGTTGATACATACCACCCCAGTAATCTGTTCTGGAAACAAGTAGGCCGCCCACAGCGCAACGCTACCACCCAGAGAATGACCCAGTACCCATGCTTTGTTAATGCCTAACTGGTCTAGCAGGGCTCTTAAGTCCTGGGCGTAGGCCGCCAAACTATAAGCTGATGCTTTGTAGGCCTCCGTTTTATTACCGCAGGTTTCGGTCAGTGCGCGGTCAGCAGGAATTTTAATTTCTCTAGACAGCTCTTTGGCCAGCTCTTTGGACTGATTACCTGACTGGCCGTCTGATGGGGCGCCTTGATTCGTGGTCTTATTCGTTGACTCTCCAAATCCTCTGAGATCGTAGGTAAGGCATCGGTAGTCAGTCGATAGGGCTTCGACTAATGGCTGCCAATAGGTACGACTGAGCAGCCAGCCGTGAATGAAAACCAATGTAGGTGCGTCAGCTGCTTTACTTGCCTCTACTGAGAGTGTCTTTGATATCTCTTCGGATGAAGCAGCCTTCTGTGGGCGGTTGTCCGTGATGTCGTAGGCGTGAGCAACCCCTGCAATATTTACTGTCAGCATACTAAGTATGCTAGCGCTAATCGTGTGGGTTTGCTGGGTTGAGGCACTGTAAGGGCGACTAAAGAGAAGACTACTAGCAGCGGTCTAGCAATCGGTCCCGCACGCCTGCGGCAATTTTTTGGCCCAAATACTCAGGAATTACGCCCTCGTTCGGTCCTAGCAGGTAAAGAATAAGTCGAGTCCGCCCGCGCCACACCAGCAAATTGGCATTGACGACGAGCAAATCTTCTTGCCAGATGGTGTACATCACTTTATAAAACAGACCTGGTTGGTTGTCTGCTTCAATCAATAGTGCTGGCAGGTGAAAAACAGGATCAACATAGAATTCGGTTTCCACCTGGGCGAGACCTTCATCTAGGTTAAATTCGACATTGAGCATGTCTTCGACTTCAAATCGGCCTGCTAGTGCTTCGCGGACGGCTCTACGGACATTCTCAGTTGTTTTGGGCGTGAGCTCTTTGCCACCTCTAGACACGACGAGCTTGGCGAAAACCAGCATGGGCGGATAGATTTGACCATACAGACTGAGACTGTGGATAGTGAGACCGTAGGCGGCGAGGACGCCGAAAATATCGCTAAGTAGAAAAGATTGGTTGCGGTAGGCGAATTGCAGGGTGGTGCGATCGCCCTCTGAATACATTTCAATAACAGCTTTCTCAGTTCTAAAGAGCTGATAGGCCAGCCGCAAGTTTTGCAGCTGAATATCACTGCCCACAAACTGCTCGTAAAACTGAGGAAATGCTCGATTAAATCGCTTGAGCAATTCCACTGTTGAAGGGTCTAAACCGAGTGCCATAGTGGGCCGATGCTGCCAAAAGTTGAGGTTATATAGCTTTCGAAGCACTGCTTAAGACACTTACTAGAGGGTGAACCTAAAGGGTGAACCTCCTTAGCAAACAAGCAATGCTTTTGCGCAAATGTCCTAACGCATCAGGACGTTTGCTACAAATCGCGAATGCATCGTGCCTTTCGCGAGCGACTTTGCCTGGTGCTACATAGGCCTTGAGCCAGTGTGCTGCGCCTTAGCAAAGTAACTAATGTTGCTATAGTTTGCCCGGATCGCGGTTGATTCGTTAGGTTTTACAAGGTTACTTTGATATATTTGCCTTGCGCTGTATTCGTTTGCTACCGCAGCCGCTTGGCACATGGTTCTCCTCTCGCAATGCTTAAAAGAAGCCTGCTATAAGTGAGCTTCCAGGCGATATACTGCTAGTACCGTTTTGTTCTCCACGATAAAAGTTACTAACTTCTTTGCCTGCATGGGTTTTTGGAAAAGCTTGTTCACCACTTCTGACGCTGCTTCCTCCCAGACAGCAAGCACCGGTGGATACATTGCAGAGGCTAAAGGCGTAGATGAAAACGCTCGTATATTTTTCAGCACGGACCGCACGATCGATCTCTACGAGTTAGAAGAGCTCTGCGACGCGGTTGGCTGGTCTCGTCGGCCTATTCGCAAAGTGCGCAAAGCCATTCAAAATAGCTTCCTGGTCATCACGATGTGGGAGCAAAAGGGAAACCGCAGACGGCTGATCGGATTCTCCCGGGCGACCTCTGATCACGCGTTTAACGCCACGATTTGGGACGTTGTGGTTCATCCTGACTCTCAAGGTAAGGGCTTGGGCCGAGCGCTGATGAATCAGCTGATCAAAAAGCTGCGCAGTGAAGACATCAGCAACGTTACTCTATTTGCCGATCCAGACGTGGTGAACTTTTACAAGCAGCTAGGCTTTATGCCTGATCCTGAAGGCATCAAAGGAATGTTTTGGTATCCGGATTAGGTGATCTGCTCAAAAGCTAATTCGTTTGAACGGAAGAAGCATGTTTTCAGGTCAAATCGAGTTCGACCCGGTTCATAAGTGTGAAAGCGTGTCTGAAGGCGTGTCTGAAGGTTTAACTCACGCTAACTTGACCTGCTGTATCAACCAGCATCTGAGTATACGTTCTCTAACATTAAAAGATACCGACGCGCTTTTCTCCTTAACTGACGCTAACCGCAGCTACTTGAGGCAATGGCTGCCCTGGCTGGATTCAAACCTCAGCTTAGAAGACACTCGCGCCTTCATTGAAAGAGGCCTTGAGCACGCTCGATTAGGTCAAGAATTTGTCTCGGCTATTTGCTACGACCGAGCAATTGTGGGTCTTGTCGGGCTCCACGACATCCGCTGGCACAATCGCTCCAGTAGCCTTGGCTATTGGCTATCTGCTACTTACCAGGGGAGAGGCCTCATGACTCGCGCCTGCCAGTCCATCATTGATTACGGTTTTGCGACGCTCAATCTTAATCGCATAGATATTTGCTGCGCCGTCGATAATTATCGGAGTGAGGCCGTCGCCAAACGATTAGGACTAACCTATGAAGGCACGCTGAGAGAGGCAGAGTGGCTGTATGACCATTTTGTAGATTGGAAAGTGCACTCAATACTTTTTTGTGAATGGAAAGCCCGTCTGAAATAGCGTTAATGTTGATGTCGATATCATAGCGCCGACCTCATTGTGTCATTTGCTGAGCCTGTTGAATCCAGGTCGCTACCTGTCCTGTGTCAGGTGCCAAATCAGCACGGTTCAACAGCTGTACCTGTAGCCGCCGCAGCAAAGGGTGGAGTCTTTGCACCGTCATTCCTGCTAACTGCTGCGGGGTGCTAACGCCTGCGTGCAGCAGCAGGCCGCAATACTGACAGCCTACGCCAGGAATTCTGGCCAGGTTTGCCAGAGCAGTCCACTTATTGATGTACTTGATATTGGTGTTGAGCTGTTTAGAAAGCTGCTGACGCTGGCTTAAGGTGTTGCCCTGACGTAATAAATCAAAGGTTGTTGTGATATCACAGTCATTGAGCGCCTGTATTTGCGTATCGCTCAACCCCGGTAGAGATTGAATCGGGTGATTAGTCGATGGGGTTGCAATCATGTGCTGGTACTTATGGACATGCAATCATTGTCTATGAGTCACTGTCTATGGAAGATAAGGAAGTCGGCCAGTAAGCCGTTAATCAAAAGATATTGATGGGAAAGTTATAGCAATAAACAGTATTAACCAGTCCTCTCTAGCATCTGGCTCTTTAGTGTCTGGCTCTTTAGCGTCTGGCTCTTTAGCGTCTGGCCTTTTAGCTTTTATTCATTGAGCTGCTGGTGAACTGCTGATTGATCTGACTCTATTGAGTGATAGTCAGCCTTTTATGGTCAGTCTTTTAATTGATGCTTTTTTAAGAGCTTGAATAAAAATTTCAGCAACCCATGTTACTATGGGGGCCGGGATGTAGCGCAGCTTGGTAGCGCGCCTGCTTTGGGAGCAGGATGTCGCAGGTTCGAATCCTGTCATCCCGATCGCTGCTGTTCGGCACTCCTAAAGTGAGTACGAGCAGTTTTTTAATGTTTCGCTTTATCATTCAATCAGACGTTTCCTGCCTTTTTGAAAGTTCTCAGTTAAGGCTTTAAATCAAAGTTCTCGGTAAAATTACTGAGAACTTTTAGACAGGCTGGTCAATTTATTAATCGTCCACCGTGGGTTGAGTGAATTAAAGGCACTCACCCATGATGGTTGAGATTGTTTACAATTACCTACTGCCAATCATCGGAGGATCTATGAAATCTTTTATTCGCCGCGCCTTGGCGTTAGGTGCTATCGGCTCTAGCCTGCTGGGCACTACGCTGATAGCGCCCAACGCTGCTTTAGCCCTCACGCAGGAGCAAGTGGCTGAAAAGCTTTCCAGTGTTCCTGTATTTGTGTTGGGCAATGAAAGTGGCCTAATTTTAATTTCTAGTGCTGAAGACGGTCAGGCTGAGGAGCCGAGTCTTTATGTCTTTATGACAGAGCAAGATGCTGAGACCTTTTTAAGCCGAGCCAACGAAGCCAATCCAGAGTTTGCGCCCAACGCACAGGTCGGTTTGACCAATTTGGAGAGGCTGTACGAAGAGACACAGACTGAGGGAGACTTGCAGCTTATTTATGTGCCTGAACAGGATGAAGCCTCTGAGGCGGCTGCTTTAGGAACAGGCTACCAGGGTGGGGTGCCTTTGTTCTTCGCTCGATTAGAAGATGGTTCACTGGCCCCCTTGCAGCAAAACAATGGCGAAACCGTATTTCCCATGTTCTTCTCTCACGATGACTTGGAGGCGCTTTTGGCTGATCTAGGTGAGAGCAATCCTGAAGCTAGAGCTGCAATTAGTGTGGGCGTGCTGCCTTTAGAAGCCATGCTAGTTGAGATGGAGACCAGCGAAGATGAGGCGCTCAACCAGATTCGTCTATTGCCAGATTCTGAGACTATTAACTCTATTCAGCAAAGTGCTCCTCAGCCCCCTGCGCCTGAAGGCGAGTAAATAGAGCGATATTTGCCTTCGACCGACGGGAGCAACTCAGATAAAAGACCGGAGACAAAAGTCCAGCGATAAAATCCTAGAAAGATACATGAAAAGCCGACTCGTGCAGTGTTTTGCGCAGAGTCGGCTTTAGTGTTTGGCTAGCTGATCACTTTTGCTTAAGTAGCCTCGACAGAGGCGATATGACCTAACAAGCGTCTTTACTGCCAAAAACCACACCAACGGTCTTTAGGATAATCACGATGTCTGACAAGATGGACCACTGGGCCTGATAGTCTAAGTCCATTTTGACGATCTCTTCAAAGTCCTTGATGCTGGAGCGGCCGCTAGTCTGCCATTTACCGGTAATGCCAGGCTTCACGGCAAGGCGCTTCCAGTGGTGAGGCTCATATTCAGCGACTTCACTCAGTACGGGCGGACGTGTGCCAACCAGGCTCATATCACCTTTTAGAACGTTCCAGAACTGAGGTAGCTCGTCCAAGCTAGTACGGCGTAAGAACTTACCAATAGGCGTGATGCGAGGGTCATCTTCGTTCTTAAAGATGAGGCCGCTGGCTTCGTTTTCTATTGTGTGCTTGAGCGAGTCGGCATTGGGGACCATGGAGCGAAATTTCCAAATGCGAAATTCGCGGCCCCGGTAGCCGTAACGAGTCTGACAGAAAAAGAGTGGGCCCCCGTCTTTTTTGATGGCGATCGCAATAGGAACGAGCACTAGTGCGACAATCCCAAGCCCAACTAGCGCGCCAACAATATCAATGACTCGCTTAACGACACTGGTTGCTGCAGGCAGCGGCTCGCCCCAGGCAAACGTTTTGGCAGTAAGCGCAACCACTCGCGATGATTCGCTCACTGGATTGTCTGCTTTTGAACGCGTCAAGACAGCATTTTGGCGCTTCAGAGGGAGGGTAACCATGATTAAACGTTCTTTAAGTGATCGATTTAAAGGCCTTAGCGCGCTCGTTAAGGTTAAGGCCATCATATGAACACTCAAATTATTCTCGGTGGTTTCCGGGAGCCGCTTCTCAGAATCTTTTGATTATTCGTTTGCCGTATGAAGTTAACAAAGTTGAGGAACAAGAAATCCTGATGTCTGGGTAGCAATCGATACGTGATTTTCCCTAGCCTACGGACTTAACGGCTGATTGCTGCTACGAATTTCTGCTGATTGCTAACGAATAGCGAGCAAGCAATCGTAAAGCCGATGAGATAAATCAAGCTTGCTTGTCTTAGGTACTTTTACGGATTGCGCTGCTGTGTGTTCACGAGCCGCGAGCAAAATCGTGGCTTCGTTGGTCAGGCTACCAAAGCCGCTGTCGGGTTTGTCGATGGGGTTTGCCACAATGGCGTCAAGCTGCTTGCGCTGAAGTTTGCTGAGCGCGGGAGAGATGATGTCGCCAGTTTGTGCGGCGAAGCCGACAATGAGCTGCTGGTTGGTCTTTTGCGCAGATAGCTGGGATACGATGTCGGGTACAAACTCTAAAGTTAGCTGCGTTGGTAGTTCTTTTTTGGGTAGTTTGGCGATCGCAGTTTGACCAGGGCGAACGTCAGCGACGGCGGCAGCCATAATGACCCAGCTGGCCTGTGGTAGCTGAGCGAGCATGGCCTGCTCCATCTGTGCGGCGGTGGTGACACCAATGCGAGCAGCTTCTGTGGGAATTGTTGCGGCGATGTCGGCTGTGAGCGGGCCGTGAACTAGTGTGACAGCTGCACCGCGATCGCACGCTGCTTGCGCCAGCGCAATGCCCATCCGCCCGGTAGCTGGGTTGCCGATAAATCTAACCGGATCGATGAACTCTCGGGTACTACCAGTGCTAATTAGAAGGTGTTTGCTTTGCAGATCTCGCTTGCCCTGGGTATGGAGCAGTGAATAGAGCTTAGAGACAATTTCGGCGGGTTCGGCCATGCGTCCGGTGCCGACGCGATCGCAGGCTAGTCTCCCCGCGCTAGGCCCAACGCTGTGAAATCTTGATGTTGTCTCCAGTGAGGTCGTCAGCTCTGGCGCTTCAGACAGCTTTGGAAACAGCTGCTGCCAGTTTTGCTGTACGCTTGCCTGCTGCCACATGTCTGTATTCATCGCAGGTGCTACTAGCACCGGGCAGGTGGAAGCTAAGACGGTGTTGGTCAGCAAATTGTCCGCCAGTCCATGGGCGAGCTTGCCCAGAGTGTTGGCGCTTAAAGGGGCGATCGCAAAGACATCTGCCCACTCGCCCAGCTCTATATGCAACGGTCTAGGCTGCTGCGCCGACCAAAAATCATCATCCGTATAGACCTGATGACGAGAGAGTGCTGCAAATGTCAGCGCTGAGACAAAGCTTTGTGCCTGCTGGGTCATTAATACGCGAACCTCTACACCAGCTTTCGCTAGCGTAGAGGTCACTTCACAGACTTTGTAGGCCGCGATGCCGCCTGTGACACCGATTAGAACCTTCACGTTAGAATTTTTGGGCCTTCGTTACGACTCATCAAACGCTTCTAAATCGAGTAGATGCATGTAAGGTTCTACCAGTTCAGAACGTTGAAAGGCGACTGCTCTTAGCCGATGCCAGTCTTTTAGCCCGGCGAAAGGCGTATCGTATTCGTCTTGCTCTAATCGCTGGGCGAGTTCGGCCACATCCTCTGGCGTCATGGCTGCAATGTCTTGAGTCGAAATATGAGTCGTCTCAGATACGGGTGCTGAGTTCGCCTCCAAGTTTGCCTCCAAGTTTGTAGTCATGTCGGATTGGCGCGGTTCGGCTGATTGCATCATGGCTCATTCCCCAGCTGGTGTGACAATTTTGAGCTGTTTATAGTTTAAGCGCTGTGATTAGCCGCTTTGTATAGTTGCTGTACTAAACGTTAAAGACCTAAACAAATCACAATGTACAGCAATTGCAGAAGATCGCACGACGACGAAAATATTCAACACAAAGAAAGTGAAACGATTAGCGCTTTTGGCAAAACGCACTGGCTACTTTCAAGGCCTCCAAAGAGACTTCATGGCCCATATCAAATTCGTGATACTCCACGCTGAGACCCTGCTCTTCTATCTGAGTTTTTGTATCGAGCGCTCTGCTCAGCGGCACAACCGGGTCTTGTCTGCCGTGGAGCAGCAGCACCGGGCGAGGTGTAATGCAAGACTCGATTGGCGCATGACTGTAGCTGCTGAGTACTAGCATCGCGGCCAACGGTAATGTTGGCCCTACATCTAGCGTCATTGCACCCCCTTGCGAAAACCCACCCATAATCGTTTTTTCGAGTGGAATGCCCGTTTTTTCAGGGAGTGATCGCATCCAACTCATCAAGCGCTGTCGGCTTTCTTGTAGATCTGCCTGAGCGTTGAAATCGTGAGGACTGCAAAAATCATAGTTAGCTGGAAAGCTGTACCAGGCCCTGCCACCTGGCACCATCGGGTGCTCAAACGGTGCATCTGGGAGCAGTGCTTGCGTAGGCGCGCTGATCATATTGATAGCTTCTATTAACCCGGCGACATCTTGCGCGTTAGCGCCCCAGCCGTGGAGCAGTACAATTAATCCTTCCCCTGCGCCGTCTGGCGTAAGGGCGATCGCATTGAGCATAGTGCTGTTGGACGTATCGCTATTAGAGGTATCGCTGGTAGACATAAGGCGTGATGCGAAAGATGAAAATGAGCCGGTCAAGGTCATCATATTACGCTGATTGGAGATCTAGAGGCAGCGGTTAACTCTCAATTCTCCTGTACGCTTTAAAGCTGTTCTTTTACTACGTTTACTGAATCCTATGTCTCGTCTCGCCCTGTTGAGTGTTTCAGATAAAACTGGTTTGGTTGAGCTGGCCAGCTCACTCCATCAAGACCTCGATTTTGAAATTGTCAGCAGTGGCGGTACGGCCAAAGCCATTGCCGATGCAGGTATTCCGGTGACCAAGGTGTCTGACTACACGGGGTCTCCAGAAATTTTGGGCGGTCGGGTAAAGACGCTGCATCCTAAGGTTCATGGCGGTATCCTGGCCCGGCCAGATCAGGCCTCTGATGAAAAAGACCTGACAGATAATGGCATTCGCCCCTTCGATTTGGTGGTAGTGAACCTATATCCGTTTGAGCAGACGATTGCCCAGCTAAACGTGAGCCTGGCTGAGGCGATCGAGAAAATTGACATCGGTGGTCCAACGATGATTCGAGCGGCAGCCAAGAATCACCAGTATTTGACCGTGCTTTGCGATCCAGCGCAGTATGCCGACTATATTGCAACTGCCAAAGAAAATGATGGCATTCCGCCCCTGGCATTTCGAGCGAAGTGCGCTCAGACGGCCTTCTGGCATACGGCAAATTATGACTGTGCGATCGCCCAATACCTCACCGACCAAGACGCTGCCGACGACGCTATCATGCCTGGCAACTACGCAATCAGCGGCTCGCTCAAACAAACCCTACGCTATGGTGAAAATCCTCATCAGCCAGCGGGCTGGTATCAGAGCGGTGCGATTGGCCAAGGGTGGGCCGCTGCTCATCAGCTACAGGGCAAAGCGCTAAGCTACAACAACCTGGTTGACCTAGAAGCTGCCCGGCGAATTATTGCAGAGTTCCCCAGCGACGATCGCCCTGCGGCTGCGGTCCTCAAGCACACCAATCCCTGTGGTGTTTCCATTAGCGATACGCTGGCGGTTGCTTATCAACAGGCGTTCGATGCCGATAATATTTCTGCGTTTGGTGGTATTGTCGCGCTCAATCAGCCGATTGATGAAGCAACTGCTGAGGCTCTGACCAGCACCTTTCTAGAATGTGTTGTGGCCCCTGGCTGTAGTGAGGGTGCGAAATCAATCTTGAGTAAAAAGAAGAACCTGCGAATTCTAGTCCTACCAGATTTGATGTCAGGACCGACTCAGACCGTGAGGGCGATCGCCGGCGGATTTTTGGTACAAGCGTCAGATGACCTGCCCGAAGCCCCCACTCAGTGGACTATTCCTACTGAGAAGAAACCCAGTGACTCAGAACTGGCCGAGCTGCTATTTTCCTGGCGCGTCGTGAAGCACGTTAAATCAAATGCGATTCTGGTAACCCGTGACAACACAACGCTCGGTGTAGGCGCTGGGCAAATGAACCGAGTAGGCGCCGTGAAAATTGCCCTAGAGCAAGCGGGCGAGCAGTCTCAAGGGGCTATTTTAGCCAGCGATGGCTTCTTTCCTTTTGACGATTCTGTACGGACCGCCGCCGCCGCTGGCATCAAAGCAATTGTGCAGCCAGGCGGCAGTATTCGAGATGACGCGTCGATCGAGGCGGCCAATGAACTGGGCTTGATTATGGCCTTCACAGGGACCCGCCATTTCTTGCATTGATTTTGAAGCGTCGGGCCTTGGATTCATAAAAAACGCCGTCCCTTTGAAGAAGGGACGGCGTTTTCAGATTAGAGGCTGATTGAGGCCTTTGCCATCAGTTGCGGGTCAGCCACTTTTGCCCGTTCAGTCGTTGCACCGTATAGAGCACCATAAGCCCTAGTGTGATGCGGCGCTCGTCACCCATAAACTGCTCAATTGTGCTGGGCTTTGCACCGTTAGTGGTAAGGGTAAACACCTTTTGCCCCTTAATATCTTCATCGATAAAGGCAATGTTGAACTGAAGCTTTCCTTCACCCGGTTCGTTCCATTCGCCCTGCACCTGCCAGTAAGCGTCACTATCGCTCTGCCCGATGACCTCTAGCTTACGTTTGGCAAACTCTAGGCTGAGCTCGTCAATCCCCTCTTTTGCCATAGCTTCTTTCAAACTGGGCAGATAGTGCTGCTCCATAAACTCATTGAAGGGCTTGTCTTCCAGCTTAGGCGGCTTTTCCTTCTTCTTCTTCTTAGCTGCCGGTTTCTTGTCGGCAGGCTTTTTGTCATCCCCTTTTTTACCAGCAGCTTTGTCGGTAGATTTGTCAGCAGCTTTAGCCGCGGGCTTTCCACCTGCTTTCGCGTTTTTGTCGTCTACTTTGGCAGCAGGCTCATCTGCTTTCTTCGCTTCTGCATCCTGCAAGCCCTTATCAGCATCTGGCTTACGGGTGTCTGCGACAGTCTCGTCAGGCTTTGCACCTGCCAGATTTTCTTTAGCGGTATCTTCTGCTTTTTTTTCCTCTGCCATGGCTTGCTAGGGGCCCACTTGCGACTATAGTTTTCGCTATCGCCGTAGGCTTTTGCCTTCTCACATGCCTTCTCATAGAGTATGCATCCGGCGATAGCTGTGCATGCGACCTAATTATAAGAGGTTTAGGCAGGTTGCAACACGGCGTTTTGACGATACCATTCCACAGTGTTTTTGAGCCCCTCACGGAACTCAGTTTGTGCGGTAAATCCGAAGGCCTGCTTAGCCCTTTGGGTATCCAGGCAGCGGCGCGGCTGACCGTTGGGCTGGTCGGTTTGCCATACAAGCTCACCTTCAAAGCCCATCACCTCACAGATCAGCTCTGCTAGGTCCTTGATTGAAATTTCTGAGTTGGTTCCCAGGTTGACTGGCTCCGGCTGAGAATACTTTTGGGTGGCCATAACAATGCCTCTTGCAGCGTCTGTCGAGTACAAAAACTCACGCGTTGGGCTGCCGTCGCCCCAAACAGGAAGGGTTTTGTCTCCGCGCATCTGAGCCTCATGCACTTTATGAATCAGGGCTGGAATAACGTGGGAGCTGCGCGGATCGAAGTTATCTTCAGGTCCGTAGAGATTGACTGGCAGTAGATAAATACCGTCAAATCCATACTGCTGACGGTAGGCTCGCAGCTGAACAAGCAGCGCTTTTTTGGCGATGCCGTAGGGCGCGTTGGTCTCTTCGGGATAGCCGATCCACAGGTCGTCTTCTTTGAAGGGGACAGGCGTAAATTTAGGATAGGCGCAGATAGTACCGACGCAAACGAACTTATCGACGCCTGCTTCGTAGGCTGCGTGAATGAGCTGAGTGCCCATCATAAGATTGTCGTAAAACAGCTCGGCTGGCTTCTCACGGTTGAGCCCGATGCCACCGACATGCGCCGCCAAATGAATGATAACGTCTTGCCCCTTGACGGCTCGCTGGCAAGCATCCATCTGGGTGAGATCATAGTCGCGTGAGCGAGTGACTAAAATATTTTCAGTCGCTGCGCCCGCCTGAACCAGCTGATCAACAACCTGCTTGCCGAGAAACCCGGCTCCGCCTGTAACGAGGATTTTCTTGTTAGTAAGTTCCATGGCGCTCGTTTTTTCTTATGTGTAGTGACGATTCGGAGTGACGACGGGTAGACCGCTTAAAGGGTGGCCTAGCACTAAAGGCTAAGCCACGGCAGATGATGTGCGGTCCCAACTGGGCTTCCTGCAAAGCTGGGAGTTGTGAGGATTAAGTCGATGTTTGAACTACGACGTTTGAACATCGACGTTTGAACATCGACGTTTGAACATCGACGTTTGAACATCGACGTTTGGATTATGATAGAGAGCTAGTTGCTTGCCGACGAATGGTTGCCGCATCAGAGCCCTTGCCGTTGCTGTTCCCGCTCATTGGCTTTTCGCCCAGCGCCTCTAGATCCGCGTCCACCATCAGCTTAACCAAGCCAGGGAAGTCTAGCTCAGGTTCCCAGCCGAGGGCCTTTTTGGCTTTAGTCGGATCGCCAATGAGCAGATCTACTTCGGCAGGGCGCAGGTAGCGCTCATCAAAAGCGACATAGTCTTTCCAGTCGAGGTTGACGTACTGGAAAGCGATATCTAGAAATTCGCGGATGGAGTGAGTTTCGCCTGTGGCAATTACAAAGTCATCTGGCTTTTCTTGCTGAAGCATCAGCCACATAGCCTTGACGTAGTCTTTGGCATAGCCCCAGTCACGCTGAGCGTCGAGGTTGCCCAGGTAGAGCTTTTTCTGCTTTTTGGCAACGATGCGAGCGACTGCGCGGGTGATCTTGCGGGTGACGAATGTTTCGCCCCGGCGAGGTGACTCGTGGTTGAACAGAATGCCGTTAGTGGCAAACATGTCGTAAGACTCACGGTAGTTGATGGTCTGCCAGTGGGCGTATACCTTGGCGCAGGAGTAAGGGCTGCGAGGGTAGAAAGGCGTTTCTTCTGATTGAGGTACGTGCTGCACCTTACCAAACATTTCAGAGGAGCCTGCCTGATAGAAGCGAATCTCATCGCCCGTGCGCTGCTGATAGTCGCGAATGGCTTCAAGCAGTCGCAGAGCGCCCATCGCGACAGTATCGACTGTGTATTCGGGAGAGTCGAAACTAACGCGGACGTGGGATTGAGCACCCAGGTTGTAAACCTCTGAGGGTTTTACCTGCTCTAGAATGCGACGTAGCATCGTGCCGTCATTGAGGTCGCCATAGTGCAAGAAGAGCTTTGCGTCTTCTTGATGCGGATCTACATAGATATGGTCGAGCCGGTCAGTGTTGAAAGTAGATGTTCGACGGATAACGCCATGTACCTCGTATCCCTTCTCCAGCAACAGCTCTGCCAGGTATGAGCCATCTTGTCCGGTAATCCCTGTGATGAGAGCCCGCTTCGGTTGCGCCATTATGTAGAAAATCCTTTACTTAATTGTGAATAGTGGATAGGAGAAAACACCCAGTCTCAAAGATCCAGAAAATCGGATCTGGGTATGATGCTTAGACTGCCCAAAGAGAACCGCCAAGAATTCGCTGAATCAAAAATAATTGATTCGGCTTTGAATACTTGGAGGTAAACGAGCAATTAAATAGTACTGAGTTGCTTTTAAGTAATCCGTAAAATTACTTGTATGCGGTCTAAAGATTCTGTGTGCATCTCATTTGATAGCTGCTTTGGTTTATTTTCAAACCTGTCAGTCAACCGTACCGCCTTTATGCATCACTATTTTGATTAGACTCCATCAAGAATACATGATGCATTCGTGAAACGGTTGCCGCTTCTGGCAATTTTTTAAGCTGCCTAAGCTCTGCGATCGCGCTCAATATCATAGATCGCCTTTTCCCAGCACCATTGCTCTGTACGTCCAGGATTGCGGTCTTTAACATCGGTGACTAGCCTTTGTGCCACCGCGGCGTTGCCGCCGACCAACCTCAACAGCTGGTTGCGTGTACCGCGAGCAACGCCGCGCGGCCTCTGAAGGCTAGTGTGTTCGCCGCCGCCGCCCCTAACTCGACGATAGATGGGTAGCTGATAGCCCGTGAGCCAGCTGGCAACCGCTAAAATGAGTGCGATCGCAAGCACGATAGAGATGATAGACATAACAGTAGATGAGAGAGGGCCTCAGCACGCCGTGCTCCCCCACTGCCCTATCTGAAAAGAACAGCGACAGATTTGGTAGCAGAATTTATATTTTATAGCGCTCAGTAGACCTAAATGCCCACAGAAATGCCTACAGCGCGGATACCTGACATATCCAAATGCCGATACAGTGAAATGTCGATACAGTGAAATACCTGTAGTGAGATACATGAGGGGAGACATCCATGAATCCTTTTTCGCGCGCCGATGATGTCCTTGCTTTTTGGTTTGGCCAACCAGACGATGCAACCTATGGCCAATACCGCAAAGCCTGGTTCATTAAGGATGCTGAATTCGATCAGCAAATTCAGCAGCAGTTTCTGCGCGATGTGCAAAGTGCTGCGGCTGGTAGCTACGACGATTGGCAAACAACACCTGTATCTGCAGTTGCCTTGCTCATTTTGCTCGATCAATTTCCTCGCAATATATATAGAGGCGATCCGCGTAGTTTTGCGACCGATGCAAAGGCTCTAAGCGTTGTCCAAGCGCTAGTGGACTCAGCAAAAGATAAGTCTCTCATTCCAGCGCAGCGGTTTTTTGTATATGTGCCGTTTGAGCATAGTGAAAAGCTTGTGCATCAGAATCGGTGTGTGGCGTTGATGCGCGAGCTAAATGAAGAATTTCCAGGTCTGGACGATGGCCTCAAAAGTGGGTTGGACTATGCCATTCGCCACCGAGACGTCATCGAGCGCTTTGGCCGCTTTCCGCATCGCAATGAAGTCTTGGGGAGAGAAAGTACGCCAGCGGAAGTGGAATTTCTACAGCAGCCAGGTTCTCGCTTTTAAGCAAGACTCAGGCGCTATCAGGCCTGAATGTTGATATAGCACTACACTGCCAGGACTGAATGTCTCGATTTCCTAGCTCACGACGAAAGATCCGATGGCCCACTTTAAAAAAGCACCTTGACCAGAACTTCTTTTCATCGACGCTCGGAAAGCGTTCGTGCAGATTAGCGCTACATCCCGGCCAGTACATCTTTTCTCGCCAGTTAGTCAGCTTAGCGACGTAGTCTTTTTCTGGTTTTGTATTTGCTGTGTCTATCGCCACCTCAAGAACGAACGCAATCATCGAACGGAGACGATGGTTTGATATCCATAGGAACTGTTCGTCTATTGATATATCACTGCTCACTTGTCGTATGTACTAGCCTTATCAAGACTATAAAGAGATTCGCTCGTCAATCATTATCCTAGCTCGCTCAACCCTTGCTCACTTGAGCCTTTCTCACTTGACCCTCGCTTACGAAGTTGCAAAATCAGAGCGTTTCCTTTTTTAGGTCCGAATCCACTATGCAAACGCTACTCAGAGAACGTTTAAGCGCGTTCTACTAGGAGCGTTCTACGACTAAGAGCGTTCTACGACGTCGTTAAGCCATAGCGACGCACAAAGCCCCAGGAAATGAGCAAACATGGTGTTCACTGCTGAAAATATCATGGCTATTTCAACGGCGTTGATGGGTCTGAAATTAATATTATTGTTATTGACCTGAGACAGGGCCTGTAGCCAGACCAGTGCTACGACGGCCTGAGCCGCAAAAATGGTCAGCAGCATTCCCAACATGCTGATAATGATGCCGATGCGTACGGCTTGAACGGCGTCTTTGGGTTTGGGGCGCAGGTCTGGATTGTGTGAGTTGAGTTTGCGGCCTAGCTGTACGTATCGAAAGCCCCAGGCGGCTCCGGCAAATACAAATAGAATGCCAGCCGTCTGAAACAGGTTCGATCCTGGGTTTGAGAGGTTGTTTTCTTGAGCGAGCGCATTGATTAAAAACAGCAGGGTAGAGATTACCCCAATCACGATCTGGCTCCAGAAGCTAGCCCAGCCTGTCAGGCGAAAGTTTTTGGAGATGCGGCGGATGGCCGGAGGCAATGAGTAGCCGAGTTCACCAGTCATAGGTGGTTTTTATTAGCGCGTGAATAAGCCCTATGTTAATACGAGTAGGCATAGCGTGTGGCTGATTCATGATTATTAGCAGCCTATTAGCACTCTTTCATGCGGCCGCGTCGCATAAAGTTGTCGGTAGCTCTTATGCTGAAAATAGGAATCTACATGAGTTGAGCTCCTGCATGGATGAGTATAAAAATCAGGTCAGTGATTTGATCGCGCGCTACAAGCATCGCGTTGATTATCTGGCGATTCGGCTAGAAAAATCGCAGGGTTGCCAGGTGCGGCTAAGAGGAGATGTGCCTGAAGCTTTGAGCGAGGGGTTGGCTATCGGTGGACAGGTGCGGGTCTGTCATAAGGGTGGCTGGGGCTTTGCGAGCTTTAATCGGCTGGTGGATTTGGCTGAACGGTTAGAAGATGCGATCGCCGCTGCTCGCCTCACAGGTGACGACACCACAGTGCTAGCGCCCATTGATATTGTTCAAACGTCTTGCACTTTACCGCTTAGCGGCACCGATCCTAGAACTATCTCCCTGGCTGATAAAAAAGCGTTGTGTCATCACTACACCGATATTTTGCGGAGCGCGGATAGTGCGATCGCCTCCACTTCTGTTCGGTATGGCGACAGCTTCCAACAGATATTGCTGGCTACCTCCGAAGGCACCTTCATCGAACAGAGTTGGATGGATATGGAGATGCGCTTTTCGGCTACGGCGAGAAAAGGTGACACTGTACAGACCGGGCGTGAGACGGTCGGATCTCGCAGTGCCTACGAAGATGTGCTGGGCCTAGAAGACAAAGTAAAAGCGGGTGGTATCCGAGCCGCGACCGCGCTGACGCTACCACCCGCAAAAGGGGGCACCTACACCGTTGTGATCGATCCGATTTTGAGCGGGCTGTTTGTTCATGAGGCTTTTGGTCACCTGTCTGAAGCGGATATGGTGTACGAAAACCCGGACCTGCTAGAAACGATGAGTCTCGGCCGCCGATTTGGCCCTGAAAATCTACAGATTTTTGATGGGGCAGCGCCCGAAGGCCATCGAGGTAGCTACTTTTACGATGATGAAGGCACCCCCGCGACCACGACGCAGCTGATCAAAGACGGTGTCCTCACTGGTCGGCTGCACTCTCGTGAAACAGCAGGTGAACTGGACGAAACGCCGACGGGCAATGCGCGCTGCTTGAACTATCACTATTCACCCATGGTGAGAATGACCAATACCTGGATTGAGCGTGGCCATACGCCTGTAGACGATCTGTTTTCTGGGATTGATGAGGGGCTGTATGCGCGCAACTGGATTGGGGGCGAAACGAACGGCGAGCTGTTTACCTTCACAGCTGGTGAAGCCTGGATGATTAGAAACGGCCGAATCGCTGAACCTGTTCAGGATGTAACGCTTTCTGGCAATGTGTTTAGCACGCTAGCCAATATTGAAGCGATTGGGGATGATTTTTACTGGGATGAGTCAGGCGGCTGCGGTAAGGGGGGTCAGAGCGGGTTAGCCGTCGGCTGCGGTGGCCCTAGCCTGCGGATTAAGGAGGTTGTCGTGGGTGGCGAAGCAGATGAGTGGGACGATGAGTAGCGCCCGGATAGATTCGTTGAGGCCGCACAAGCCAAATTTACGCCTGTATTTGGACACGGCTGAGGTATCTGCTTGGAAAAACTGGCTGCCGACTGGTCTGTTCTATGGGGTGACCTGTAACCCGACTTTAGTAGAGCGGGCAGGCGTGGCCTGCGACGTCGAGACGCTCACAGGCCTGTCTCGTCAGGCGTTGGATTTAGGGGCCGAGGAGGTGCATTTGCAATCTTGGGGCTCTGATCTAGAAACGCTAGTGGCGACGGGCAAGGCCCTATCACGCATTAGCCGTCGCGTTTTGGTAAAGCTGCCTGCAACTCAGTCGGGCATCCGAGCGGCACGGGTTTTAATTCAAGCAGGTATTCCGGTGACGGTGACGGCGGTATATGAGGTGCATCAGGCGCTGATAGCAGCGGCGCTGGGGGCGAGCTATATTGCGCCTTACCTCGGACGGATCAATGATTCGGGGCGCGACGGGCGAGCGGAGGTGGCACGTATGCAGCAGGTTTTGAAAGGGGTGAGATCGCCTACCCGCATCCTTACCGCTAGCATTCGCACCCTGGAAGACATTCCGGTGTTAGCCGCTCAAGGCGTTGATACCTTTACCTTTTCAGATGCGATCGCTAATGCCTTTTTTGATGTGCCTGCAACTGTAGCGGCAACCGCAGATTTTGAACAAGCCGTTCAGCAATCTATCGAGCGCTCAATATCGAATTTTACCGAGTGATATTTAATCGCTTACAGATCATAGAAAACGCTTAATCTTTGTCTACATCGACCTCAGCTTAGATCTGATTATTTCAATGGGAAAACTGAAATTACTGGTGTGTTAAACCGTAACGTTGATGTTAGAAAGTTCTCTACTTGAGACTGGTTCAGTTGGTCATAGTGCGTCTGAGTATAGTGCGTCTGAGTATAGTGAAATTAAGTCTGATGAAGTCGGACAAAATGCTTCCTGCGCGGCACAAATATGTACGCAGGATACGATCTTAATTGTTGATGACAATACGACTAACCTGAGCCTGATGTATGAGTTTTTGATGGCTCAAAACTATAGGGTAGCCGTTGCTCAAAGCGGTGAAGACGCGCTTGAATGTGTGCTTGATACGCTTCCTGACCTCATCCTTTTAGACGTTATGATGCCAGGAATCAGTGGTTTCGATACCTGTATTCGATTAAAGGAAAATTACCAAACACAGCAAATTCCTGTCATTTTTATGACAGCGCTCTCGGAAATTACAAGTAAAGTAAAAGGTCTGACTCTGGGTGCGGTTGATTACATTACAAAACCCTTTATTCAAGAGGAAGTCCTCGCGCGAATCAAAGTTCATCTCTCGCTTAAAAAGGCTCGTGCGCATCTTATTCAGTCTGGAAAAATGGCTGCGCTGGGTCATTTTGTGGCAGGCATTGCTCACGAAATTAACAACCCAGTAAATTTTATTCATGGCAACCTCAAACCCGCCCGGCAATACGCAGAATCTTTGCTCTCTTTCGTAGAGATACTTCAGGCTAATGTTGAACTTCCTTCTACAGTAAGCAGCTACGCAGAAGAGATAGAATTGGACTTTATCCGGCAAGATTTTGTCCCGCTCCTAGATTCTATGCGGCTAGGCACAGAGCGAATTAGAAAACTCGTAGAATCGCTGCGGACGTTTTCTTGCTTGGATGAATCGGAGTACAAAGCTGTTGATTTACATCCTGGAATAGATAGTGCGCTGGTGATGGTTAAGTATAGTTTGCAAGCGCGAGGCACCCGGCCGAACATCCAAATCGATAAGACCTATGGTTCTCTCCCACTTTTACACTGCTATCCCAAGCGGCTCAACGACGCATTTTTAAGCCTAATTACGAATTCGATCGATTCCATTGATGAGAAAGCCGCGCAGGTCCCGTTTGATTATTGGCGGAATTGTCCTCCTGCGATCAAGATTGAGACAATGACTCAATCGCATCAAGTCATTGTTCAGATTACCGATAATGGTCTGGGTATTTCCGAAGATATTCAAGACAAAGTTTTTGACCAGTTTTTTACGACTAAGCCAGTGGGTAGAAATGCTGGACTAGGGCTATCAACGGCGCTAGCCACTGTGGTGAGAGATCATCAAGGCTCCTTGACCTTTCGCTCTGAGGTTGGTAGAGGTACGGTATTTAAGGTGACCTTACCTATCCGGCGCTAACGCCCGAGCTGCTATGCCGACCTATCAGCAATCTATTTTGATCAAAACGAATGCGACGACGGTAGAGCGCTGCTTTACCCAGCAAGATTTGATGCATCAGTGGCTAAATCCAGCTTTGGTCTGTGAACCCGTCGGTGAATGGCAGACGCGCGAGGGCAGTGAGTTCGACTTTCGGCTGCAGGTGCCGCTGCTAAAACCCACTTTACGTGCGGTGGTCGTAGAACGACAGCCTGGACTGGTTGTATGGGCGTTTGATGGATTTTTTCGGGGACGTGATCGCTGGGAAGCGCAGCCTGAAGTCGGTGGTAACACCCCTTGTACGACGCTACTGAACCGGTTTGAATTCACCATTCCTAATCCGTTAGTGAGTTTTGGCTTTCAGCAGTTTGCCGCAGGTTGGACAAAGCGAGATATGCAAGCGCAGCTGCAGCGGTTGAAGCAGGTTGCAGAGCGGCTTTAGGCCAGCGTAGCTCGGTTCAACATAAAAGCTGCTTAGACTTATGGAATGACTGTAAACATCGCCCTAACAGGCTTAGAGTGAAGGGTCTCTAACATAACCGTGAGGTCATAGCTACCGGGCGGTAGCCCACTGCTGCCAATGCCCAGCGGAATTCCTAAAATGCTTGTGTTCTCTTCCATCTTTAAAGTGTTTTGAAAGAGAATTTCTGGGATGAAATCGTCACCTTCTTCAGCCCCACTTTTTTCAGTCTCACTTTCTTTAGCCCCATCTTCGAGCAGGCGCAGCGTGTAGGTGATTTCAGGGCTGTTGCCTAGCCACGCCTCATCGACGTTAGGGCTTGCGATTAACGTATCGGCTAAGACAATTTCTGTTGTTGGAATTGTATTTGTGTGGCTGGCGCAATGCGCCTCACTGCCTGGATCTGCGCAGATAATGATTTCATCGATAGTGTCTTTGAAGTTGCTGACAGTTTCTTCACTATTAAGTCTCTTGAGAACGTCTTTGCGTGAAGGTAGAACAACAAATTCAATCGTCTCCTTTAAATGGGATGTTTGTTCTTGTTCGCTGATGGAAGTAATGCTCAGCTCATAGACCCCTACGTCGAGTAAGACGTCTTCGATGGCAAAGGTGATTTCTACTTCATTTTTGAACTCAACTTTGAACTCAACGGTCTGCTCAGTCATGCTGACTTTTTCACCGCTTTTATTCACGGAGACCACTTCAGCTGAGACGGTGTTAATTGATTCGAGGTCTTCTGGGTTGGCTGTTGCTGTGACTGTAATGGTCTGCCTGCCTGCGGCAAAAAAGGGGCTGTCTGATATGCAAGGTTTGGGACGGTCTCCTGTTTTCTCCTCTGCATTTTCTGAGCTGTTGGATAAGTTCTCGGCTGCGCTATTGCCGTCACAGATAGCCAAGCGCTCAAGATTAATCTGCTGGCTATTGAGGATAGATCTAAAGCCAAACAGAACAGTAATCATAAAGAGCGCAGATGCAAAGAGCGCAGATAAACCCAGAATCCCTTTGCGGCGAAGCATATCGTTAGGGCTGAGCAGCAGCAAGCGCAGAGCTACCAGGCTCTGTGCTCTCTGTTGACTCTGTGGCGAGCTGAGGGGAGGGGGCTGAAGGCGGTATGGTGCGATCACCAAAAATGCTCTTAATAGAACTTGCCACTGGCACAGCTACAATCAGGCCTAAAAAGCCTGCGATCTTGGTTCCAAGCAGCAGCGAAACTAAAATCCAAACCGGATTCAGACCAACGAAGCCACCGATCAGTTGAGGGGCGATCGCATTTTCTACAACCTGGTCAATCACCGCTGCGACCGTCACCACGCGCACGCCTAGCCAAATACTTTTTAGGGCCGTCAAAAAGCTGATGATGGTAATGCTGAGCGCTGGTCCAAAAGGAAAGATCGCCATCACCCCAACGGCAATGCCAAACAGCAGTCCAAAGGGAACACGAATGACGACAAAGGCAATTGTCATGGCTGTGCCCATCAGCAGAGCCACAGTAATTTGACCGAGAAAGTAATTTTGAAAGTTTTGCTTAATTAAAGGGCGAGCGCTACTGCCCCACGCTTCTGGCAGCCACAGAAAAATGCCGTCCCATAAGCGATCGCCATGCAGCAGCAGATAAAAGGTGAGCACCACCGTCAGACCTAAATCGACTACCCCGCCAATGGCATCGGGCAATAGCGAGAGGACGCTGGCGCTGATACTTTGCAGCTGAGTCGTGATCTTGGCCTGGAGCTGCGCGGCCAGGCTAGATAGGTCAATAGGCAGGTTAAGGCTGATTGCCCAGTTTTGGAAGGCCGTGAACTGAGACGAGCCAGAATCAATCCAGGAGGGTAGCCGGCCCGATAGATCATTCACCTGAGCGACGAGAGGCGGCACCAAAATCACACCCAGTACGCCCAGAATGGAAAAAGTCCCTAGCAGCACTATGACGATTGCCAGAATGCGCGGCAGCCGAAATTTTGACAGAAACTGAACAGGATAGTTCAGCACGAAAGACAGCAGCGTTGCCGTGAGAAAGATAGTGAACTGCGATCTGAAGAACTCAAAAATGAGTAGAGCGGCCCAGCCATTAAGCACCAGTAGCGGTAATGCCAGTCCCCACACCATCCAGCGCGGCAGTCGATTGAGCCAGTCCATAGACAACGTTTAATACGTACGTTTGCTTTAAGCCTAGCGGAAATCTGAAGATATTTCGGACGAACTTCTTCGCCTTGCTAGACGATTTTGTGCGTGTATTTACCGCTTTTCGTATATTTCTTTGCTTGCACTCAAATACCTTCCGTAGTTATACCGGTGGAAAGTCCCTTATGTGTATGGCATTAGTAAGAAGGTAATAGTACTGAAGGTAAGATTACTGGTTTCCCTGTAGAACTAGGCGCAATCTTATCCTTCTTCACTGTGTCTCTAGGTGCTTTCTTCCATGACAATGCTACTTCCCGCTGCGATGCCTGGTAGTTCTGCTGAGCCGTCACTGGCCTACATGACCGCTCAATTGGCTGCTCATTCATCTCCTCAGTCTTTGTCTCGTCAATCTTTTGGTCGCCGGACGCTCAATGCTGTGGAATGTCCTAAGTGCGGCAAGCGTTCTATCGTAGCGAGGGCGCACAACGTCTATGACTGTCTAAACTGTAGCTTTCACCGCGAGCTGCCGCCAGTTATAAAACAGCCTGCTCGCCTGTTAGCCAGTCAACCGGTAGGCCAGCGGGCAAATCTGCTTTCATCTGCGCCCTCTGCGTCTGGTGGCTTATTACTATCGGATGATTCTCGCGGGAGCGGACGTCGAAGTTTGGATGCGCTGCTCTCTTCAGACGCCTACTCCAGTCTGGATTTGGCAGATGAAACAGAGTCAGAGGATTCTGGCCAGCCCTGGATTTTTGCTGCGATCGCTGTCATCTTTGGCATTTTGCTTCTGTAAGCTGAAGCAAACAGCTTTTCCCAGCTGTATCTATAGCGGTTCTCACTTGAGTGAGGTACAGTAGCAGCGGTAAGCAAACCAGTG
>ERZ1740058.281-NODE-281-length-42953-cov-6.963145_pt1 | contig 42953 bp, 34 predicted proteins | sample MGYA00581745_ERZ1740058 | MGnify/ENA primary metagenome ERZ1740058 (study PRJEB43018, sample SAMN04849742) | marine metagenome | isolation source: floating plastic debris | place: Pacific Ocean | collected 2008-08-30 | study: EMG produced TPA metagenomics assembly... | reverse complement strand
AACTCCAACTTCAACCCAGCTCGGTGCCATATGGCACTCGCGCTATCAAAAGTGCGTCTTACGTTGGGACCTTCTCGTGGCGCAATGATTCTCTGAGAGCCATACCGTAGGTTTTCTCTCCCTAAAAGGAGGGTAAAAGGACCGTTGTCATACCTTATAAAAGCCTGATTGACGGCTAGTTCGTCAAGGTCTACAGGAGAAAGATTAGTTTTGGATTGGATTGTACTGCTTACCATCTCACCGAAAAGTTGCCACTTCTTTCCAAAGCGAAAATGTCCGTGCAGCATGAGCCTATTGAGCCACCAGCCATCAGTAGCGCCCAGCTCAAAGTTTTGGCTGTCGAAAAATTCAAATTGCGTACGATAACTTCCGCCAAAAGAAGCATAACCCTCTTGACGAAAAGGAATGTACTTCAGCGTCTTATAGAGTGTTTTAGTAGTTTCCTCTTGAGCAGACTTTACAACGTCTTCTTGTCTTAACATCTTAAAAACATACGGGCTGTTTTCCGTTTGTGCTACTAAGGCAGTAGGTAAGAAGATGCCTACCAAAAACGACCATAGCGATATCCTTCGTGTTGCCTTCATTCCTTTAGTAGTTGTCTAATGTCTTTAATCAATTGGTCAGTTGCTTCGGCGTTGGTTTCATCGTAAATTCCACGAATATGTCTCTGCTGACTTCCCGCACCCAAGGTGAGATTGGCGGTCCTCCAGAATTTCTGATAAAAGTTCTTCTATTTCTTTGTGTCCTGGCATTGCTACTATTTTTGAAATACTTACCAAACATCTGCCCCCATAGCACCTCATAGCGGCTGTTAGTGCTTATAAATCTAGCGGGCTGAAGCATAGGAAACAGTCCTTAGGCTGACTAGTAAAGGCGCAGGTGAGGGCAGACTTGTCTTAGGTGGATGTTCCTAAAACACGTTGGTAGATAAGGCGGTCTAGTGAATACTTCCCTGGACCAATGAATAAAATCAACGAAAAAGCCAAAGAGTACATCAAAGGTGCATCTTTCTGAATCCAAGGGTCGTTGAGATGTACAATAAGTAAGCCTGTAAGCGGAACGATCAAAGCGCCTAAAGCAGCAAGCCTCGTAAGCAAGCCAAGCGCTACCAATACAGCGCAAACGACATTGGATAAGATGGCCATCACTACGGCAGCTTGTCCTCCAAAACCGAAAGGGTCTGGAATATGTAAGACTTCTGCTTCAAAGTGTACCAACTTCTTGTAGCCGTGTACTCTTATGATGGCAAATGCCAGTAGAATACGGTACACAAGAAAAGTGATGTGTGCTCGCTTTGATAGAATGTCGGTTGAAAACAAAGCCTTTATGGACGATTTCATAAGCTGGTTGAAGGATTGTTTAGTAGTGATAACCATCGTAAAACTTGACTAATGATGAAGCAGGTATAATTACAGAGAAGGGTAGATTACGGTTTTTCTGCTTGCTCTGCTTCCCACTCATCAAGTGTTTTCTTGTAGTGTATGCCTAGTCCGTAGGCGCCGCCCCAACGCATGGCTAGTTTATTCATGGCTACGTAGGTTTCTGCTCTTGCCCAATCACGGTGTACTTCTAGGGCATATTGTAAGGAAGTGATTGGTTTGATGCCAGCCATCATCATACGAGCGATCGCCATATCGTGTGCTTCTTTAGAGATGCCTCCAGAAGCGTCTGTAATTACATAAACCTCGTAACCATCCTCTTGAGCTGATAGCGCGGCAGTAAGGGTACATACTTCTGTCCATAGCCCTGCCATCACTACTTTTTTCTTGTCAAATTTAGTAACTGCTGCTACTACGCGTTTATCTTCCCAGCAATTCATCGTAGTACGATCAATGTACTTACTAGCATCTGGAAAAAACTCTTTTACTTCTGGAAATACAGGACCACTAAAGGCTTTTTCCGCCACGGTAGTCACTACGGTAGGAATTTCGTAGATCTTGGATAGATTGGCAATCATTCCTGTGTTATTACGCAGTTCCTCAATGGGTTGCGACTCTACGGCAAAGGCCATTTGACTTTCGTGGTCAATGAGGACAAGCACATGATTACCAGGGTTTAAGAGTTGTTTAGCAGCGTTGGCTGGGTCGTTGTTAGGATTAGAACTGCTTTGCTTCCATTGCGCTGTAGCGATAGAGGCAAACATCAAAAATAAGAGACTGATTTTTAACTTTTTCATGGGTTAAGAAGATTAAAAGTTGGGATTATATGAAATGGGGTATTTACTAAGTTTAAAAAAGTACCCCTACAAAACTTTTATAAAGGTCTTATTTCTGCCTCTCTGAAGCTTTCATAATCTTGTGTTGATAGGACAATATTGGGATTCTTTTCGAAAGTGTGGGTATCTTGAGCATAACTAGTTTTCTTTCTTACGAATAGTTGAGGTAAACGTGATTCGCAGCTATGAAACCTTAGACAAAGAGCACTACCTACTTTCTGGTTTAGAAGAAGGTAAATTACTTTGAGAATTCAAGAAAAAGAAAGCAGGCATTGGGTAGAGTAACGAGTTAAAGTCTATTTTTACCTACAAAGATAGGCTACTATTGCTTATCAAAGATCGCTTATTTAGTTTTAAAGCACTTACAGATAACCTGAACTGGAAGAAAAGGATTTAAATCTTTTTAATAGGGGTTTGTAAATTGCTAAAACAGAGGTTTATCTTAAGCAATCTTATTCGGTTGTGTTGTGCAGAAAAATGGGTAAAAGCTGCTTTATTAGAATGCACTCTTCTGAATGTTACAGCGTCTTTAGTAGGGAATACGCGTTCTAGTGCCCGTTATTAGCTTTAGAAGACTTCAACAGTTCAGGACAGTGTACCTTGAATCGTTTATGGTAAGTCATAAAGGAATTTAAGAATGAATAATAGACCTTATTGGACTGATTCAGATTTACAAAATTTGAATAACTAAAACTTAATAAATTTGTCAGATTAAGTCCTAATTATTATATATCAAATCTTAATGATTACACATTATTAAACGATAAAACCTCCATAAGATCATTAGATTCCTCTTCTATCCATTGGTTTTTCTGAATAAGTTTGTTTATAAGCTCGATTTCTTTACTAGTAAAATCACTCGGTTTAAGTCCAGATAGGCTTTTTGAGCTATTCCATTGACTATTGTGGTTAGGTGAATCGACTGGTAGCATCTGACTGTTGGAAGGTGGAAGAAGTAATTTAATAGTAGCTCCCTTCTTTTTCATTTTTTCCTTTATTGAACTATATATACTTAGCCCGTGATAATCCCAGTCACAAGAATAATAAATAGGTAAGCAAAGTTTTGATTTGTCAATATCATCAACGATTTTAACATTATTACCTCCTACATACCAAAGCTCTACATTCTTTTCTTTTGCTTTCTTAGGAATTTTTAAAAATGCTAAATTTTCACATAGAACAATAAGAATAGGGTTAGTGCAATCTATAACAAATCTCCATAGAAGATTCTTCGGGTCGTTTTCAGGGAAGTCATCAATACTTAGTATTTTACAAACTGCTTTTTTTAGGCTCAAGTTATTCTCAAGATACTTCGAGCCTTTTCCGTCAAATACAGTAGCAGAAAATGTACGTACAGTACTTAGCTGTTGTTTTAAGTTATGCTTGTTATTAGCAATAAAGAGAAGCGTCAAAAGGTCTTCTTCGAGGTAGTTTCTCCTAGCGTCTGAATCGATTTGATAGTCGCTAAATAATTTAATGTATATTTCGTAGTTCTCTTTAAAGTTTTTTTCGTAAAATGATTTGAAGTTAGGTTGGGCTTCTAGGATATTGGTGTTACCACTTTTGTGTTTTATAAGTTTTTTCTTTGAAAATAAATGCCTGATATATGCATTATCTTTGATTTTACTTCTCGTGAATCCTTCTGTATACAATTGGTGGAGTGCCTTGAGATGCCTCCAGCTCAAATTTCTTTTATATATATGATTGGTACTCATTTTTCAGGTTTTCCAAATCTACATGGTTAAATATTGCAAAAGGCTTGAAGTTGATAGGTTCATCTTGATCGGTGTTTTCATGTAATATGTATATGTATTGATCACCTTCCTCAAATTTTCCTACAGAGCCAACAGACATAGAAATTATTTGATAATCATATGTTTTTGCAATATTGTATAAAAGATCGTAATTGGAGCCAAGACCTTCGGCCTCGTCAATTGGCATGAAACGTATACCTGGTTTTTGTTTTTTGCCTTCTTCTGTATCGATAATTGAAAGCCTAGCGATACACAGCATAGCGATGGCGGCATAAGTTTGGCCAGTACTCCCTATATTAGTTCTCCCAGCATCAGACTCCATAGAAAATGACAAATCAAAGTAGGAGCAGGGGTTAAGTAGATCCTGTATTGAAGCGTCTGTACTTCTCAACCCTCCACATTGAACAAATGCCTCCTTCATCATTTCTTCTAAACTCACTTGAAGAGATAAGTCTTCTTTTAGCCTATCACCAGTATCAAAAAGATTGGTCTCGCTATTTATTCTTTGCTCAAAGTTGCTGATCCATTCTAGAGGAAATTGTTGCGATGGCTTCCTTGTAAGCCTTACTCTATAACCACCTGTTATTTGCTTTCCGCCACTTTTAAAAAAATTATCAATTCTCCTGGCTACATTATCTTGATTACTGACTTCATTAGCTACGTCTTCAAGAATATCTCTAATACGTAACATCTTTCTCGTACTCAGTTCTCGATTTTTTTCATTAATCTTTCTAAGATAATGGTTGATCTTTTCGATTATATTCCTTTCAGTTATTTGTTCATTTCTAAGTGCCTCTGGGAGCAAGTTCTTACCGAGCTCTAGAAAATCTGGTTCGGTTTCAAACTTATAGGAGTCAGTTTGTAAGTATTGATTAATTATTAATCGGAATTGTTCCTGATAACCCTTCTCGACTATTATGTACTTTTCTTTTTCCGTTCTTGGTTCATCAAGCTTTACATTTTTATGCGGGATAATATCAGGTGTTGTCTTGAACTGACTCTTATATTTTTCAATTGTACTATCCTTATTACGAATTGACTCTTCGTACTCTTTGTTTAATAGAACAGGGTCAAGGTGCTTAATCGCTCCTTTTCTTTTAGTGATTTCCTCTATAAGGTCTTGGAGCTTTTTGTTCTGAAATGGGTAAGTAAAGGTATTTGAAGAAGAACTTTCAAACTTCTCTAAAAGGGTTTGAACTTGTTCTGAGAATGGAGACGTCCAATCAGAAATTTCTTTTATTTTTTCTAATTCATTAGTCTGGTTCTTAAAAGACACCAACGCCTCAAGGGCAAGTTTATCATCTTCTTTGGCGTTGACATAAGTTTCTTTTATTTCTTTCTCTCTCGACAGGCAGGATAAATACTTTTCTAGCGTTTCGTTGTTAAAATTCAATAGCTCGTGACTGAAAGACTTCTCAATTTTAGCTCTATGGTAGTAGAATTCATAAGACTGTTTTGGATTTTCAAATGCTGAAAAGACTGATGTCAGAGACTTTAGTTTGTGAGATCTAAGAGTTAATTGCTTAATATCGTCTACAAGCTGTCCAGAGTAAGCTTCAAAGTAGGAAATGATTACGCTTTTGTTTGACTCTTTAAAAACTCTGTTTTTTGTATAATAAATAAATTCTCTAATACCATTGAGGTTGAGCCAAAAGCCCTCTTCTTCTTTTTCAACAATTTTAAGTGCTAAAATTAATTCTTCAGGGTTCGGAAGGTACTTGGAGCGATCATTAGGCTTAGACTGTGTAAGATCATTGAAATGGACCAATACACTTTCTTCCTCGTAAGATAATGGACGACCCAAATTCAGTGCCCAGTTGGCCAAAGAGTTCTCATCATTGATATCCGAATAATGCTTTAAAGTCTCTTTTTTTCCTAGTTCATCTTCTATTTTTTCTACTGTATTGTTGACATGGGTGTTGAATGTTGAGTACAGATCTGGCCATTCTTCTCCTTCGAAGAACGCTATCAAGTTCTCATTACGCAGAGTAGACTCTACAAGGTTTATCGCTTCAACCCTAAGTAAAGTCTCTTTATTACGCTTGTGAAGATCTCTTATTTCATAGGGTTCACATTTTAGTTCATCTATTATTTTTTTGGCATTATTCAGTGTAGCACTATCTTCTTCAGCCTTCGATAATGCTATACGTGTTTTCTCCTTATTCAGATTCAGTTGTTCACTTTTATAGTTAATTGCCAATAGCTGGTTAACTGCCCAACTATTGACCTCACGCAGAAAATGAGTTGTTTCAATAAATTGGTTAGAAGTATCTGTTAGTTTTTGATGTAATTCTTTCACCTGCTGATCGTAGTAGGCACAGCTCTTTATAAGCCATTCGTGAAGCTGCTTTTCAAGGTTACTCTTTCTATTATATAGTTCTAAATAAGCTTCTTGTTTTTCTTTAACTCGTTGAATTTCATCAAGATTACGCCCATAGTCTCCTATTTCAGATTCAAATTCCTTTACGACTTCCCTAAAGCTTTTCATAATTTTCTTAGCTTCGGTATCATCAAACAAGAAGTTTTTTAAGCTAGAACTTTGCTTAGTATCTAGGGTCTTTCCTCTAGAGAAAGACTGAACGATTTGAGCAAAGTCCTTTAGTGCCTTATCATTTGAAGTGAGATCTAGTGCCAGAAGCTGGTTTTTGAACAAGATTTCTAGGTAAGGTTTTGATCTTTGCCACGAATGGCAGGTATGACCTTTCTCTTCTAAGTATTCTTCAAGCTGATCAATGGGAAGTATTTCATCATCTTTAATGAAATCTTGGCAGTAAAGTGGCTGATTGAGGGGTATAAGCTTATCTGAATCATAACCATTTTGAATGATAAATGAATGAGTATTTCGCCCTGTGGTCTCAATATAAGCTCCAATAGTGATGTATTCGTCTAATTCGGTGGTAATGTTCATAAAGGCATAGGCAAAATTTGTTCCTTGTCCTTGTTCTAGCACCATTCCTGATAGCGTGCGATCATCTGTACCGACGGTAGCAGACTCAAAGGCAGCAGAACCTACGAAGATGAGTTGTAATAAATCACCAATCATACTTTTTCCTGTACCACTATCACCTATGAAATCAGTTCTCAAAGGGTGGAATTGGTAATCAAACTCTTGATGATGAATAAGCCCTAACGTAGATAGACTATGTATGCGTGGAAATGCTTTCATGAAATTTCATCTTTACCGAGCCAGTCTTCCAAATTATTGATGTATTCTGAGTACATTTTAGTAATTCTTGTGAAAGCAGGCAGCGGGTCGAACGTATCATTATCTAATATTATCCAGCCAATCTTGGCAAATTCCTTAAGTGCATCTGATACTATCTTATCAATATTTTCATCGTGAACTTTTGTGGTCTTGTCTTTCTTAGCTTTAGCTAAGGTTCTGTATAGATCAGGTTTGAGATCCTCATAGTCGTGCCTGATTATCTTTTGTAGCTTGGAGACGGAAGATAAATCTACGTATCCATCAATATAAATAATTTTGTAGACCATAAAGGCTACGATTACATATTCGTTAGGAAAAAAATAACGATGCTCTAAGGGGATATTCCCGCGAGAATTATGATCAAACGCTATGTAATAGTATTTCTCAACTGTTTCGCCTTCACGTGTTAGGTATACACCGTAAAACTCTTCGTAGAAAGCCTTCAAGCTCTCTTCATTTTTCTCGATAAAACGAAATAGGTGTGCTTGGTGAGGTCTGTTTTGAATATGAACGCCATCCTTTAGCGCATAATCAATCTTAGCGAACAGAATACGAGCATCAGGATGTTTGAAAAAAGCTATACTATTCATTTTGCTCTCCGAATTATCATTTTTCTTATTGCCACGTTTTTACTTTGTTTTGAATAATCATTTTGAGTGGATAAGTCTAATCTCCAGTCGTATATTTTCTTATCTCTAATTACTCTGTAGGCTAGTTCGACAGCAAGATGTAAATCATTCTTATAGAGTGCCTCAAAGAAATAATCAGAAAATTTAACCTCTGATTTTTTTTTCAGATCTATGTGAATACGGTTCAAATATCCGTTAATAATGTCTTGTCGGATAAATCTATTTCGAGCGTTTTGCTGGGCTTTTTGTTTTGAGGCCTGATTTTCTGAGTAACGTATTTTTTTAAGGGATTTTGCTGGGAATAAGTCTTTTCTTCTTTCAACTATCGAAAATTTTATTAGTTGGCGTAATATTTCAACCTTAGAAATTCCAAAAGGAAACTCTAATAGCTTTTTACTTTTCTCTGTTTTGATTTGACTATTATCGAGTAGAAACCTTAGAAACCGCTCAATATTTGTATTGAAAAGGGGCTTGTTAAGATTGGAAAATAGCTGCTTTATTTTAGGTTGGATCCGATCTAGTTGATTATCTACGCTTGATAGCAGCCTTTTCATCTCTTGGAAGAATTGAAGAGTCGAATAAATCAAGTCTCCAATTTCTTCATCATCTATAGACATTGATCGTTCTTGAAGATACTTCTTAATAATACTAAACTCTCTAAAGGCAGCCCTTAACTCCTTATTTTGGCTTCTTATATCATCAAAGCGGTCATCGATTTCTTTTAAATTTTGTACAATCTTAGCCTGTTTGTTATCATTAATTTTTTGACGCAGTTTTAAAACCGAATTATCAATTTGTCGCTCAATGAAGTCAATCTGTTGTCTAAGGACAGGCTTGAATTCGTCAAACGTAATTGACAACCAGTCTTTAATCTTCTCTTTAGTTTCAGCCTCTATTAACTCTTTAGTGAGTTTTTTACATATCTTTTCTATTTGAGTAGGGTCAAAATTTGCTTTTAAGGTAGCTAAAGTACGTGTACAAAATTCATTAGCGTACTCCTTAAATCTATACACCTGCTTTTCATCATCGTATCTGATAAAGTATTCCTGTAAATCTGCGATTATTTTATTATAATACTCTATAGAATTTCTTTGAGGTTGATGTTTTGGACGAAATCTAACGCTATCTAAAGCTTCATGGATATCAGCTTCTTTAAAAGTACTATCAGGAAAATCTCCCCTAGAACTTCTCTGATAAAGCCACACAATAGCCAAACCAACTTCTTTTTTTGGGTATAGAAGCTCATAAATGTTCTCCTTAGTTATCTCTGAAAAAAAATCAAAGTCAGCACCGCTCATTTTTAAGATAGATTTTAATGTTTACTGATAGGTTGTTTGCTTTATGTAAAGTAAGAATAGTAAAGGCCAAAGTACAAGCATTTTAATAATTTTTTAAGGGCTATAGTACTTAAGTTTAATGATATAGACGATGCCTTTGTAAGAAGGTTCCAAGCGATCGTCGTCTTTCCTGCTCCCTCAGAAGAGGAGCGTTTACGCCTCTGGCAAAAAATATTTGCTAACAGCCAACTAAAGGTAGAAGAAAAGGTTGATTTTGCACCATTGGCTAAAGAATATCAGAACGTGACAGGTGGTATTCTCATTAATGTACTGAGAAACTGTGCCATTCAAATTGCGGAACGAAAAGATACTTGTGTTTACTGGGACGACATCATCACTGCACCCCAAAAAGAGTATAAAAAGCATCAATTCAGGTGGATAGCACCCAAAGTAGTATTATAAAGGCAATAAACGGTAAGTTAACACAATACCCGCTTCATTTCTTCAACAAAAAGCGATAGTTGCTGGCTTTCTAATACAAGGTCTGTATAGCAAAGCGGATCGGCAAAGTAAAGTGCTTCGTTGAATTGATAATCTGACTGAGGAATGCCTAACAAATCGGCCAGTACAAATACCTCTGTACTGAAGTAGCGATAGGTTTTCTTTTCGGGTAAGTAAGCTATAAAGTATTTGGTGCTACGTGTTGAGATGGTAGGGAAGACTTGCAGCAGCAACACCTCCTTTACAAACTCAAACTCTTGAAAAGCCTCTAAGTAGCCAAAAGAAAATAAGGGATAAAGATATTGATGAAAACGAATACCTTCCCTCTGTAAGGTACTAGTCAGTAGTTGAATCTTCTCTTTGATCACATCGGCTGTCCAACTGGCTTGCTTGGCGTGTTCATAAGGAAGCCAGTTGCCTTGCCAGTCATAATACTCATAATTCCCTAAGCGCAGCTTATAGTCAAATACAGAAGGGGTATGAAAGACATAGCCAGGGTAGTAATAGGTAATGGCCAATTCTTTTGCGTGCTGAATTTCGTATAGCATCGTGTATAAGCCTAAGCTATAGTTACTGTAGGATTGATCGTAGAGCCCAATAATACTCGCTACGCTATTTTTACCAATATCAAAGAAGCTTACCGCTACGAGCTTTTCTTGCTCATCGTAGACGGCCACCTCGTAAGTCTCGAAGATATTTTGTGTATTGTTATTAGCGTACAAATATGTTTGTAAGTCATTAAAAATAAATCCTTTAAATCTATTTTTGTGGGTTTGGTAAAGGGCTTCCTTTTCAGCATCTACAGCAGCAGGGCGAACTACAGTACGAAAATGATCTTGTATTTTTCGGTAATTCTTGCGGAGGCTTTTTTTTATCTGATAGTTATCTAAGGGTAAACGAATATTGACCACCGAAAAGACGTCCTCATCCATACAGATAATCTGCGAGCGATACATAGAAGTACAACTTCTAAACCATCCTTCTGCTAAAAAAGCATCTAACTCATATGACTGTAGCCTATGGGGAAAGAAAATTTGAACAATATCTTGGCTAGCAAACATTTTGAAACTACACGTGTCTTAACAAAAGTAGATACCAGTCTACTAAAAAGCAAACAACCCTTCTTTTAAAAACGAAACTTTACACCACCTGCAATTCTTATGGGGTATTGCGGCATCCCTTGCTGAATTTCGGAAGAGGCCGCCCCTTGTACACGTGAGTCTGGAGCTGCTCCGAGATTTACGTGTCTGTAGCGTTGATCAAGCGCGTTATCTATATCTACATAAAAAGTAGCGTAGGGAGGGAGCTGGTATTCAAGGTTTACGTTGAGTAGCGCAAATCCAGCGATTGTCTGTCGCTCTTCGGGGTTATTGATGCTAAAGGCATATGTTCTTTGGGCGCTTGTAAGTATAAGTCTTGGTGAAAACCCCCAGCGCTTCCATCGTAAATCTACACCTGTTCTGAAAGTAAGTGGTGCATAAGCAGGAATCTCTCTGTTGCTAATACTATCGCCTTGTACCTCCGTATCAACTGTACCTGTTACTACACTTAGCATGGCATAGGCTGTCAAACGACTATTAACGCCCAGCTTTTTTAAATAATCAAAGCGTACCGTACCACCATAATTTTGTTGTGTTCCTTGGTTGATCGTTACTTCTATGTAGTCTACTGGCCAGCCTTTAAAAACACCATCATAAAGATTAGTATTACCTGCATCGGGTACAAAAGTAAATAGACCCGTGATGATAGCATAAAAGCCCGAAAAACTAACCCCAAATTGCTCGCTAAGAAAAGTATTTGCCCCTAGCTCGAAAGTTTGAATGAGCTGCGGCTCAAGGTCTGGGTTGGGTAAGCGAAAAAAAGTAGAGCGATAAGTACGGCCACTGTCTGGAGAAGAAAAAGTACCAAACTGATCGAAAGCTGCCTGAGGGGAGGGGGCTAGGAAAGCAGAACCATACAGCGCTTTGAGGGTGGTTTTTTCGGTAGCTTCCCATACAATTCCAAGCCGCGGGTTGAAGGTAGTACCAAAACGTGTATTATAATCAAAGCGTGCGCCGATAGTAGCGGTGATACGCTCCAGCGTTCTGACTTGTAGCTGTAATAAACCACCTGTATTGTTATAGGCCACACGTGGAATATCCGCCTCAATCCCTTCAGGGTTATTCTCTAAAACACTATTCACAATGACTGCTCTCCCAGAAGGGTCATTCTCAAAGATAGGATACTGCAGATCGTGCCCCCTTGGATAAGACAAGAAGGCTTCGTAGGTACCCCCGAAGGTAAGGTTAATGTTTTCTTGGATAGACCAGTTAAAGAGCTGCTCTCCTTTCAACATCCAGCCACGCCCATATTTGTAGGCGGTATTCATATCTGAAAACACATTTCTAAAATTAGAGAGCGGTGCAAGCCGGTACTGACTTCCCGTAAGAATTGTTGTGCTCTTCAATTTACGACCTGTCTGGGTGTATTGAGCTGTAAGCATGGTGATTCCGTGACCAAAAAAAGCACCACGGTTATATACGCCATTATTAGGGTCAATTGCCTGAGTGGAAGGATTAACCGAGTAGTTTTTAAAGAAGGACAGCCGAAATCGCCCTGCATCCAAATTTCCTTGTAAGGCATAAGCGGAGAGTGGCGTGGTTGTATTGTCAGGAAACACGGTCTCAGATGATGTTACTGGGCCAAAAATCGTCTGGAAAGTACCCGTTCTCAAGGTTTGCTCAATATTACCATACTCTTCTGGGTAGAATCTACTTAAATCAGGTTGCTGGTCGAAGGCGTATTGCCCCGAAAGGGTTAAGCCCACTTTCTCACTTAGTCGTACACCAGTATAAATATTACCCAAAAACTGGTTGTGTGTACCGCCTTGTACCGTTACATTGACTTTTTCTAATTCGGTAGCTTCTTTAGTAATGATATTAATTATGCCCGCAAAGGCATCTGCCCCGTACAAGGCAGAAGCAGGGCCGTAAACAATTTCGATCTGCCTGGCAAAATGTACGGGGTAGTTTTGCATAATAGGGATCAACTCATTGGTAGGTGAAGAGATACGAATACCATCTAAAAGAATAATGAACTTGTCCATTCCTCTTATACCACGAATACTTACATCGTTCATCCAGCGGGGGTCTACTCCGTAGTCAATTTTGATATCAGACTGGTCTTGCAATACATCCAAGAGCGACTGGTAGTTGCGTAAACGAATCTGCTCCTCAGAAATGATAACAACCGTAGCTGGAGCACGTGTGTTTTTTTGTACACGAATACGATCAGTCGCTTGAATTTCTGCGCTGAGTAATTCTTCTATGGTAAGGATTTCATTGTCTTCTAGGAGTTCCTCAACAGGGTCTAGTTGGTAGGATTCTTTCTCCTGTGCTTGGGTAAAGAGAGGAAAGAGAATTGTAAGTAGCAGGTAAGAAGGTATTAGATTTAGATGGTGCATAGATTATTAAAATCTCATAGAAAGATAAGGAGATTTTATTTTTTAACATAAAAAAAAGTATTTAAAGTCTATATGACGCTGTAAATGCTTATCTTGGCTATATGTTACCTGTGTTTCTAAAGTCTACTCATCTAGTAGTGATAAGCTTTATAGTAGGCCTGATGTACATGGCGAGTACCTCTGAAGTAGCAGCTACTAAAAGACCCTTCTGGAATGATACCCTTCAAATCAACCTGCTCAATCGGCAAGCGCAACAGGCACTACAAGAAAAAAATCTAAAACGCGCTCGTAACTATGCCCAAGCAGCTTTGAAACTATCTGAAGAAGCTTTTTACAAAAGAGGAAAAGCACAAAGCTATTTGATATTAGCCAAAATACAAGTACAAAATAAAACTTACAATGAGGCACAAGATTATTTCCTGCAGGCTATCAATGGTTTTGTGTCGCTACGCGCCCAAGACGCCCTAGAAGAGGCTTACTATGGTTTGGGAAACGTATACCTTGAAGAAGATTTATATAAAAAAGCCCAAGAATACTTTGAAAAGGCGCTGGTGATCAACCAAGCGCTACAACATCCCATTTCTGCTTTTAACACACGATTACGCCTCAATACCTGTTACTTAAATACCCAACAACACACCAAAGCCATCGAGAATAGTGAGGCACTTGTAAAAGAAAATCCTTACGTAAAGGACACACAGGTACAAACAACGCTATTTTCTACCTTGGCACATGCCTATTACCTCGACGAACAGTACAATGAGGCTATTAAAACGCGTGTTTATGCCCTCAAATTACTACAAGACCAGCAAGATACTACCGCTCAAGTGAGCGTATTGAACAACATTGGCTACCTCTACAGGCAGTTAGGGAATGAACAGAAAGCTTACGAGTACTTCAAAAAGGCTTACCGCTTGGGAAGTACATCACAACCTATAGATCCTGTTGTACTCACGAATTTAGGTACAATGAGTGCAAAACGAGGGGAATACCAAACGGCTCAAAAATACTTACAAGAAGCGTTCGCTGCTTACAAGCGGAAAGGGGACGTCCAAGCACAAATACGCGCCAAAAACTACCTAGCCGTCAATGCTGTTACGTTTGAGGCGTATGGAGAAGCGCGTAGGTACGCTACAGAAGCCGCTAATGAGGCAAAGGCAGGTAGCTACCCACAAGTTTTAAGTGACAGTTATAAAATTTTGGCAGAGGTATATGAGAGCACCAACAACTTCAAAGAGTCACAGCAGTTCTACCAATCGTATCTCAATTTACGCGATAGCTTGGCAAGACAGGAGAGAATCTCCGAGCAAAATAAATTTCGGAATGAACTTAACGTAGAGAAGGCAGAGAAGCAATTTCAACTTCTGATGGCAGACGCAGAGAATAAAGAAATACTACTCAAGCAACTACAACTAGAAGATGAAAAGAAAGCACAGGCTTTAGCACTACAAGCACAAAATCAAGAGTTGCTACGTACCGAAATTAGAAATGAACAACTGGAAAAAGAACAGGTAAACCAATTACTGGCCATCTCGGAGCGCAAAGCAAGTGAAGAGCGCCTCAAACAACAAAATGTCTTATTAGAAAGAGAGAAGGCGTTACAGCAATCTGACATAGAGAAACGTAAACTACGCGAAACCAAACAGCAACAAGCCATTAGCTTACTGGCCAAAGAGAAGGCGCTTGAACAACAGAAAACAGCCAAGCAAAAAAGTATTAGGAAGCTGGAACAACGAGGATTTATAGTAGGTTTGATACTCGCCTTTGTCATTATTGTACTGATTCTTTACGCTTGGTTTCAAAATAAAAAGAAAAATCAACTCCTCTCTGTAAGAAATAACGAGATACAAGCACAAGCCACTGAGCTAGAGAAAAAGCAAGCAGAAATTGTCTCACAACGTGATGCTATCGAATACCAGAACAAACAGTTACAACGTCGTAATCAACTCATTAATAGTAGTATCCAGGCTTCCTTGACCATACAAAATGCGATTTTGCCTACAGGCGAAGCCCTGGAAGCTTTTTTCAGTGAATGTGCCATGTTGTACCACCCTAAAGATGTGGTAAGTGGAGACTTTTACTGGTTTTATCAGCAAGACAATACTGCTTTTCTGGCCATAATCGATTGTACAGGACACGGCGTGCCAGGTGCACTGATGAGTATGATTGGCAATGATTTATTGAACAATATCATTAAAGTAAAACGGATCGAGGAGCCGGGTAAAGTACTAAAAGAGTTGGATAAGGAAGTACACGCTACTTTACAAAGAAGTGTCTCGAAGGCCAATTATGGGATGGACGTTTGCTTGGTGCGTATTGAAAAACAAGCAAGTGACTATCGAGAGATCACGTTTGCAGGCGCAAAGCGCCCTTTGTGGTTTATGAGAAAACAAGAAGGAAAGGTAGAAGTACTGAAAGAAGATCGTAAATCTATTGGCAATACAGAATATGGGGTCGACTTTAAGAGTAAGACGCTTACATTAACGGCAGGAGATACCCTTTACTTAGCCACGGATGGCTTGGCCGATCAGAATGATCAAAAGCGTAGAAAACTAGGCACAAAACAAGTGGTTTCTTTTTTAGAAAAAAATGCACAGCAGTGTCTCGTGGATCAAATTAACCAACTCGACACAATACTACAGCGACACCAACGCGGTACACAACAAAGAGATGACATTACCTTGGTGGCGGTGCGGTTGTGATACTGCTAAAAGAGTTGATGTTTCCATCTAAGAAACTTACGGCGTATAGGCCTAACTTTCAGCGTTGCTAATAATACCTCTAGCCAAATTTGTGAAAAAGGAAGGTTTACATCAAATGTCACCCTATGGTTTTCAATAAGCATATCTGATTGGAAGTCGGCACTTCCATAATTTCTTTGTGATCTATACTGGTATATCTTCCTCCCCTCATCCGCTTTCTTACTATAGCCAAACTCCCTATGAAGTAATCCTTTTTTTCTGGGGTAAAGGAAGTTAAAAGCTTGTCCTATATCTATGAGGAATTTATGCTCTATGCGCTGGTGTAAATGGTAGACCAACCATACTGATAAGGAACCCGCTACAAAGAAATAGATAGGTGGATGTGTATTACTTATGAGCTTTTTATGAAGCTGTTCTATTTTTTGCAGTATTTCTTGCCTTTGTTTTGAAGCCTGAGAGTGGTGTATAGGAATAAAGTGATAATGTGGTAAAGGAACAAGCGTGGTAAAGTCTTGATAATGGGCTGGACCTATTAGCACAATTGGATGAGGCTGTATGGCTTCAAATAATTTCCAAATCTGATCTTCATAACTATAAAGCTTCCAAATGAGCCCGTCGAAGAGAGGGAGTGCCTCAGGTAAAAGTAGCTTTATTACCTCATGCCTATTTCTATAGCGAACTTTAAAATACTTTAACGGACTGGAGGTAGAAAGATATTTAAAAATACACTTTCTAGGTAGCATGAAGTCATCTTTCTTGTACGGAGGAGGGAAGCTAGGAACAAAGTGGGTATCACTTACCCCAAAGAAAAATGAATCATCTAGTTGATCCAACTGTCGTAATAAGTGGAGGAGCTCCGCGTAAAATGAGGGTTCGTAATAAAGCCCTTCTAAATCCCACTTCCCTTTTGACATCACTACTGCCAAATCTCTTACATAGTCTTCCTTCTCTAAGCGAATTTCTCGGAGAGAGGGAGCCATAATCCAAGCAGCAATAATAGCGTCCCAAAAGCCATTTAACTGTCTGGTGAAGGAAAAACACTCTTTTTTGATAATTCTATTGATGAAAAAATCGAGTGGAGGGCGGTATACAGATAAATCAGCCTCTTTACATAAGGGATAAGCAGTTAAATCCATATTAAGCTCTAAAGTTAATAATTTTCTCTATGACGTAAGCTACCTCTTCTGCTGTCAGGCGTGGATGTAAGGGAATATTGAGCCCTGTTTCATTGAGATGTTCACAGTTAGGTAAGGGAGTTGAAGAGGCATAGACTTTATTTAGATGGAGCGGATGGTAACGAAGCGTAGTATAAATCTTATTTTCTAGTAGATAGTGAGCAAGTTGATCTCTCTCAGGTACTTGGATAAAGTAAGAAAAATAACCGTGCGCTTCTGTATCTGTTTCTTCAGGGCATATAATCCAGTTTATAGGAGCAAAAGCCTTTTGGTATTGCTGCCAAATCTGCTTTCTTTTTGCTTGATTCGCTGCAAGCTTGTCTAACTGTACCAAACCAATACTTGCTTCCAAATCGGTAGGAAGCATTTTAATGAAAGGGTCGGTGATGGTATATTCCCACCATCGGTGAGGCGTTTTGGTATGCGTAGCCTGCTGAAAACCCGATTTCCCAATACCGCAGTAGCGCCATTGGCGCGCTTTCTGTAAGAGAGAGGCGTTTTTACAAGTAATACCACCGCCTTCTCCCATTGCCAAATTCTTTACGGAGTCAAAACTATATATTCCTACATCGCCTAAAGTACCACAGGCTTTCCCTAGATGACGCGCCGCTACTGCATGAGCAGCATCCTCAATAACAGGAATACCTAAAGCAAGAATAGGTGATATATCTACTGGCTTACCAGCATAGTGAACTACCATTATAGCGCCAGTCTTTGGGGTAATATGTGGTTTAATAGTCGCTGCACTTACATTTTGCGTGCCTCGTTCTACATCGCAGAACACAGGTCGATGCCCGGCCATTAGAACGGCTTGAGCACAAGCTACCCAAGTAAAAGAGGGGAGGATAATCTCTGAGGCTGGAGGAAGGTCTAGGAGCTTCACAGCCATGAAAAGTGCGTTAGAGCCTGAATCTACCAAAAGGAAATTATCACTTTCAATAAAGGCTGCAAACTTCTCTTCGAAAGCTTGTACCTGTTTTCCTATGCCAACCCACTGTGCCGAAATGGTTTTTGAGGCGGCCTCTATTTCTTCTTGTCCGAAATTACTACCAAATACTGAAATCACAGTGTTTTTACTATTTTAGCGGGTATCCCCATTACTACTACACCTGCTGGAATATTTTTAGTAACCAAAGCACCTGCTCCTATAATGCTATTTTTACCGATTTGTATACTATCTACCACAGTAGCACCAATACCCATCGTAACACCTTCCTCAATGTGGCAGTGACCTGCGATGTGTACGTTAGGATTAAGCGTAGAAAACCTACCTACGGTAGTGTGATGTCCAACACTCACATGGCGGTTGATGGAAACAAAGTTTTCAATTACCGCATAAGAAGCGATCGTACTCATAGGATTTATTTGAATACCCTTTCCTATCTCGGCCGTAGAAGCAATCACTGCCGAAGGATGAATGAGATTGATGAATTGACCATCATCGAATTGAAATCTTTTTTGAAAGAAGTTATAGACTATCTTTTTAGTATTTTCTTTGTAGACACCTAAGAAAAGTTTTTGAGCGAGTTTATTGACGTCTGAGACTTGTAAGATGTCATAAGAAAGGTTTTCTACTGCAAAAGCGATCTCTGTACGTTCGAGAACGTTCTTAATAATACGAACAGAAGAGGTGTTTGGCTGTTGTGTAATTAACTCAAAGATCATACTCAGCGCAGCCCCACTTGCTCCTAAAATATCGATGGATTGTTCCATTGCTTGTTAGTTGTTTGTGTGAACCTTTTTATTGTAAAAACCTGCTTTACCAAAACTCTCAGGTGATTGAATAGGTCTTTCTGCGATGGCGGCTAACTGGTGAATTCTTTCAAGAAGAGAGTGATTACTAGCTAACTGTGTCTTCTCGGCGTCTTGCCATATATTATCTTCTAAACCGATCCGAACGCCCCCTCCACAAGCAATAGCAATACTGTTAGCTACTTGCTGAAAGGAGCCTATACCACCTAATGCCCAATAGCTTGCGTTTGGTAACTCTTTTATCATAAGACCTATCTGTAGCAAGTCAGCCTGTGCAGTAGCGATGTTGCCTACCAAAAGGTTAAAGTAGTAAGGAGGATGAATCATTTGCTTACTTATCAGGTACTTCGCATAGTTAATCATACCCATATCAAAACATTCCAGCTCTGGATTAACACCATAGTCGTCCATCTTTTCCAAAAGTCGCTGAATCATATCAGGGGCGTTGAGACTCGCTTGTTTCATGAAATTGAGAGAGCCAAGTGTCAGAGAGCCCATGTCTGGCTGTAAAGCGAGTACCTCTGAGCGCTTTTCAAACTCTGAGAAGTTACGTCCACTTAGTGAAACGCCCAAAACGAGTTTAGGACAGTGCTTTCTTAGCCCTTCTAAAATAGGTCGATAGATAGTAGCCTTGTAAGAGGCATCACCATTTGCTTCTCTAGCGTGCAGATGTACTACGGTAATACCAAGCTCATATGCTTGATGCACTTGTTCTATAATTTCTTCTGGACTAATAGGGATATAGGGCGTATGTTCCTTTCTAGGAATGATACCAGTAGGAGTGAAGTTAATAATGAGACTTTTCATAATTAAATAGATAGTTTATAACGAAGTTGAAAACTATGAAAAAACTACCCCACCTGCAAGCCCACTACAATCACATCGTCTGTTTGAGGATGATCTTTCTTCCAGTGTCGGAAAGTGGTTTCCAAATATTCTTTTTGTTCATTGGCTGGGAGTGTATGTACTTTTAAGAGCAATTCTTTGAATCTTTTTTTCAAAAACTTTCTTTTCTCTTCTCCACCAAACTGGTCTTGGTAGCCATCTGAGGCCAAGTAGATAAAGTCGCCCGGTTGGAAGTCAATACGCTGAGTAGTAAAGATTTTTTGCTTCTTATACTGCGCTGCACCACCAATGGGGAGTTTTACAGCTTCTACTTGCGTAAGTGTCTCGTTACGTACATAGTAGAGCGACATCTTAGCGCCCGCATACAGCGCTTCTTGGGTCGTCTCATCAAAAATGAGAATGCCCATATCCATTCCATCGTTGATCTTCTTTTCCTCGCCTTGATTGGTCAAAATATGAGAGAGCTTTTCATCGAGTTGATGCAGTATTTCGTGAGGAGCTGCTTTTGGTGACTGCTCTATGATTTCATTGAGCAACTCAGCGCCCAATACTGTCATAAAAGCCCCAGGTACTCCGTGGCCCGTCGCATCGGCCGCGATAATGATTTTACGCCCTTGCCATTCTCTGAAAACATAAAAATCACCACTTACAATATCTTTGGGAAGGAATAGAACGAAGGATTCTTTTATCAGCGCTTGTAGTTGCTGTGGTGCACCTAATACCGCTTTTTGAATACGCTGTGCATAACGCACACTGTCGGTGATTTGCTTGTAGGCATGTTGTAGTGCTTCGCTATTATGGCGTAAAATTTCTTTCTGCTGCTCTATTTCCTCATTTTTATCTACGAGTTCTTTGGTTCTTACAGCTACCTTTTGTTCTAGGTTTTCAGAAAGGTCTTCTACCTCATTGAAAGCGCGTGAGAAGCGTCTGGCAAGAATAAAGAATTGCAAACTTAGGAAAATTCCGAAAGCAATCGGCATCAGTTCAAGCTGCCCTACTAGTTCTATACCTTGTGCGTGCAGACCATCGTTAATACCCGCAAAAATCATGGTAGAGACGCCCAACATTTGTACCCCCGACTCATTACGACGGCGTAGGGCAGCACTGACGAGCACATACGCCATATACAATAAAAATACACCAATAACGCCTTGGTAGAGGAGAAGGGTTTGGGTAAAAAGGGAAGGAGGAGTCACTAATAAGAAAAAACAGTAAATAGCCGTGATAGCACTACAAACCTGAATAATTTTCTTATTACTGAGTTTGAAAAGTTTTTTGATAGGCTCTTTAGGATACAAGCAGACTACATAGTTCAAACCAAGCGGAATTAAAACAAAGGTAGCGATGTAGTAAGTTTTACTCTGAATCGCAAAGCTGAGCCAGCCTACATGGTGTTTTAGGTACTCATAAAGGTAATGTTCGCCAAAAACAATAAAGCGTATGGCGATGAGTAAAGTAATGATACCAAAGAAAAGCGTAGAGGGGTTTTTACGACGAAAATAATAGAGAATAATGTGGTAAAACCCCATAATAATCAATACTCCAATCCACATCAGGTGCCAGCTACTATTGAGCTCTTTTTGTTCTAGCATGGGTTGGTATTGACCAATGCGGAAACTTTGGATGATGCCTGCTATAAAGATGTCGAAGTTGGCCACTTGTACCACCAGCTCCAACTCATCCTGCTCAGGCGTAATGGCGAGCAGTGTCTCAATAATTTTATTTTCATAGGTGGCCGCCTCTTTACCTACTTTTCCTGCCTCATAAATCAACTTACCATTGACCCACACTCTGGCTGCACTCCAAATCTTAGGAACATACAGACCGAGATTTTCTTGGCCAGGAGGCAACTTTATGATAAGTCGATAAGTGCCAAAGCCGTAAGCGGGTAGTTTTCGCTCTTTAAATTGATAGTTGGTCCAAGAAAAAGGCACATTCACTACAAAAGGTGCTGGTCGATCTGTTTGTTGAAAGTCGTCAGGCGTATACAAGGTATTCCAATAGAATTCCCATTCGCCATCAAGCGCGTAGCTTCCCTCAAGTGTAGTAGAGGACAAGTCTATTGTACCCGCTTCTGCTTTGATCTCAGAACGCATCATCTGACAAGCAGGTAGTAGCAATAGTGATAAAAAAATGATGTACTTGACAGCTTGTAACATAAGATAATTCATTTGAGCAGATGAAGCTACTATAGCAAATATACTTGCGATGTCTGAGAGGCGACATTCTACACAAGTAATGGCTGCTAAAATAGGGAAAAAGTATATGCTATGCTTGCTTAGGGTGTATTATTTAAACTTTCCGATTAGTAAATAATTAATTTTTGAACGTATGTATTAGCGTCAATAGCCAGCGAGTAACAAGGAATTACTCGGAAGAAGTAGCGTCAACACACGCTACACTTTACAATAAGTAATGCCTAAAAATAGGATCCTTCTAAGAAGAAATGACCACAGAAAGAAGAAAGACGGTAAAGTCTAGTTGCTTAATAGACTTTTTTGAAGAAAAACTGTCTTTTTAAAAGGTTGCTCTGTATTTTTACGCCTTCAAATTTATTATCACATAAAAATACATGGAATTAGTTAATCACAGTTACCAGATTCAAGGAATTCCGGCACTTGAGATTTGCCAGGAATTCGGTACACCGCTGTACGTGTACGATGCCAACCAAATGACCCAACAAGTAGAAAGCTTGAAACAGGCTTTTAAGGGACTTGACCTGAAGATAAAGTTTGCAACCAAGGCATTAAGTAATCTATCTGTGATGAAGCTTTTTAAGAAGGCTGGAACGGGTCTAGATACAGTATCTATTCAAGAAGTAGAGTTGGGTTTAATGGCAGGGTATACGCCTGAAGAAATTCTCTTTACACCGAATTGTGTAAGCTTTGCAGAAATTAAAAAGGCAGTTGAACTAGGCGTTGTGATCAATATTGACAATATCTCTATCTTGGAGCAGTTTGGTCATGAGTTCGGCAATCGTGTACCGTGTTGTGTCCGTTTAAATCCGCACATTATGGCGGGTGGTAATCATAAGATTTCTACAGGGCATATCGACTCTAAGTTTGGTATTTCTATTTTGCAACTACGCCATTTACAGCGTGTCATAGAGACTAATAAGATCAAAGTAACCGGCTTACACATCCATACGGGTTCTGATATTCTCGACACAGAGGTGTTCTTACAAGGAGCACACATTCTATTCGATATTGCCAAAGACTTTCCAGACCTCACCTTTATCGACTTTGGCAGTGGCTTTAAAGTAGCCTACAAGAAGAATGATATTACCACCAATATCAACGACTTAGGAAAAAAACTCACTAAGGTCTTCAATAAATTTTGTAAGGAATACGGTAGAGACTTAGAGATTTGGTTTGAGCCAGGAAAATACTTAGTAAGTGAGGCAGGTTATCTTTTTGTAGAAACCAACGTAGTGAAGACTACCCCAGCTACTGTATTTGCAGGGGTGAATTCTGGCATGAATCACCTTATGCGTCCTATGATGTACGATGCTTACCATAGTATTGTCAATGTCTCTAATACCGAAGGCGCACAACGTGTGTACAGTGTGGTAGGCTATATCTGCGAAACCGACACCTTTGGTTGGGATCGTAAACTACACGAGGTAAGAGAAGGAGACATCTTGGCCATTAAAAATGCAGGTGCTTACGGTTTTTCTATGAGTTCTAACTACAATTCTCGCTTTCGCCCAGCCGAAGTGCTGGTGTACGAAGGAAAGGCACATTTGATACGCCAAAGAGAAACTCTTGAAGACATCGTAAGAGGACAAGTGGTATTGGATATATAAAATATAAGATATATTTATTAGAACTGTGTTACCAAAGTAGCTGTCCAAGCGCTTTGGTAACACTTTACTTTATAATCAAGTAGAATATAGGGTTAATGAAGCTCATTTTCGTTCAAAATAAAAACCCTAAACAGCTTCTTTTCCCAAATTTATATTACTCATTCTCAGGCTGATGATTTAACTGTATTGTCATTTCGTATAAGTCAAATCCCTTAGCCCAAAAGTTATTTTCTACTTTTTCTAATTGAAATCCAATTTTTTCATAAAACTTGTAAACTAATTGAGTGGTACGTACTACAATTTTACTGATATGAGGATGCTTTTTGATTTCTTCGATTCTATATTTGATTAATTCAGTCCCAATACCTTGGCCTTGTTTGTTCGGGTGAATAATATCCCAAGAGATTCTTGCTGTTGTTCCCTTATCAAATCCATAGTTCAATCCACCTGCACCAATTATTTGCGTCGATTCCTCAACTACGTAATAGCTTTCCGAATGATTATTCAAGTAGTCAATGAAATCTTTTTCTTCAAGTGGGGCAAAGAACTTAGGTGTGTTCAGTTTCAATAACTTAATCAGATCAGGTTTATCTTTTTCGTTATATTTTCTAATCATTTTTCGAAGGCATTCATTTTGCAAGATATTCTTCAAGCTTGCGGGTAACAAACAGTTATAGAAGCTTTAAACAAGTGTTTAGGTATTAATGCTCAAAGAAGTTTATTAGAAATGAAAAATTAAGAGAATTTTTAAAAATTAAATTCTACGTAATTAACATTTCACGAAATTTTCATCACTTATGCTTCAATTTGCTCTTCGTTCATTTTTTAGCTTCGCTGAGCTCCTGCGTTGGTTGACTGCGTCGAGCTCCTTCTTTGGTTAGCTGCGCTGAACTCCACTTCGTTCCGGTTCTTGATGAACCGAGCCTCTGGCGAGCTCGGCGTAGCCAAAAACGAACCAAAAACCGACCAACGGGAGCTCGGCGCAGCCAAATCAAGAAACCGACCAACGGGAGCTCAGCGCAGCTAAATCCAAAGCTTCCGCCCACAAACCAGCCCACCTCCCCACTGGATTTTCAAGCCTACGCACTTATAATGAATTTAAAAACAGAAAGTTAGGAAAAATTTAAACATGCTCTAAATAAGATGAAAGACTTAGTCAGTGAGCGTGCGGCTACTATACTTGACTTACTCGAACAAATTGAGGCAACCAATCAGATGATTACTTTACACAAAGAAGATACTTTTATGCGCGATCAGCACTTGTAACGCAAGGAAGTCTTAATAATAGAATTTGTACAACAGTTGAAAGCATTCAATATATCGCCTGACGACCTAGCTGCTTAAAGGAGTTTATGTAAAAGTAAGAGGATTACTATACGCAACCCTCTTACTATTCTTAATGGCAGTACTCAATACTTAATACTCATTACTCAATACTATCTGCCCACACTACTTCGCAAAATTCACCGCTCGCATCTCCCGAATCACCGTTACCTTGATTTGGCCTGGGTACTGCATTTCCTTTTCTATTTTCTGGGCAATTTCAAAAGAAAGCATATTGGCGCGTTCGTCTGACACGTTTTCGGCATCTGCAATCACACGCAATTCCCTACCTGCTTGGATGGCGTAGCATTTCAAGACACCATCAAAAGCCACTGCGGTATCTTCCAAGGCTTTCAAGCGCTTAATGTAAGACTCCATTACTTCTCTGCGTGCGCCTGGTCGCGAGCCAGAAATGGCATCGCAGGCTTGTATGATAGGAGAGATCATCGAGGTCATCTCGATTTCATCGTGGTGCGCGCCGATGGCATTACACACGTCAGGATGTTCTTTATATTTTTTGGCGAGTTCCATTCCTAAAATAGCGTGAGGTGACTCAGGCTCTTCAGGTACTACCTTGCCGATGTCGTGCAATAAGCCAGCACGTTTAGCAAGCTTTACGTTTAAGCCCAGCTCAGCGGCCAGTAAAGCACATAGGTTGGCTACCTCGCGGGAGTGTTGTAGCAAGTTTTGTCCGTAGGAAGAGCGGAAGCGCATACGCCCTACCAGCTTGATAAGTTCGGGGTGTAGCCCGTGAATACCAAGATCAATCGCCGTACGCTCACCAATGTCTATAATCTCCTCGTTGATTTGCTTCTTTACCTTGGCCACAATCTCTTCGATACGGGCTGGGTGAATCCGTCCGTCCGACACCAAGCGGTGTAGCGCCAAACGGGCGATTTCTCTACGAACAGGATCGAAACCAGAGATAATAATGGCTTCAGGTGTATCATCTACAATAATCTCAACACCCGTAGCTGCTTCTAGCGTACGAATGTTACGACCTTCTCTTCCAATAATCTTTCCTTTGATCTCGTCGGTATCAATGTTGAAAACCGAGACACAGTTTTCGATGGCATGTTCGGTAGCATTACGCTGAATGGCTTCAATAACAAGTTTCTTCGACTTTTTAGAGGCTGTCAGCTTGGCTTCCTCCATAATATCCTTAATGTAAGCGTTGGCGTGGGCTTGTGCTTCTGTTTTCAAGGCTTCGGTAAGCTGTAACTTCGCTTCTTCGGCAGTCATATTAGCGATTTTCTCTAGCTGGCTTACCTGTGAGCGCAGGAGTTTTTCAGACTCTTCTTTTTTTCTGTTAAGAACCTCTGACTGAGTCTTGAGCTTTTCTTGTAGTTGGTTGATCTCCGCCTCTTTTCGCTTTACCTGCTCAATGGTCTTATTGATGTTCTGTTCTTTCTGTTTCAGCTTGGCTTCGTTCGTCACCAAGATGTTCTTCTTCTTGTTGGCTTCTTCTTCAAACTTGCTCTTGAGTTGTAAGTATTTTTCTTTTGCCTGTAGCTCTTTTTCTTTACGAACTGTTTCGGCCTTTATCTTTGCTTCTTTCAGAAAAGCAGCGGCTTTCTCTTCAAACTCTTTGGCCTTGACCTTGAGCAGTAAGTATCGTCCTACCATGATCCCAAGGATAAGCGAGAGGACTGCCGTGGTTATAATATAGATATTATCCATTTTTGTGTTGTTAAGTGAAAACTACAGCAACAACCGCTTTAATGGGGAAAGGAAAGAGTTGGGAAAGAACTATAATACTGAATCGATAAGACGCTCTAGCTGCTGCATCTTATCTTCTACGACTTGCGTAATATGGCTCTTTTCTTTTTCTACAATTGTCTTTTGCATAGTGCAATCAATCGCATAAATAGAGAGTAAATCTTGCTTGTCGTCAATGCTATAAGCCTCTCTATACTTCTTTAATTGCTGATTGATCCACTTTCCATTAGCTCTTATGGCTGCTTCTTCTTCCACTTCTACTTCCATAGGGTATTCCCTATCGGCAATTTTTATCTTAATAGGTAATAGCTGAGCCATAAAAAACAATACTAAATGTATGGGTATAAAAAACTATTTACTTAAATAATCGATACACTTCTGTATCTCGACAATATATTCATCTATTTTCTCTTTCAATTCCTCTGCATTTTCAGCATCTGGTGCTATCGAAGCTACAATTTTACTAATTTTATATTGATTTTGAAAATTATTTATTTGCGCATTTTGCTTTTTTACCAGTTCTTTCAGTTGGCTATTTTCGCCAATAGCGATGGCTAACTCTTTCTTTAAGTGCACATATTTCTCTACAAGAAACTGTACTTTATTTTCTAGACGTTCCAATTTTTCTATGAGTGCTTGTTGTTGCATAGGCGCTTTGCTAGGTCTGTATAAAAGAAGCTTACTCTCTGATAATCGCCTCAAACGATTCCCTGAAACGATCAATCAGCTTACGCATGGTTTTATCAATCACTTTATCGGTAAGGGTTTGGCGCTCGTCTTGCAAAATAAAGCTAATCGCATACGACTTCTTGCCTTCTCCGATATTTTCTCCTTCATATACACTAAACACGTTTATATCCTTCAAAAGTTTAGGAGCGATCTGGTAAGCTGCTCGTTGTATGTCTTCAAACGAAACGGTACGGGCTAAAATCAACGAGAGATCTCTTCTTACTTCTGGATATTTAGGCAGGTCTTCATAAGTCAACTCGTGCTGATAATGCGCCAAAAGTGTTTCCCAGTTAAGTTCTGCATAAAAAACGGCCTGCTTAATCCCTATCATCTTGGTAATATGGCTTAGCAATAAGCCTATTTGTGCCACAACATCTTTCCCTAAGGCATACTGTAGACCGTACGTAAATACCTCTTTAGACGCTTCTTGATGTGTTTTAGGAGAGAGCCGCAGAGAATCAAACACTTGCTGTACAATGCCTGCTACATAGTGGAAGTCTACAGGCTGCGCAGCTTGTAACCAAGACTCGGCTGCCTGATTACCCGAGAAGAATAAACCAATTTTTCTTTCCTCAAGGTACTTTTGGTCAACCTTACGGTATACCTTCCCAAACTCAAAGAGCTGTAAATCTTTTTGCTGACGGTTGAGGTTATAAAGCATTACCTCTAAGCCACTAGGAATGAGCGATTGCCGTAAAACTTCTAGCTCTTCACTCAATTTATTGAGGATAACCACATTGTCTTTCTCTTCCAAATGCTTAAGTTGGGTGGCATAAAGCGGTTTGGTTAATGAGTTGGTAACGATCTCCGAAAGCCCTTTGGCCGCTAACAAATCCGTCACCTTATTTTGAAGGATATGCGGATCCACCTTAGGGAAATTAGCAATGTAGGAGGCGCTTAAGGTAGCGGGGAAAGCAATGTTATTGTACCCGTGTAGGCGAAGCAACTCCTCAATGATGTCTACCTCTCGCTGTACATCTACTCTGTAAGGAGGCACACTGACCTGAAAGCCCTCTGCTGTTTCTTCTTGTAGGGTGATTTCCAAGCCTTCAAGGGTTTCTTTAATAAAGGAACGCTCCAGCTTTTTACCGATAAGACGATCAATATTTCTATAAGTAACACGAAACGAGAAAGGGGCAATCGGCTGGGGATAAATATCTGTAATGGCAGAGGCAATAGTACCACCTGCGATCTCTTGCATCAATAAGGCTGCTCTTTTCAAGGCGTACAAGGCCATATCAGGGTCGGCGCCGCGCTCAAAGCGAAAAGCAGCATCTGTTTTAAGCCCGTGGCGTTGGGAAGTTTTCCGAATAGAGTCAGGAGAGAAATAAGCACTTTCTAGGAACACACGTGTAGTATTTTCCGAAATTCCCGATCGTAGCCCACCAAACACGCCTGCAATACACATACCTTCTTCGGCATTACAAATCATCAGATCGTCGGCACTCAGCTTGCGTTCTACTTCATCCAAAGTCTGGAAAACAGTTCCTTCTGGAAGCGTTTTAATAATCACCTGTTCTCCCTTAATTTGGTCAGCATCGAAGGCGTGAAGGGGTTGTCCTAGCTCGTGTAAAACGTAGTTGGTAATGTCTACAAGGTTGTTTATAGGGGTAAGCCCGATCGCCACCAAGCGGTTCTTCAGCCAAGTAGGAGAGGGGGCTACTTTTACACCACTAATGACTACGCCTGCATAACGTGGACAAGCCGTTGGGTTTTCTATCTTAATGGTGATTTTTTCGGAAGAATCTTGTGCTTTGAAGTCTTCTACAGAAGGACGTTGAATGTCCTTTTTGAGCAATACCTTTAAGTCTCTTGCCACACCCAAGTGAGAGGCCGCATCAACCCGGTTGGGTGTTAGGCCGATTTCGATGGTATGGTCGTGTTCGACAGAAAAATAGTCAAGTGCGGGTGTACCGTTGGGTAAGTCGGTGGTGAGTACCATAATTCCCTCGTGGGCTTCTCCCAAGCCAATCTCGTCTTCGGCACAAATCATCCCTTCTGAAACTTCTCCTCTTATTTTAGCTTTTTTAATTTTAAAAGACTCTCCAGTGGTGGGGTGGAGTGTAGCTCCTACGGTAGCGACAATCACTTTCTGTCCTTGGGCCACATTGGGCGCGCCACAAACAATAGGTACCACCTGATTACCAATATCTACCGTAGTTTTACGAAGTCTATCGGCGTTAGGGTGGGCTTCACAGGTAAGTACTTCTCCTATTACAAGTCCTTCCCAAGTACCTTGTAGCGGTTTGCCGTCTATCAAATGAATAGGCACGAGGCTCTCTACTTCCAGCCCTGCTTGGGTGAGTATATCACTTATTTCTTTAGGAGATTGTGTGAAATCGATTAGTTGCTTGAGCCAATTGTAAGAAACTTTCATGAAGAATGATACAGTATTAAAACTAAAATATTTTTATAAAAAGATAAAACTAGCAAAATACCACCAAAGATGGTAAAAAATAGTGGTTTACTTAGCAACTGGAAGACTTAAGATAGCCTCTTTTGGGTCAATTGCAAAGTTGTTGGCTATTCTGAAAGGCTTGTGAGCTACCTAAGTCCATGGCCATCGTCCAATCGTCACATGCCTGTTCCAGCGCATCATTTTGGTAGTAAGCATTGCCCCGATTCAGGTAGGCTTCTGCATTATTCGCATCTAGCTGTATGGCTCGGGTATAATCTTCTATTGCTCCTTCAAAGTCTTCAATGGCATACTTGGCAAGCCCCATGTTGTAGTAGGCCGCTTCATTGTTAGCATCTAGATTGATCGTTTTTTCAAAGTCGGCAATGGCAGCTTGGTAATAATTGAGCTTAAACTGTAAATTTCCTCTGTTAAAATACGCAGCGCTTAAGTTACCATTCAGTTTAATAGCTTGGTTAAATGCCTCCAAGGCGCCTCCGTCATCGCCCGCTTCTGCTCGCCGCAACCCTGCTTGGAGGTAATCTTCTGCAGAAGTAAGTTCCGTATCAGGCATATTGAACTCATAGGTCTCTTCGCTTCGTTGCTCGTCCGTTTTCTCCGTCTCATAGAGGCTAATACTTTCGCGTGCACTATCTCCTTTGTTACGCTCAAAAAGGCTAGAAGAGGCAATCCAAACAATGATCAGCAAGGCCAAAGCGCCGCCAATAATGTAAGGCATCGTTTGATTATTGACCACCTTGTTAGGACGTTCTATAGCAGGATTTTCTTTCTCATCAAGGGCTTTATTGAAATCAGGGAAAGACCTTAAAAGTGTAATCATTCTCAGCGAAGCATCGTGTTTGGCATCAATGTCTAAGCACCTTCTAGAAAGATAGTGCGCCTTGAGTGCATCTTCCACATTCCCTTCTTTCTGCCAGCGTACCAAGTAGCCTTGCGCCAGTAAGTTCATGGCGCCTACATGATGTGGGTTGATAATAACAGCCTGCTCCAGTTCTACGATGGCATCTTCCCAGTTTTCATAGCGTAGATAGCCTTCTCCCTTGTCGAGGTGCGACTGAAAGGAAGCTTGTACTGCTTGCCACTCTTCTTCGCTCATGCCCAAGCCAAAAGCAACTTCTTTCATCTCTTCTTCACTAAGCGGCTTTTCTAAGTTAAGCTTTTGTATGTTCAGTAATTTCTGAATGTAGGCCTGTGACACCTTATTCGAGTAGTCCATGTTTTTAAAACGATTTATGCATCTTTAAGCAATGTTTGACTTACTTGGTACCAAGCCACGTCTTTGAAAGCAAGTAATTCGTAAATATTCTTACGATACGACTCTGCATAGAGCTGTTCCCACCATACATTCATCGTAATAGCCACATTGAGGTAGCCTCTTACCATCTTATGAACGTTATCTTCTTGAATGTACGGTTTTACGGCTTCAAAAAGATGCGCCTCGTGTTCTATTTCAAAATCTTTGTGTCCATCAATGTATAAGTTCGTCAAGGTGATATTAGGCGCATTTACCAAGCCATTTCCTTTGCGTTCGTCGTAAGTCTTTACCATTTTGTCTAATATGTGGAACTCCTGAATAGCAGTACCTTCCAAAGCCAGCAAGGCACCCGCCAAGAAAGCGTTATCGTTATGGTTAAATATCCTTCTCATTTTCTTCAAGAAGGCATACGTCACAGCAGAGTACACCACATCTTCTATGTCTGTATCTAGCCCAAGGTCAATTTTATAGCCTTGTCGCATCATTTCTAAATGCGGAATCCCCTCTGTTTCTTTTCCTTTTTCTTCTTCAATATTTTCTTGAATTTCTTCGTAAAGCTTAGGCCAATCGTGGGTGCGTATCATGGCATCTAACAAAAAGTGAATCGCCTGTTGCGAGAACCCAGCGTATTCGATGATGATAAACGCCAACTGTCCATTACTCAACTGCTCCACTTGCGCCGTAATGGGGTTAGTGGCCAAGGAGAGTGCTTTAAATTCATTAGCAACCAGCGCTTTGAGGGCTTCAACACAAGGCGCATAAGCCTTGGGGTGTTGGGCGAGAAAATCAGTAACTTGTTTTGTAAGTTGTGGTAAGTAATTAGTCTGTTCCATTACAAAGAATGACTTTTTTATGTCTAATTGAAAGAAAGATTGTATCAGGTGAATATATCAAATGTCGCCTATTAATACCAGATAATCGCAGGATTTATTTTGTTTCAACGTACAAAAACTTATGAAAGCTTACTGCTAGTTTTGAACATTATTGATATATTTGTAAGGTATCGCATAATTGAAAACTACTTTCGAAAATGAGTTTTATAAAGAGTGTTAAGCATTTATTTATTGAAGAAGTCCCTCAAGAACCAGAGCAGGAACAATATACTGAGACCTCTACTACTATCACACCTCCCGATCACGAAGCTGCTGAAACGACTGTAAACTACGCAGAGGAGACATCCAATGAGCCGCAGGTAGATATGGCTGGTATTGTAGATGCCAAAATTTTCGACTCTCTGATGGAAGCTTTGGCTAGTAATAACCGAGAAGAGTTCGATTACATGGATTTTAAAGATGCCCTCTTGGCGATAGAAGAACTTCCTGTAGATGAAAAAAATAAATACCTTACAATCTTTAAAACGAACTCCAAGCGCTCAGGACTTACCTTCCAAGGGTTGGTAGAAAGTACACAGTACTACAAGGGTGTCCTTAAGATTGAAAAGGAAAAGTTTGAGGAGGCTTTACAAGGGCAAACCAGCACACACGAAGAAAGTAAGCAACAAGCCCTTGAAGAAATAAAAAGCTTAATACATGCAAAGACTGAGGAAATCAAGCGACTTACAGAAGAAATTGCGCTGGCACAACAAGAGAGTATAGAGATCAAACAGTATTTAACTGAAGCGCAAGGGAAAATAGAAATCACCAAGAAAAACTTTGAAGAAACCTACGCCTCTATCGTCCGACAAATCGATCAGGATATAAACAAAATGACCCAGTACCTACAAAGTCCGAGCGATACAACAGACGAGCAGACGAATCAAGTAGACGATACCAACGATGCGTAAAAAAGAAAGGAAGTCGTTTTGGGCAAAACCAGAAGGAATTACCGCGCTGTTTCTCCTTGCCTTGCTGGGAGTCACTCTATATCTGATCTACCCCTTCCTTTACCCTTTGATGATGACAACCGTCGGACTCATCGTACTTTTCATACTTACTTGTGCTATCGTATACATTCTAATTGATAATCAAATAAGAACTGCTTTCTGGAGAGGTTTTCAAAACGATATGCGCATCATTACAGGTCTTTTTTGGCAGGTAGAGGCATTGCCACCTCCCGATTCACTGGCCGATCAACTAGGAGCGCTCATTCATACCCTCGAAGAAAAAATGAATCAGTTAAAGGTTTATCAGCGAAATGTAAAAGACCTTATAGATATTTATGAAATAAAAGGGGAAACTGAGGCACTACAGGCACTGCAGCCCAATAAACGATCAGAAGCTACCCAAACCATTACTTACGAGCATCTTGCTAAAGAAATTGATACACTGTATGAATTTTTGCTACAACAGGGGAGAGAGGCTGTAGCACTGTATAAACAGCTCAAAGCAACGCCCGATCAAAAAGGCGCCGCACTGCTCCGGTCAGAAGAGGAGGCGGCACAATTTTCCTATGTGGTAGAGGTGGTTACCGATTTCAACGAAGCGCTTGATTTAAAGGCTGGTACTTACGACGCAGATGCCTTTCTCCAACTACGCCGTTGGCAGAAAAAACAAGTAGCCAAGGAAAAGAAAACAAAAAAGCCCGTTTTTCAAAAGCAAACGACTGTTCCTAAAACTAGTAAACAAGACAATAAGTACAACGATTTATTTGACTTCTAACATCCATTTAAACAATATAAACTATGGCAAAAACTAAATTGACGCCCTTGTCCAAAATACTCATTACACTACTGGTAGCAGGTGGTGTAGGGTTTGGTGCATATAAAACAGGTTTACTCGATTACATTGCCCCTAAAGGGAAAGGAGCCGAGAATGTATCCAATATATTCAGTGATGAAGACGAAGTAATAAGAGTAGGGGTAGTAACCTGGGGAGGCTATGCAGGGGGCGAATACTTCAACGAAGGTTTTAAAGCAAGTAAAGAATCACGTTTCTATAAAGATTACGGTATACTGGTTGAGTTTGTCCTCAACGATGACTTTGTGTCTTCTAGAGAAGCCTGGAAAGCAGGAAAAGTAGATGTGCTCTGGGCTACCATCGACGCTTTCCCTACCGAGGTAGCCAGCTTTGCTGAGTTTGAACCGCAGGTGATTTTCCAAGCTGACTGGTCGAGAGGGGGAGATGCTATTGTGGCACGCAGAGGTATCAAAACTGTAGCTAACTTGAAAGGAAAAAAAGTAGCGGTAGCGCCCATGACGCCCTCTCATACTTTTCTATTGTGGTTGCTCGATGCGGGTGATCTTAGCTACAACGACATTGAAATTGTAGAAGCACCCAACGCCATTGATGCGGCCGCTTACTTTAAAGCGGGTAGGGTAGATGCCGCGGTAGTATGGAGTCCCGATGATGAAGATTGCGTAAGTAGCGTAAAAGGAGCCAGCATTCTTAAAAATACTAAAGTAGCCTCTAACATCATTGCCGATGTATTCTTTGTGAAGAAGGAATACTTAGAGAAAAACCGCGAAGCCCTTAAAAGCTTGGTAGAGGGCTGGATGAAAGGCGCTGCCGAAATCAATGCCTCAGAAACCAATAAGAAAAAAGCTGCTAAGATACTAGCCGAAGGGCTCAACGTAGACGAAGGCTTCGCACTAAATGCTATCAATAACGCGCGGCTCTGTACCTACGGAGACAACGTTAATTTCTACAACCTTGCTGGTAATTTTGAGGGTGTAAAAGGAGAAGATATCTATACAAGAATGGGACAGGTTTACAATAAGCTCAACCTCGCACCCGATAATCTTCCTGCTTGGCGTACAGTTTCCAATAGCTCGCTTATCAAAAATATTAGTCTCGCTGGTAAAGAACATACTGCTGAAGCGAAAAAGACCTTTACCCCTGTAACTGCCGACCTAAAGAAAACAAAAGCCTTCTCTTCTAAAAGTGTAAGTATTACTTTCCCAACGGGGGCTTTCAAATTAGATGAAAACGCTAAGTATATTATTGACTTAAAGCTAGCCGACTTAGCCAAAGCCTTCGCTAATGCACGTATCCGTATAGAAGGCAATACAGATAATGTAGGCAATGCGGCTAATAACAAGGCCTTGTCATTAAAACGCGCCCAAGCGGTAGCAGAATACCTAGACTAAGAGCACAATTTTGATCCGACTCGCTTCGTGATTGTAGGAAATGGCCCTGACAAACCTGCCGCTGTTAACAACACAGAGGAAGGACGCGCTAAGAATCGTAGAACGGAGTTCCAATTGCTCAATCAATAAAACTTCAAAAGGGATTGTTATGACCTCAGGACTCTTTGCCTTACGCGGTACATTACCAAAGAATAAATTTACCCTCATAGAAATTTCAGGGGTGATATTGCTACTAAGTGTTTGGTCGCTTGTTGCCTATTTTGAGTGGGTGCCTAATGCGCTTTTTCCCGCTCCTTGGAAAGTGCTCGCTGCCTTTAAAGAACTACACTTTGAAGATGCATTGGTACTCAACACCTGGGAGTCGATCAAGCTAAACCTGATGGGCTACCTTGAGGCCATCGCCGTTTGCTTACCCGTAGGTTTTATCATTGGGCTCTTTCCACTCTTTAGAGGGCTGTTCCATCGCAATATTGATGCGCTACGCTATGTACCGCTTACGGCGGTTACAGGGCTCTTTATCGCTTGGTTTGGGATTGATACCAACATGAAGGTACAGTTTTTAGCTTTTGGGATTATCGTGTATCTTTTGCCCGTAGTAGTACAACGCATCGACGAAGTAGAAAAGGTATATTTACAAACTGTTTTTACGCTGGGCGCGAATAAATGGCAAACCATCCGCTCGGTGTTTATTCCTGCGGTACTGTCTAAGGTGTCTGATGACATACGCGTACTCGTAGCCATTTCTTGGACGTACATTATTGTAGCAGAGCTCATCAACAAAACGGGCGGTATTGGAGCCATGGCCTATACTGCGGCACGCCAAAGTAGAATAGACAAAGTATTCGGAATCCTTATCGTCATCATCCTGATTGGCTTTTTGCAAGATAAACTCTTTGTATGGCTCGACAAGGCGCTCTTTCCTCATAAATATGTAAAAAACAAATGATTAAGTTTGCAGACTCTGCCCTCGAGAACATCATCGAGTTGAAAAATATAAGACAAACCTACGATGGTGGTAAAACCTACATCCTAGATAAGTTCAATCTATTGATCGAAAATAAGCCCAATCAAGGGCAATTTGTAGTAATCTTGGGCGCCTCAGGTTGTGGAAAGTCTACCGTGTTGCGGTATATTTCTGGCTTACAACCCCCCTCAGAAGGAGAGGTGTTGATACACGGTGAACCCATTTCTCCTGAGAAACGCATCGGCATGGTTTTTCAAAAATACTCCTCCCTACCTTGGATGAGCGTCCTCGACAACGTAGCCTTGGGACTTTCCTTTAAGGGAAAGCCTAAAAAAGAACGACAAGCAGAAGCCATGGAACTTATAGAGTTGGTAGGGCTAAAAGGGCACGAAAAAAAGTATGCCCAGTACCCTACGCTTTCGGGCGGGCAACTCCAGCGGGTAGCCATTGCCAGAAGCCTCGCTGCCAATCCAGAAATTCTGTTGATGGATGAGCCTTTCGGTGCGCTAGATGTGTATACACGCCTCAAGATGCAAGATATGCTGGCTGATATTTGGCGAAAGTTTCACTCTACCATTATCTTTGTGACCCACGACATCGACGAGGCCGTTTACCTTGGTGACGATATTTTTATCATGCAATCTCGCCCTGGTAAAATTGCCAAGCATATCTCCGTCGATTTACCCTTAAAGCGACAAAGAGAAGTAAAAAGAGATCCTACCTTTATTCAATTGGTCCACGAAGTAGAAGATATCTTGATTGATTTGGAATCGCGGGTGCGGGTAGAGGAGTAGTATAGCTATAAGAAATAGGATTCGTTGTGTACGAATCCTATCTTAACAAAGCCTTCAATAATATTATTAGCGCCGTAATACTTTAAAAGCAATACCACGGCCCTGTCCTTGTACCAGCGCCAAGTTAATCCAAGAAAGCGCCAACTGCTCAAGTAATACTACTTGCTCGCTAGTGCCGAAATCGTAGCAGTTTGCAAAACCTATGTCCTGCGCCAGTTGGGTTGCAACCTCCTTTGCTCTCTTACTATCCCCTGCCATAAACATATCTATTGCTAGGTCGCCGTACTGCGGATCACGCATGTTCTCAAAGCCTGTCGTATTAAAACATTTTACCACCTCTGCCTTAGTGAGCGCTTCGAAGGCGTGAAAAGCCGTAGGGTAAGGAGCTGGCTTTGCCTGAATAGCATTGGTAGCATCAATAATGATCTTTCCGTCTATTTCTCCGAAGTCTTCTACCAGTTGAGGCGCAATTTGTGGAGGTGTAGCGACTAGGATTACCGCTGCTTGGGCTACTGCTTCAGCCGTCAAGTGAAGGCTGGTATGTGGATTATCGAGTAGCCTTTGTGCTTGTTCATCTTTGAGGTCTTGTACTCCCAAGTAAATTTGATGTGCTGCTTCTGCCCATCTGGTAGCCAATGTACCCCCCACATTACCCGTACCTATAATGGCGATTTTCATAGTAAAAGGGGGCTTAGTTTTGTTGTTGGAGGAAGGCTACTACCATCTCTGCGGCGGCTGCTCCAGAGTTTTGTTGCTGTCCTGTGATGAGATTCCCATCAGTAATGGCATAAGAAGAAAGCACCTCCGCCACTTTAAAGTTCGTATTGGCTATCTTTTTGGCTTCATCCTCAATCCGATAGGGTTGAATGGTTTGCCCAGCCGCCTGATTAGAATAGTCCTCTTCTGTGTTGGCAAAACCCGTCCAAGTTTTTCCTGCAACAAGCAGTGCTCCATCCGATTTTTTAGCTTCTAATAACAGCGTAGTAGAATGACAAACCGCTGCACTAGGTTTTCCTGCTTCATAAAAGCTTACGAATAGCTTTTCTAAAGCCGTATTTCCTCTAAAGGTATACATTGGTCCTTGGCCTCCCACTAAAAAGATGGCATCGTAGTCTTCTTGCCTTACTTCGGTAAGGGGTAGGGTGCTGGCAAGCATTTCATTGAACCAGTCCCGCTGCATATAACCTAGTGAAATAACGTCGTGCGCGGCATAACCACTGGCATCAGTGGGATTCGAATAGCCATCCATCTCTATCTTTCCGCCTTCTGTAGAGGCAAGCGTTACATCATAGCCCGCTTCTTGAAATACCTGTAGCGGGTGTGTAAGCTCAGCTACCTAGAAGCCTATAGGCCAGCCAGTTTGCTTAGAAGTGGTAGGGCTACTCGCCACCATCAAGATTTTTCCCTTTTTAGGGTCGCCGTGTTTGTAAACGTACTGCTGTTTTTCTTTCACCATGGTTTAGATCTTTTAAAAGTATAAGAGATTTTTAACAAATAAACGTTGATTAAAACTATCGCTTCTGCTAACTTTAAGCAATACACTTACTGAAAAGTACCTTACTTACTTTTTAGTAAGTAAGCTGACAATCAAAAGATTATCTAATGCCTAGTTTTTTATTTAATGGGAAGCGCTATTACAATCCAGTAGAGTTTGCGATGGAGGAACTTGGAAGATGCCTATCCTCTGGCGGCTGAAAGACCGTGTCTACCGCTATGGGGAACTAAAGAAGTTATCGCCCATATTTCAGATAAAATGCTTACCTCTCAGCTAAGAGAGCTAGAAGCAGACGGCTTTATCAGTAGAAAAGTATACGCAGTAGTACCTCCCAAAACAGAGTATAGCATCACCGAAAAAGGAAAGACGACCATACCCATCATCAATACCATTCGTGATTATGGTATCGAACTAATGGCGCAAGAAGGCCTCAATGTAGAAAAATACTAACTTGTAACATAGTAGGCAAAAACGCCCGTCAATTGAAAAATTTACTTACCTTTGTGCCAGCAAATCCAAAGGTTTGAAGTCAACCATTACCATATTTCTACTCTTTTCGTTTCTACTTCCGTTGGGATGTAAGCTACAGGTTTTGCTTAATTTCAAGTTAAATCAAGCCTACATTATGGAAGTGCTGTGTATTAACAAAGAAACACCAGAGGTACGATGTAATGGAAAGTGCTATGTAACAAAAGAACTTAAGAAAACGGAGGAGCCCAGCGACCGCCCTATTTCCTCCCAAAACAATGAAAAGGCTGAAATACTACTTTTCTACCTTAGTGCATCAAAAGCTCTATTGAAACCACTAATAAAGAAAATAAAACTACTTCCTTTTACCTATCTGAGAAAAACCACTCAGTTCATCAAAGACTGCTTTCACCCACCCGAAATGTAATGCTTTTTTGTATTGAATGGCCAGGGCAATAATACAACCCAGTGGTCATCTAGAAAGCATAGGCCTTATTGTGCCTACGCCTCATTACTCATACATTCTATTAAACGCATTCATTATCATGAAATACCTATATGTGCTTATGCTATGGCTAAGCAGTGCGATGTACTTTGTGCAAGCACAAACCCTTACCGGAGAAGTTACCTCTGCAGAGGGCAAGGCAATTCCTTTTGCCTCCGTATCCCTCCTCAATACCAATACACAAACCCTGAGCGATCAAGAAGGAAAATATACCTTTACACTTTCGAGCGGTACGTATCAAATAGTGGTGCAAGCAGACGGATTTGCTACCCAAGTGCAGACTGTTCAAATAAATAAGCAGTCCATTACGCTTAACTTTACTTTAGAAGCTGCCACCGAAGCCTTGGATGAGGTAGTGGTAACAGCTACTAAGAAAGAAGAAGAGGCTACCCAAGTACCTATTGCAGTATCTTCACTCTCGGCTGAAAAAATCGAAGCTACACGCACCTGGGACTTGGCGGGGCTAACGGCGCTAGTGCCTAATTACCTGTACCAAGGTCTGGGCGTGGGCTTCCAACAGATTCAATCGATCAGAGGGGTACAAGTTTTTAGTGAAAATCCAGCCGTAGCTACCTACATAGACGGCGTCAATAATTTAGATATTTTAGCCAATGGCTTTGCCCTTACCGATGTAGCGCGTATAGAAGTGCTAAGAGGCCCCCAAGGAACCCTTTTTGGTAGAAATGCGATGGGAGGGGTAGTAAATATTATTACCAAGCAGCCCACCAACGAAACCAGCGGCTTTGTAGAGGTAGGCGCAGGCAACCTAGCCCTACAGCGGCATAGCCTAGGCTTTAAAACCCCCTTGGTAAAGGATAAGCTATTCTTTGGGATCAATGGACTCTACCAAACCCGAGAAGGCTACTGGGAGAATGACACCACTGGTACAGGCGCTGCTGATGGTTCCATAGTAGGTGAAATAGTAGGCGACGAGCAAAACCTTTACGGTAACTTATTCCTAAAGTGGTTGCCCAGTAATCGCTTTGCTGCCACCCTTAACGTCAAAGCACAACGGGACTGGTCGGATGCTACTGGCTTCTTTGTATCGCAACCCAACGAGACGATCGCCTTCGAAAATCCAGATAAAATTTTTCTGAGCCGCATAGGAAGCCACGAGCGCAATATTATCAATACAGCCCTTGACCTCAAGTACTTTGCACAAAACTTCACCCTTACTTCCATATCGGCTTTTCAGAGTATTCGCTTGGCCTACGAGGACGTAGACTTTCCTGGTATCTTCAACTCTTTTAGAAGCGATGAAGTCGGTGAGCTCTTACCCCCACAAGAGGTTTGGAGTCAGGAGTTGAGGATCAATGGGAGAGAAGATGCCCGCTTGCGCTATACGGCTGGTTTGTATGGCTTCACACAAATAGGGTACGAACCCTCTACCAATTTTGCACTTGAGTCTGCACCAAATAGCTACGTTATCTCTAGAAACAAGGGTGACAACGTGGGCATCGCTGCCTTTGGAGAAGCGAGCTACAATGTCACAGAAAAGCTTACGCTTACGGCAGGACTACGCTACGACTACGAGCGCCGTGAAAGTACCTTCAATGGATTTGGGGATTTACTTTTTGTTGAGGGAACATTGGTAGAAAATCAGCCAGACACTACCCTAGAAGGCAGCTACGAAGCACTGTCTCCTAAAGCGGTGCTTGCCTACGCTTTCAGCGACTATTCAAACGCTTATCTTAGCTACACGCGTGGTTTCAGAGCAGGGGGTATCAATGCACAACGTTTGCCCGCAGGTATAGACCAAACTTTTGATCCAGAATACTCAGACAACTACGAGATAGGCTACAAAATCAATACAAAAGACAGCCGTGTACGTGTAGCTGCCGCCTTGTTCCTCATCGAATGGCAAGATTTACAATTCTTTAATCTAGTAGGGCCTAATACCTTTGCACGAGAAAACGTAGGCAACGCGCAATCTTGGGGAGTAGAGCTGCAAAGCACCTTTATTCCAGAAAATAACCTCCTCATCGACCTAGTAGTAGGGCTCAACGAAACCACCTACGAAGGTTTTCAACTAGAAAGAGCAGATTTGAATACAGGAGAAATCATTATGACAGAGATCAGTGGTAATCGCCTTGCCAATGCGCCCTCCGCTACTTTTTTACTAGGCCTACAGTACCAGCTTGACTTATCAGATAAGTTTAATGTAGTTGCAAGAGGAGAGGCGCGTCACGTAGGGATGTTCTTAACCGATGTGCAAAATACCTTACAGCAACTTGCTTATACGTCATTGAATGCTCGCCTTGCGTTCAACTACGGGCAGTACAACCTCGTATTATGGGGACAAAACCTTACCGATGAAACCTACTTAGCTTACGGAAATCCAGATACCAGTTCAGGTAGAAGTGTGCGTACCGCGGCACCCGCTACTTATGGTATCTCTGTAGGTGCCCGCTTTTAATTTCACCCAAAAAACAGATAAAAATGAGAAAGTTATTATATATCAGTTGTATCGTTTTATGCTGGGTAGCCTGTAAAGAAAAGGCTACCACCGCTACTACCGACAAAGCAAAAAAAGAGGCCTCTGCTGAAGATTCTGCCACTTTTGAAGCAAAAGCCAAGGAATTTACTCCTGAGAACCACGTCAGTACGATGGAAGAAATCTTAGGAAAACCCAAGTACGACATCCGTACCATTGGCATATTGGTGTACGACGGCGTCAATGAATTAGACATGATGGGGCCTCGCTATGTACTAGGGCAGGCCATGGGCGTTAAAACGATGCTCATCGCCCCTGAAAAGAAGCCTATCACAACGGTAATGGGTGTTACCATCGTGCCTGATACTGCCCTCGCAGACATCGACCAACTGGATATTCTGGTGATTCCTGGTGGTTTTAAAGGAACCATCGAGGCTGCCTACGACCAAGCACTCCACGATTGGATTCGTAAGATCGATAAAAACACCGTATACACCAGTGCCGTTTGTACAGGCGTTTGGATTCTGGGTGCCACAGGCTTGTTGGAAGATAAAAAAGCCACCACCAATTGGTACAATGCCGCCGAAATGCTTAAGAAATACGGCGCCACCTTTACCAAAGAGCGCTTCACCCAAGACGGCAAATACTGGACGTCCGCAGGCGTTACAGCAGGGATGGACATGTCACTAGCGATGATGAAAGACATTTGGGGAGAGAAATACGCACAAGCCGTTATGCTCGATATGGAGTACGATCCTCAGCCACCCATCAAAGGAGGAAGCCTCGAAAAAACCGATACCGACGTAAGATGGATGATGCAAACCATGTATGATGCAGGCGTACAACCTCTGATTGATAGTCTTGAGCAGGGCGAGAGATTGAAGGACTGAGGGATTGGAGGATTGAATGAGTGAGTGGTTGGTAGATAGTGGTAAGAGTGATTGAATGAATGCGTGATTGTGTGAATGAGTAGTGAGTAGATGATAAGAGGTAAGACACAAGAAGCAAGACTGTAGACTAATTTGATCCAATCGACGAAGGAACTCAGCGCAACTAACCCCAATGCTACTTGCTACAAGCCTTACCACTCGCGTTAGGCTTTTTACCCGCACCTACCGCAAGTCTGAGCGTAGCGGGGACTTGTGGGTAACCATAATATAAGTCTTCAGACTTACGGTAGTAGAAATTAAACCGCTTGTGTACAACTGTATTCTGGTCGCATTTTCTAAAGCATTTGCAATACAAATTTCGTGATATATTACATTTCCCGCATTGAAAATGCTATAATGAAGAAGCGATCGCAACCGAGTTGCGACCGAGCTACGATTATCTCAAAAACCAGAATACAATCGCCAGATACAAATGCTAATTAGCAAATCTGAAATCCAAGAAATAGCGCGTAGGGTTGGCCTCTCGCGAGGGTGCGTAAGCCAGTGCGCAAGCAGCATGAGAGGGCTTGACTTTTTGGTTCGTTTTAGCTGCGCTGAGCTCGCAAGCTCGGTTGTGTCAAGACAAAATGAACAT
>ERZ1740058.280-NODE-280-length-42957-cov-7.762808_pt1 | contig 42957 bp, 40 predicted proteins | sample MGYA00581745_ERZ1740058 | MGnify/ENA primary metagenome ERZ1740058 (study PRJEB43018, sample SAMN04849742) | marine metagenome | isolation source: floating plastic debris | place: Pacific Ocean | collected 2008-08-30 | study: EMG produced TPA metagenomics assembly... | reverse complement strand
GTGTATGAATTGCTACTAGTCCAGCAGTTTCAGTTCTCAATCGGTAGCTTCCTAGACTCACGGGCTGGAATTCATGTTGCATGGCCCAGGCAACTTCTTCCGCAGTAAAATCCCCTTCCGGACCAACTAACACTACATAATTTCCGGCAGGCTTAGCAGCCTGTGCTAACTCAGTGGACACATTTTCATCAATGTAAGCAATAAATTTTTGACTGTTCTCCGTGATGCTTCCCTGCCAGGAGGTAAGAGGAATCATGGGTAGAAGTTGGGGTAACTGGGCCCGACCAGACTGCTTCATCGCACTGATTACTTTTCGTACCAAGCGGTCTAATTTTAACACCTTACGTTCGGAGTGCTTACACACTACAAACTGTATAGTATCAATACCTATCTCGGTCAGTTTTTCAACCATCCACTCGGTTCGATCTAGGTTTTTTGTTGGTGCAATTAGTAGCGTTATGCTATAGTTTTCAGTTGGCTGCTGATACTTTCCAAGTACTTCAAACGTACATTTTTTGGGGTTGGCATCCGTAATACTCGCTTCATAATAGTTGCCCAACCCATCAACTATTGTGATAACATCACCTAGACGCTTACGCAGTACTTTCACACAGTGGCGTGATTCTTCTTCGGTTAGATAGTTAGCTCCCTGAGGTAACGCTAGTTGGTAGAAAATTGCCATATTCCGATTACATCACCGACTTTTTAGATTTAGCAGCAGTTTTAGACAAAATCGCTTGATTGATATCCTTCACTAATCGGGGCCCCTCGTAGATGTAGCCCGAATATACTTGAATTAGACTGGCACCAGCTTCCAGCTTTTCCAAAGCATCTTGAGGGCTGGAAATCCCACCTACTCCAATAATGGGCAACTTGCCTTCGGTTTTGGTATGAATGTAACGAATGACTTCGGTAGCTCGCTTAGTGATAGCATCTCCGCTTAAACCTCCAGCCCCAATTTCTTTCACAGTAGCCGAATCGGTTTGCAAATTTTCCCGACTGATGGTGGTGTTAGTAGCAATGATACCCGACACGGGTACGGTTAGACAGATTTCAATGATATCATCTAGTTGAGTATTGGAAAGATCGGGAGCTATTTTTAGCAGAATCGGTTTGGGTTGACTTTTCTCTTCGTTCTTCTTTTTTAACCGATATAACAGTTCGTAGAGAGGCTTTTTTTCCTGAAGTTGTCGTAGGTCGGGGGTATTGGGTGAACTAACGTTCACTGTAAAATAATCTACCACCGGATAGAGTGCATCAAAGCAAATCTCATAATCTCTAGTGGCCGATTCGTTGGGAGTAGTTTTGTTCTTGCCAATATTTCCTCCGACCAGAATAGTAGATTTACGCTTAGCTAATCGTTGAACAGCTTTTTCCACCCCCTCGTTATTGAATCCCATTCGGTTAATCAAGCTATGATCTGCCGGAAGCCGGAACAAACGGGGTTTTGGATTTCCATTTTGAGGGCGAGGGGTAAGGGTCCCTATTTCTATAAATCCAAAGCCTAATGCATCCATCTCATCCACCAACTTGGCATCTTTATCAAAACCAGCCGCTAACCCCACTGGATTTCGAAACGTAAGTCCGAATAATTGACGGCTGAGATGTGCATTATTCACAGTGAAGCGTTGCTTGAATAGTTGCCGCACCAACGGTATTTTCATAGCCAGGCGGAGAAGGCCAACTGTAAGTTGATGAGCTTGCTCCGGTTTAAATTGAAACAGAATTGGGCGAATTACAGACTTATACACAGCGGAAAATTATTCGTCTTTAATGGGTCTTCTGGAACGGGGGTGGTATTCGGTAATTACTTGCCGAAGATAGTCCCGGTCGAGATGCGTATAAATTTCAGTAGTAGTAATAGAAACATGACCGAGCATATCCTGTACCGCTCGCAAATTCGCACCTCCTTCTACCAAATGCGTGGCAAAGGAATGGCGAAAGGTGTGAGGACTCACGTTTTTGGTAATTCCGGCTTGTTCGGCCGCATCCCGCACAATATTAAAAATCATCACTCGGCTCAGTTTACTTCCCCTTCGATTCAGAAAAAGATAATTTTCCTGACCTGATTGAATTTCCAGATGATTTCGGACGTGAGAGATATACTGCTGAATGTACTTTAGTGCGTCTTGACCTAGGGGCACAATGCGCTCCTTATTTCCTTTACCGATAATGCGGATAAAACTAATATCAGTATATAAGTTACTCAGCCGTAGCTCAGTTAACTCAGTTACGCGCATGCCAGAACTGTACAAGGTTTCAATAATGGCTCGGTTACGGATACCCTCTCCGGAAGAAAGGTCTATGGCCAACAGTATCTTTTCAATCTCTACAAAAGAAAGGGTATCAGGAAGCTTGCGATCTATTTTTGGCCCTTCTAGCAGTAGGGAAGGGTCTTTGTCAATAAACTCCCGGTAGAGAAGAAACTTATAAAAAGCCTTAACTCCGGCTAGAATCCTAGCCTGAGAGGGAGCTGACATACCTAGGTTGTAAATGTACTCCAAGAAGGTCAATAGATGCTTTTGCTGAAGTTCAATAGGAGATAAATCCCAGTCAGATACATCTACGAACTGCTGAAGCTTATCAATATCGCTTAAGTAAGCTTTTAGGGAATTCTCAGATAATGAACGTTCAAGCCGGAGATAGTCTCCGAATTCATCAATGTAGGTATTCCAACTCTGGCTAGGCATGGACGAAAGTCATTTAGGCGAAGGTACTGTTTTTACTATAAAGATTTTAACTTACGTGCGATTAACCCTTTAAACCTATGAAGCTTTGCATCATCAATGGACCTAACCTCAACCTGCTGGGCAAACGAGAACCTGAAATTTATGGTAGTACTACCTTCAATGGCTTTTTTAGCGAGTTAAAGAACAAGTACCCTGATCTTAATCTGAGTTATTTTCAGAGCAACTCCGAAGGTGAAATTGTTAGCCAGTTGCAAGAGGTTGGTTTTGGTGCGGACGGAATCATCTTAAATGCCGGGGCCTATACCCATACTTCGGTGGCTATTGCTGATGCGGTATCGGCCATTAGTTCTCCTGTCATTGAAGTACATATTTCTAATGTATATGCTCGAGAGACTTTTCGTCATCACAGTTATCTTAGCGCGGTAGCGAAGGGTTGTATTATTGGTTTGGGACTCGATGGCTACCGCTTAGCGATTGACTACTTTTTGCGAAATCAGTAAATCCTCTCGGATGATCTCATTTTATCCTGGTCCATCTAAAGTTTACCCCGAGGTTACTCAATACGTGGCCGATGCCTACCAGTCCGGAGTGGTAAGCATCAATCACCGTAGTCCGGAGTTTATGGACATTTTCCGAAAAACAACGGAGTCGGCCAAAGAGAAATTAGCAGTGCCGGAATCCTATACCGTACTGTTTGCAAGCTCGGCTACGGAATGTTGGGAAATAATCAGTCAGTCGTTGGTTAGAGATAGTTCGTTTCACGTCTATAATGGAGCATTCGGTGAAAAATGGCATCGCTATGCCACTCAATTATCAACCAGTACTAATGCTTTGGTTTTTGATCCTGAAGAGTTACCAGAGACAAGAGAATTAGAATCGGCGAATACTGCCGAATTGCTTTGTCTGACTCATAATGAAACCTCGAACGGTACTGCGTTACCTACCGAGTGGATGCATGAAGTCAGATCTCTTTTTCCGGATCTTCTCATTTCCGTTGACGCTACTTCTTCTATGGCTGGCGTAATACTTCCCTGGGATTCGGCTGATATTTGGTACGCTTCAGTACAGAAATGTTTCGGCTTACCAGCAGGTTTGGCGGTGTTAATTTTATCCCCTGCTGCGGTAGACCGCGCCAGAGAAATAGGGGAGAAGAAGCATTATAACAGTCTGGTATCAATTATTGAGCAAAGCGATAAATTCCAAACCACGCACACCCCTAATGTGCTGGGGATATACCTTCTTATGCGTACGCTCGAGGCCCGGGAAGAGATAAGAAAAATTGATCAGACCACTCGAGAAAGGTATCGCGAATGGATTGGAGTAATAGATGAGATAGCGTATGCTAAATTACTGATAGACAATACTTCAATAAGATCAAATACGGTGATTCCGATTAAAGCTTATCCATCAGTCATTAACCAACTTCGAATGGAAGCTAAACAGTCGGGAATTACGTTGGGAAACGGCTATGGTGCTTTAAAAGAGACTACCTTACGAATTGCCAACTTTCCAGCAATTACTGAGCATGAAATTCAGACGTTACTTGATTTTTTAGAAGATTTTTCTCCCAGCACTTAATCATATCTAACAGCTTTAGGAATACCTCGATATGCTTAATTTCACCGAAATATTGTCGGTTACGCTGATTCTGTTCTCAGTAATTGATATTCTGGGAAGCCTTCCCATTGTTATAAACTTACGAAAAAGGACAGGCACCATTCAGTCGGGCAAAGCCACGCTGGTTTCGGGAGTGATTATGATTGCCTTCCTGTTTTTAGGCGATCGAATTCTGCGACTTTTTGGTCTGGATGTGGCCTCATTTGCCATTGCTGGTGCGTTAGTTATGTTTCTAATTGGGATGGAGATGGTGCTAGGAGTAGAAATTTTCAAGTCGGACCCCGAAAGTGAAACGGATGCTACTATTGTGCCCATTGCTTTTCCTCTGATTGCTGGGGCCGGTACAATGACGACGTTGATTTCGCTAAGGGCAGCTTACAGCTATCCCAATATTCTAGTGGGCATCGTGATTAATTTAATTTTAGTGTATATTGTGCTAAAATCCTCAGTCTGGCTCGAGAACAAAATCGGTAAAGCTGGCTTTAATATCTTGCGTAAAGTATTTGGTATTATTTTATTAGCCATTGCTATCAAACTAATCAAAGCTCAGATTGATTTCTAACACTAACAAACTCCTTAAGGAGTTTCATTAACCTGAAAAAAAATTTTCAATGATAACGATGTACACCGATGGTGCTTCGAGGGGAAATCCGGGAAGGGGAGGATACGGAACGGTACTGCTGTACAAGAAACACCGCAAAGAACTTACCGCTGGCTATCGTCAGACTACTAATAACCGTATGGAGCTATTGGCCGTAATTGTAGGGTTGGAAGCCCTGAAAAAGGCTGGTATGGAGGTAGTGATCTATTCTGACTCTCAGTACGTAGTAGATGCCGTGAATAAAGGCTGGGTATGGAACTGGCAGAAGAAAGATTTTAAAGGAAAAAAGAATTCTGATCTCTGGAAACGTTTTATCCCCGCTTATCGAAAGCACGATGTCAGCCTGAAATGGATTAAAGGTCATTCTGGAATTCCAGAAAATGAGCGCTGTGATGAATTGGCTGTTTCTTCTGCTGACGGAAATCACTTGTTGGTTGATAGAGGTTTTGAGCAGGAGCAGGCAAAAATCAAAAGAACAACTTCTAATAAGTAGTGTTCTGCCACATCATTGCCCACTCAATTTTTTAATGTCCACGAATTATGACTGAAGAAGACCAATATCATCTAAACAACATTGCTAACTATATAAGCGAAATTGAAAGCTACGTGCAAGGAATGGATTTGCATGATTTTGAGGAAGAGGAGGAAGTGCGGGTAACGGTCATGGAAAATCTACAACACATTGGCCAGGCGTCTTCGTTGTTATCTGAAGATTTTTCCAGCCAGTTTACCGATGTTGACTATCACGTGCTAGATACATTTAAGGCGGCAAAGTTTAATAATGCCTGGGAACAAGGTTACCAACAGATATGGGGCGTAATTACTAATGATCTTCCTCAATTCCGAGATTTGATCATGACTGAGTCAGAACGAGCTGATATTCCCGAAGACGATGATCTGATGGATGATTGAAACTGAATCCCACCAAAAGAAAAAATCCCACCTCCTAATTGAGTGTGGGACTTCTTTTTGCATTCTGGATAATCCGATGTTATTTTAAACCTAAGCCGTAGAATTGAGGATCTTCAGGATCGTCGGGATAAATTCCTTCAATCAGCATACCCCCTTCTTTATCCTCTAAAGCTTCTTCCAAATCATTTATAGATCGGATAGGCTGATTATCAATTCGGGTGATGATGAATCCATTTTGAATACCTTCCTGTCGCAGAATACCTGGATATACTCGTGAAACTTCAACTCCGCCGGCTAGATCAAACTCCTCACGTTTTTCATCAGAAAGCTCCATGAATTCAGCTCCCAATCGGTCAAACATTTCACCACGCTGAGCTCTTACCAATGTGGTCTGACCTTCGCGAGTTTTCAAGGTCATATCGAAAGTTTTTTCCTTTCCGTCTCGGTTTATAGTTACACTTACATTATCTCCCGGACGCTTTCGGCCGATATACGACAGCAGATCAGAATTACGTAAAATTTTCTTTTCGTCTACTTGCATAATAATGTCGCCTTCTTCTATACCAGCTTCTTCAGCTGAACCTCCTTCTACTACATTCCGTACTAAAACTCCCTGATTTACATCCAGGTCAAATTCATCAGCAACCCTGGCATTTATGCCAACAATCTCGACGCCTAAGAATCCTCGCTGCACAGTACCGTACTCTTTCAAATCTTCTACTACTTTTTTAGCAATATTAGATGGCACCGCAAAGGAATACCCTACGTAACTGCCGGTTTGGCTGGCAATTGCAGTATTGATACCAATCAGGTTACCGTCAATGTCGACCAAAGCACCACCACTATTTCCAGGATTTACTGCGGCATCAGTTTGAATGAATGATTCAATAGCATACTGATTTTGCAGAATATTAATGCTTCGTCCTTTGGCACTCACAATACCCGCCGTTACGGTTGAGTTCAAGTAGCTAAACGGGTTACCCGCTGCCAGTACCCATTCACCAATCTTCACCTGATCTGAATTAGCAAATGAAAGGTAGGGTAGATCTTCTTCGTCAATTTTAATAAGAGCTAAATCCGTAGTGGGATCGGTTCCGACGACTTTGGCCGAGTAGCTGCGGTTGTCTACTAATACCACTGTTAGCTCGTCAGCATCATCAATTACATGGTTGTTAGACACGATGTATCCATCGGAACTAATGATGACGCCTGAGCCAGCTCCTGTACGCGGACGTTGCTGTTGAGGGGAACGTCTAAACTGATCTCCGAAAAAATCTCTAAAGAATTCAGGTATTTGCTCGTCGCCTCTTGATGCGCTAGCTGATTGTTGAACAGAGGTAATATGTACTACTGCCGGAGTTGCTTTCTCAGCAGCGGCCGTAAAATCAAATGGAGCCATGGTTGCCGAACGGTCAGCTACGTAATTAACAAAAGCCGGTTTAGTGGTTTCATCTACTTGAAGTATGCGACTATCTTCGTTAAAATAGGTGTAAGCAGCCAGCGTAACTAAACTGGCAAATACCGCGGTGAACACGGTGGTTAGAATATTCTTCATGGGTTTATCGTTTATTTTTTTGTCACTACTTAATTAACAGTTAAATCTAATTCTGGTTGAGTGAAATCGAGCGCTCATAAGAAATAACGCTGACTTTCTTCCTATTTTTCAATTTTTAGTTTATTGTTTGATACGAACTTCTAACAGTTTCGGCCAATCAGAAATTACCCAATTGCTGTTATAAAATGTTAAAGATAAGTTCAATATTGTGCAATTAGCGATCATCATCAGTCCTTTAAAATGGCCCAATCCATTTTACGCTAAAGTTTTCCATTTGGATTCATCCATTATTTTAAAGTGTTCAGGAGGCAGAATTGAAAAATTCAGTAGATATTTTGCTGCATTACGCTGAAAGTGGATAACTTGCGCTGCCTTAGAACAATAGCTATTTTCTATGCCAGAATCCATCCTGATTATTGATTTCGGTTCTCAGTATACTCAGCTTATTGCCCGGCGGGTACGCGAACTGGATGTGTACTGCGAAATCCATCCGTACAACCACTTACCGGATTTGAACAGTATGCCTGAGTTAAAAGGGATTATCCTGTCAGGCAGCCCCTGCTCAGTAACAGATGATGGTGCACCGATGATCTCGGTATCGGATTATACTGACCGCTATCCTTTGCTAGCGATTTGTTACGGCGCCCAAATGATGGCTCAGCAGGAAGGGGGAGAAGTGATACCTTCCCAAATTCGGGAATACGGTAGAGCCCGTCTGCGGCACTTAGATTTACATTCCCGATTATTAAAGGAGATGACCGCTGAGTCTCAAGTATGGATGTCGCACGGTGACACTATAGCGGAAGTACCTGCTAACTTTGAGGTGATTGCTAGCACCGATACCGTGCGCGTAGCCGCATTTAAAGCGAAAGATAGAGAGACCTACGGAATACAGTTTCATCCGGAAGTAACCCACTCTATCGAGGGAAAAACTGTTCTGCGCAACTTTGTAGTTCATATTTGCGGCTGTTCTCAGGACTGGACTTCTGATCAATTTGTAGAGTCAACCGTAGAAAATCTTCAAAATCAACTACAAGATGATAAAGTAGTTCTTGGTCTTTCGGGTGGGGTTGATTCTTCAGTAGCGGCTATGCTAATTCATCATGCTATTGGCAAAAATCTGCACTGCATTTTTGTAGATAATGGCCTGCTCCGTAAGCATGAGTTTGAAGATGTACTTCATTCGTATAAAGATATGGGGCTTAATGTCACTGGAGTTGATGCTAAGCAAGACTTTTACGAGGCATTAGCCGGGGTAAGCGATCCCGAAGGTAAACGTAAAGCCATTGGAAAGACATTTATTGAAGTGTTCGATCGAGAAGCGCACCGCATTGAAAATGTAAAGTGGTTGGGGCAAGGAACTATCTATCCCGATGTTATTGAATCTGTTTCGGTAAAAGGACCTTCTGCAACCATCAAGTCCCACCATAATGTGGGTGGTTTGCCGGAGAAAATGCATATGAAGGTAGTGGAACCCCTGCGAATGTTATTCAAAGACGAAGTACGCGAAGTAGGTAGGACTTTGGAAATTGACGAAGCTATTCTTGGACGTCATCCGTTTCCGGGACCTGGTCTGGCTATCCGTATTCTAGGTGAAGTCACTCCTGAAAAGGTACAGATTTTGCAAGAGGTAGATCATATTTTTATCTCTCAATTAAAAACACGGAACCTCTACGCTGGTGTTTGGCAGGCAGCGGCTATTCTCCTTCCTATACAAGCCGTAGGCGTAATGGGCGATGAACGTACCTACGAACAGGTAGTTTGTCTACGGGCAGTTAGCAGTGTTGATGGAATGACCGCTGACTGGAGCCACTTGCCTTACGAATTTTTAGGTGAGGTGTCCAATCAAATCATAAATCAGGTTAAGGGCGTCAATCGGGTGGTCTACGATATTAGCTCGAAGCCTCCTGCAACTATTGAATGGGAATAGCCACTAACTAACCTTCCTTACCATTTTCAGTTTGTAAAACAAATCTATCTAAGATGATTCGGTGTTCTAAAGTATTTGTTACCGTATTCGGGCTTTGTTTTTTGGCTGTCCTGCAATCCTGGGGACAAACCGGTACGGTACAACAGCGATATACCAGGGCTAAGGCACTCTATACTCAGGGCAATTATCAGCAAGCAATTGAGATATTTCAACCTTTGAGTAGGGTGGAAAAGAGCAATCCGTACGCGCCTTACGCATCCTTTTTCTACGCCATGTCGGCACTTCGGTTGGAAGATTATGATCTGGCGAAGAATATGTTCTTGCAAATCAAGTCTAAGTACCCACGGTGGACGAAAATGATTGAAGTCAATTACGGATTAGCCAATGCCTACTACGCCTTAGGTAATTACGAGCAAGGCTTCGCACTTTCCAATGAATTATCAGCTAATAATCAGGTAGATAATTCTTTGCAAGAAGAAGTACAAGCTATGAAGCGGTATTATGTAGCCCAGGCTACCGACGAGGAGCTGGAAGAATTATTGGCTCGGTTTCCAGAAGAGAAGACCGTTGCTGAGCAGTTGGTAACTAATATTAGCTATAGCGTTTACGATCAGAACCGTCAGCGAATGAAAGATTCGCTAGTCCAAGTTTATTCTATTGATATGAGTAACTTAGGTGTGGCTAGTCAGGCAGCATCAATTCGTAAAGAACAGTATAATATTGGCGCATTTTTGCCATTCTTTCGGGATAAGCTGAATCTTTCGCTTACCGATAATCGGGTTGGCAATCAGTTTATCTTGGATTTATATCGTGGAATGGAAATGGCGGCTAGAGATTTACAGCAAGACGGAATCAATGTCCAGCTTCATGCCTACGATACCCAGCGTGAATACGATATTACGAAAGAAGTTCTGGCGCAGGAAGAAATTAAGTACATGGATGTATTCATCGGGCCTCTTTATCAGGGACCTTTCCGAGCAGTTTCAGAATATGCTCGCGAGAATCAGCGATACATGTTCAACCCACTCTCCGCAAACCCTCAGATCATCGGTGATAATCCTTTCTCTTATCTGATTAAACCCAGTTCAGTTACCGAAGCTAAACTAGCGGCTCAATACGCTTTAGACTCGCTGGATGCCACCCAGGCGGTAGTTGTTACTGGTCCCTCGAAACGAGACTCAGCAAGAGTCTATACCTTCATCAATCGTTTTCAGGAGATCTATAACCAGGAAGTGCATCTGGAAATAATTGAAGATTACAACGAAGAAACGATGGAGCTCTTCGTAGAAAAGCTACAGGAGCTACACGATCTGGGAGAGACAGTAGTATATGTGGCCTCAGACCAGGAACTTGTAATTACTAACACGATCAGTGCGGTTGTTATGTCGGCTTTACCATTGAAGCTAATCGGTAATGAATCTTGGTTTGATTTTACCACCATTTCCTACGAACAACTGGAGCAGTTGGGGGTATATCTGCTGAGTCCGGTTTATCTGGATTATAATAGTCTTAAGGTTGAAGAATTTCGTCAACGTTTTCGGGAAGCTTACTATTCTTTACCAAGTAAAAATGTTTTTGTCGGATACGATGCAGTTTACTTCCTGGGTCAAATGCTCAACGAGTATGGGGTCTATTTTCAGGAGTTTTTTACTACTGAGCAGCCAGCCCCCAGTGCCTTTTTCCAGGGCTATAATTACTTCCAAGCCAACGATAATCAAGTTATTCCTATCCTACTTTTCGAGGATGGTTCTCTAGTTCTTTCTTCAGTTGACAAATGATGCTACAAACCCAAAGAAGCGAAAACCTATTTCAGCAAGCCCAGAATTATATACCGGGTGGGGTAAATTCTCCGGTGCGAGCGTTCAAAGCCGTAGGTGGTAACCCCCTGTTCATCAAGTCGGCCGAAGGCGCTTACGTGTACGACGAGGACGATAATCAGTACATTGAACTAATCAACTCCTGGGGGCCGATGATTTTAGGTCATCGGAATGCTAAAGTTGAATCTGCTCTGCAAGAAGCTCTCGCTCACTCTTTTTCTTTTGGAGCACCTACTTCCCGCGAGATAGATATTGCTAAACTTATCGTCGAGATGGTTCCTTCCATTGAGAAGGTTAGGATGGTTAATTCTGGGACTGAAGCAGCCATGTCGGCACTTCGCTTGGCTCGGGGATTCACTAGCCGTACCAAGCTCATCAAATTTGAGGGTTGTTATCACGGTCACGGTGACTCTTTTTTGATTGCGGCGGGAAGCGGGGCACTCACTATGGGTGAACCTAATAGCCCCGGTGTTACTAAGGGGACGGCGCAGGATACGCTTCTGGCAAGTTTTAATGATTTGGATAGTATAGATCGTCTGATTGTAAGCAACCCTGACGATATTGCTGCAATTATGGTTGAGCCAGTAGCTGGAAATATGGGTTGTGTATTGCCTAAAGAAGGTTTTCTGGAAGGACTTCAGGAACGGTGTAAGAAGCACGACATACTGCTGATCTTTGATGAGGTGATGACCGGATTTCGGTTGGCTCCAGGTGGTGCTCAGGAATTATACGGGGTTACTCCGGACATGTCCGCTTTAGGAAAAATCATTGGAGGTGGTCTACCGGTAGGTGCTTACGGAGGAAAGCAGGAGGTAATGGACTACGTTTCTCCTTCTGGCCCCGTCTATCAAGCCGGTACACTGTCGGGCAATCCGGTAGCGATGGCCGCTGGCTTAGCCATGCTGAAGCAACTAAAGAACAACCTTCAAGTGTACAGTCAACTGAAGAGAACAACTGCTGATATTGTTGAAGGGTTTAAGGAGAACATGCGAAAACTGAATGTATCCTACACCATCAATCATGTGGGTTCTATGTTTAGCTTATTTTTCACCGAGCATCCGGTTTACGACTTTCAGTCGGCTAGCGCATCCGATACTAAACTGTTCGGGGCCTACTTTCAGGAAATGCTGAAGCGAGGTATTTATCTGGCACCTTCCCAATTCGAGGCCCTGTTTATTTCTACTGCCATTGACGATAGTATGGTTGAAACCATTGTTCGTGCTAATTACGAATCCTTAAAAGCTATCCACTAGGCTCATTTAGTATAGAAATCTCACGCTTTATTACGCGTGCAATGTATAGATGCAATTGCACTAAATATATTGCTAATTGTATCTAGTTTAGCGATCAAGAATAACTCGACTAAACGAAGGTACCTTGAAACGAATTAGTATTCTGCTTCTGGCACTAGTTCTAACCGCAAAGTTAGCTGAAGCTCAAAATTTCGGAAACCAGGCCATCACCTACGAAGAACTCTATGATGATCCCTACGGAATCAATAAGTTCTTTTTGCATTTACAGCCCCTGTATGCTGATGTGTTTGCCACTAATGTAAACGCGGGTTTTGGTATTGCTGCTAACTATTATCTTAAAGATAAGGCAGATTTTCAAGCCAATTTTCGGCAGGCTTATACAAGATCGTTTGATTTGGCACGGGATGCGGCTATCAAAAATCAGGTAGTACTTAACTCACCGAATAACTTTACTTACTTCGAAATGGGTGGTACTTACCACGTAAAGGACGAAGAAAGTGATACCGAAACAAAATTGATTCTTTATTCCCGAAAGTATGCAAAAGGTAATCGTTGGGCGGCTCACGTTCCTGAACATACGGTAGTTCCTTCCAAAGTGCGGAAAATAATTGGCGTAAGGGCCGGTGGTTTTGCGTTTGATACATCCATAGATTTAGAAAGTATTACTCAGGAGCAGGGAGTGACTTTGGTTGACGAAGCTGGGAACCCTTTCCCGGAAAATGTTTACTCTCATACCAATCAGGTAGTAAGTGGGGGCTATATTGGTGGCTCAATGTCTTGGATCAAGAATATGGCTATTAAGCCGGATAAAGGCTACGGCGTACTGGTAGATGATCTAATTCTTAATACCTACTTCGATTTTATGATCGCTCCTGGAGTAACTCTGGATGAAGTACAATATCGTGATCCTTTGCAGAATAACAGCATCCGCAGATTTTCAGCCGATGTAGTAGACACTAAAATCTGGGGCTACCGGATTGGTATTGACGGAAAATACAATCGTGAATTGGGCTGGGCTTACGGAGCAGAATTGGGTTCACGACCTGGAATCAAAGGAAGAGGATTTTATGCCTTGGTTAAAATTAGTATTCCGGTCTTTAGCACCAATATGAACCACAGTCGGGAAGCTTTCGGCAAATAAATGGTTTAGTATATCCGCTGACCTTGGGTAGAAAAAGAAAGTCCTTGCTGACCTAATGTGGATATCATAATCGCCTCAAATAGTGGTTCTCGAGTATTTGGTTTAACCGACCATTCAAAAATAAAATTAGCACCGGTTCCGCCCGAATTGTCAGTAGCGTCAATTACGATGTGAAGTGTTTCCATGGGAGTTAGAAAGATGGGACTATCAAAGTACGTCCGAATCAAAGACCCCTTAGTATTGTAAAACTCGGCTTTGTTGAGATAAACTGTATCTAGCTTGTTAGTATTTCTCATGCTAACTGTTACGGTTAAATTGTGCGTCCGAAGCTCAGTCATGCTGTAAATTTGAGAATAAACCGAGAGATAAGTCCCCCCAGACTCTAAGGAATCTACCAGCGGAGTATCGGCTATTCTTTTTGACCAGTTTACTGGATCAGTAGTATTCTCCTCGGTTGCAGTAGTGCAAGAGAGTAAGCTACAACAGAGAAAATATACGAAAACGAGCTGTCGCATAATCGATTAGGTTATAGCTTTCCTTTAGTGGTGGGAAGATTTTCTAAATGATTTTCATCTCTTTTTACAGCCATTTTTAAAGCCTTAGCTAATGCCTTGAAGGTGGCTTCTATTTTATGGTGTTCATTGTCACCTTCTATCTTTATATTCAGATTACAGCGAGCCGCATCCGAAAAAGACTTAAAGAAATGGTAGAACATTTCGGTTGGCATATCACCGACTTTCTCTCTAGTAAATTCTGCCTCCCATACCAGCCAGGGGCGACCTCCGAGATCAATAGCTAGCTGAACCAGACTATCATCCATCGGCAATAGAAATCCGTAGCGGTTAATGCCTCGTTTATCGCCAACGGCTTTCGCTAAAGCTTCGCCGATAGCAAGTGCAGTATCCTCAATGGTATGGTGTTCATCAATATGTAGATCGCCTTGAACGGTTACCTTCAGATCAATACCTGAATGCTTACCGAGCTGATCTAGCATATGATCAAAAAAGCCTAAGCCAGTATCAACTTCTGTAGTACCATTTCCATCCAGGTTGAGTTCAATATGAATCTTGGTTTCCTTAGTATTTCGCTCGTGGATTACGATACGGGGAGAAAGTATTAAAAAGCGATAGATGTCATCCCAACTAGTAGTGGTCAGTGTCTCATCCGGATAGGCTTTATCACTGATGAATACGGATTGGCAACCAAGATTTTTTGCTAGTTCAATATCTGAGGCACGATCACCAATCACATATGAATTCTGTAAGTCGTACTTCGGTGAGAAATATTGGGTTAACAATCCAGTACGTGGCTTGCGTGTAGGGGCGTTGTCTTCAGGAAAAGATCGGTCAATTAGTATTTCAGAAAAGTGAATGCCTTCTCCCTCTAAAGTTTGTAGCATTTTAGTATGGGCTGGCCAGAAAGTGTCCTCCGGAAAGGAGTCAGTACCCAATCCATCCTGGTTGGTGACCATCACCAATGTATAGTTGCTCTGTTCAGTAATTTTTCTCAGGTTAGTAATGACTCCCGGCAAAAACTCTAACTTCTCCAGCGAGTCAATTTGCTCATCTTCCGGCTCCTTTATGATGGTGCCATCGCGGTCGATAAAAAGTACTTTGATTGGCATGAAAGATATTGTTCTCAGTGTGAAGCTTTAAAGATACATGGATAGACTAGAACTCACAGTCTAAGAATTTCCATTTAAATTGGCCGAGTCAGTAGTTTAGGCTATCCTCGACTTTTTCAGGTGTTGATTCTCGAACTGATGAATAGCTTTTACTAAAGCTTGATTTTCCGATTCAGTTCCAACGGTAATTCGTAATCCACCTTCGCACAACCGTACCGTTGATCGATTACGGACAATAACCCCTAATTTCACTAAGAATTGATATAGATCCGGCGCATCTTCAAATTTCACTAGTAAAAAGTTAGCATCAGAATGATGTACCTTGTGTACTACTTCCAGTGAATTCAGTGAGTTAGCGAGCCATTCTCTTTGCTGAATAATTTGATTTATACTTACCTGATACTGATCTTTGTTCAAGAGAATGTTAAGAGCCACTTCCTGATTTAGCGTCGAAATATTGTAGGGAAGCTTGACTCGGTTAAGTAAGTTTATAATCTCAGTAGATGCGAAGGCAGCACCTAACCGAAGTGATGCCATTCCCCAAGCCTTACTAAAAGTGTGTAGCACTACCAGATTAGGGTGGCTCTTAAGTTCAGCAATAAAGCTTGGTTGATCAGAAAAATCAATGTAGGCCTCATCCACCACTACAATCCCCTGAAATGAGTCTAAAAAAAACCGTATTTCATCTGGATTCAATAGGTTGCCAGTAGGATTGTTGGGTGAACAGAAAAAGATGATTTTAGTATGGCTATCAATGGCTGACGCTACCGCGTCCCGATCCAATTGGTAGTCAGGTAGAAGCGGAGCCGAATGAACTGCTACATCGTTGACAGATGCAGCTACTTCGTACATACCAAAAGTAGGGGGGAGGGTAACCACATTGTCAATCCCAGGTTGGCAAAAGATTCTGATCAGTAGATCTATCGCCTCATCGCTTCCATTACCCAAAAAAATCTGATCAGTAGATAGCCCTTTTAATTCACCAATTCTCACTTTCAATTTCTTTTGGTAGGGATCGGGGTAGCGGTGGTACGATTGAGCAGTGTCCGAACCAGGGGTTCCGTACGCGTTTTCATTGGCATCCAACCATACTCTGGCCGAACCCGTAAATTCGGAGCGAGCTGAAGCGTAGGGTGTCAAGTTTTTTAGGTGAGGGCGAATTAGATTTTGTATATCAAAGTCCATTGGGATTACTGTGCTAAGTACTACTTATCATACTATCTTCTGATATTTTGGCGTGTCGCAGACTAACGGCGCTCTTGTGGGCTTCTAGTTGCTCCGCTTCGGCCATTACTTCTACCTGTGGTCCCAGCGCTCGCAGGCCGTCAGGGCTTATTGACTGATACGTGATTTTCTTCATGTAGCTGTCAAGTGATATGCCGCTATACGCTTTAGCAAAGCCATTGGTGGGAAGGGTATGATTAGTTCCGGAGGCATAGTCTCCGGCTGATTCGGGGGTGTAATGCCCCAGAAATACCGAACCAGCATTCGTGATATGTTCAATGGCTTGCTCAGGGTTTTCAGTAGCGATGATTAAGTGTTCAGCCGCGTACTCATTCAATAGCTCGTATCCGGTTAAAATATCAGGTACGATGAATGCTAAACTATTATTTAGCGCTTCGCGGGCAATCTCTTGTCGGGGCAATTCCTTTAACTGAAACTTTATGGCTTCAACAGTTTCGTTTATTATCCTCTCACTGGTTGATACCAACACTACCTGACTGTCAACACCGTGTTCAGCCTGGGATAATAGATCGGCGGCAATAAATGAAGGATCGGCAGAATCGTCAGCTAAAACGGCTACTTCTGAAGGGCCAGCCGGCATATCAATTGCCACCTTAGATTTGCTAACTAACTGTTTGGCTACCGTCACGTACTGATTACCTGGTCCGAATATCTTGTACACTTTCGGAATACTTTCGGTACCATAAGCCATTGCAGCAATCGCCTGAGCGCCTCCCACTTTGAATATCTTGTCAATTCCTACTAACTGAGCAGTATAAAGCATTGCTGGATGAATTTCTCCTCGTCGATTACAGGGAGTACACATGATAATTTCTTTACAACCAGCAATTTTCGCTGGTATACCAGTCATCAACACCGTAGAAAATAGGGGAGCGGTTCCGCCGGGAATATATAGGCCCACTCGGTCAATTGGAACGCTACGACGCAGACAACTGACACCCGGCATTGTTTCTACCTCCAGATCGTCTGTTTGCTGTGCCTCGTGAAATTTCCAAATGTTGTTGTAGGCTAGTGTGTTTGCCTGTTTCATAGGATCTTCAACCTTTGCACTTGCTGATGCTATCTCAGCTTGACTCTCAACAAGTTTCTCTAGCTCAACTCCATCGTATTCCAATGAAAAGTACCGGAGGGCTGAATCTCCTTTCTTTTTAACCTTCTTAAGAATCGGTTTAACGATCTTCTCGATTTTCTTAAATTTCTGAGCAGGCCTTTGGGTTAGCTTACTCCACGTATCTTGAGGTGGGTTACTAATTATTTTCATAAAATCATTTTTTCAATAGGTACAACTAAAATACCTTCAGCGCCGGCTTCTTTCAACTTTTCAATAACTTCCCAAAACTGATCTTCTTCTACCACTGAATGAATAGAATTCCATCCGCTCATGGCTAAGGGAACAATGGTGGGACTTCGCATTCCAGGTAATAAATCTACAATAGCTTGAGTAGCTTCATCCGGAGCATTCAATAAAATATACTTGTTGCCTTTTCCGGTTAATACCGAGTTAATTCTGAACACTAACTGATCAATAAGATCTTTTTTCTCCACCAAAGCAGTATGATTACCAATCAGTACCGTTTCGGATTTAAATATAGTTTCAACCTCCTTAAGTCCGTTGCTCAATAACGTGCTTCCCGAACTTACAATATCGCACACCGCATCAGCCAAACCAATGCTAGGAGCAATCTCCACTGAGCCACTTATCTCGTGAATTTGAGCTGAAATATTTTGGTTTTCTAAATACTGATTCAAAATGCGAGGGTAGGAGGTAGCAATATTAGTATCTTGGAAATATGCTGGGCCATGATATTCTTTATCCCGTGGGATAGCTAGCGAAAGCCTACATTTGGAAAAACCTAGCTTTTTGATGAGTTCTATATCTTTGGCCTTTTCTGCCATCTCATTTTCGCCAACTAGTCCCAAATCAGCTACGCCATCTTCCACGTAGCCGGGAATATCGTCGTCGCGTAAAAACAGAAATTCAGCCGGAAAATTATAGGAAACAGCTTTTAGCCTACTCTTACCATTATTAAAACGAATACCGCATTCATTCATAAGCTTAAGCGATTGTTCGCTAAGTCGCCCTGATTTCTGAACTGCAATACGTAAAGTCTTTTTCATGAATAGATGCAAATAATAAATTGAGAATAAGATACCATTACAACCGCCTGATGCGATTGGAGCGAAGAATTAATGATATCGATGATGTGGAGTGGTAAACATACTTGTGCTACAAATATAGGTGTCGGTTGGAGAATATAAAATCAACAACCTAGAATTAAATCAATAGGTTTACTACGGACTTCTCAATTTTGTTAATTTTGCTTTTCAACTATCTAATTATGAAATATCTACCGATCGATTCCCAGCTATTTATTGAAAACCGCCAGCGATTAATTCAACATTTGGAGCCTAATTCAATGGTGGTCTTGCACAGCAACGACATTATGCCGACTAATGCCGACGGTACCATGAAGTATGTTCAAAATAGCGATCTGTTTTACCTGACCGGAATTGACCAGGAAGAAAGTATTTTGGTTTTATTTCCTGATTTTCCTGACGAAAATTTTAGAGAGATTCTCTTTGTTCGCGCAACTAACGAGGAGATTGCTATTTGGGAAGGTCATAAATACACTAAGGATGAAGCTACGCAAACTTCTGGTATTCAGAAGGTACTTTGGGTGAGTCAGTTTGAAAGGACGTTATACACACTGATGACTCAGGCAGAACATGTGTATCTTAATACTAATGAACACCTTCGGGCTGACATTCAGGTACCCACTCGGGATGCTCGATTTATTAAATGGTGCCAAGAACATTATCCGTTGCACAGTTATCGTCGGTTAGCCCCAATTATGCATAAACTGCGGGCGATAAAATCAGTGGGAGAGGTAGAACTGCTTCAAACTGCTTGTAATATCACGAAAGAAGCTTTCGACCGGGTTTTAAGGTTTGTTAAGCCGGGAGTAATGGAGTATGAGATCGAGGCTGAGTATCTGCACGAATTTGTCCGGAATCGCTCCCGTGGATTTGCTTATGAACCTATTGTCGCTTCGGGTGGCAATGCTTGTGTATTACACTATATTGAGAATAACGATCGCTGTAATGACGGTGAATTACTTCTCATGGATGTCGGAGCCGAGTACGCCAACTACAACGCTGATATGACTCGAACTATCCCGGTAAATGGCCGCTTTACTGATCGTCATAAAGCAGTTTACAACGCTGTTCTCAGAGTACAAAAAGAGGCTATGGGATTACTTCGTCCTGGTAATACGATTAAAGAGTATCACAAAGAGGTAGGAAAAATTATGGAGAGTGAGCTTATTGGTTTGGGGCTGTTAGACCGGGAGGAGGTAAAAAATCAAGATGAAAAGCAACCGCTGTACAAACAATACTTTATGCACGGAACTTCCCATCATTTAGGATTAGATGTTCATGATGTGGGTAATGTATATCAGAAATTTCAACCCGGAATGGTGTTTACGGTTGAACCAGGTATATATATCCGAGACGAAAATCTAGGAATACGTCTAGAGAATAATGTGGTTATTCGGGAAAACGACGTATATGATCTAATGCGGAATATTCCGATTGAAGCTGAAGAGATAGAGACATTAATGAACGAAAAATAGCCAGCATAATTAAATACTGGCTATCAAAGATATAGGATAAAGGGATTAGTAACGACGATCTTGCATTTGGGGACGAGGACGAGCCTTACTTACTTTTAAATTTCTGCCTTGAACCTCGGCACCATCTAGTTCATTAATTGCTTGTGTGCCTGCTTCATCGTCAGGCATTTCTACAAAAGCAAATCCTCTTGAACGGCCAGATTCGTGGTCTTTGATAATTTTTGCTGATGATACTTCACCGTACTCCTCAAATAATTGTTGGAGTTCGTGATCTTGAACCCGATAGTTAAGGTTCGCAACGTAAATGTTCATAATTGAAAAATTAAAAATGGAAATTATCGAGAGACTGCGGCGCGTACATATCGAAAAATCAGGTTGGTTTAAGTTTAGGATAGTTGAAACACCGTAGTTGAACGATTCTAATGCATGAATGTAAGCAATTTTTTCGCTTATTATATTCAATAGGCAATGTTTTTTTTATCTAATTGCCAATGCTCAGTAAAATTATATTTCCGACGCATTTTCGTGAATGAAGTCTTATAGGGTAGTTAAAGAATAATATAAATGTTATGTAATTAAAGTTATGTTAATTATTGGTTACGATTGAGATAAATAATAGGGAAGAGGTGAATGATTAATTACTTTTGTAAAAAAAGGATTTTATGCTAGACTCTATTTATGAAGCCATTGAAGCAATCCGGCAGGGTAAGGTAATTATTGTTGTAGATGACGAACATCGGGAAAATGAGGGTGACTTTGTGTGTGCAGCCGATAAAATTACTCCTGAAATTATCAATTTTATGTCAATCCATGGGCGCGGACTGATTTGTACCCCTCTTACCGAAGATCGCTGTCAGGAACTGGAGTTGGAATTGATGGTAGGAAAAAATACATCCCACTATGAAACCCCTTTTACCATATCCGTCGACTTAATCGGTCATGGCTGCACTACTGGTATTTCTGCTTCAGATAGATCCAAAACCATTCAGGCTTTGGTAAACCAGTCAACTACCCCTGAAGACTTGGGTAGACCTGGACATATCTTTCCGTTAAAAGCAAAGAATGGTGGTGTTTTGCGTAGAGCCGGCCATACCGAAGCGGCGATCGATCTACCAAGGTTGGCAGGATTATCACCGGCAGGAGTGCTGGTAGAAATAATGAACGAAGACGGTTCTATGGCTCGTTTACCCGATCTACGGAAAGTAGCCGCTCGGTTCGGCTTAAGACTAGTTTCAGTCCAAGATTTAATCCAGTACCGTTTACAACACGATAGCTTAATTAGACGGGAAGTCTCTGTTCCACTTGATTCTAAATATGGCGACTTACAACTTTACGCTTACACCCAACTGCTTACAGACGAAGTACATTTAGCCTTCGTAAAGGGGCGTTGGGGAACAGATGAGGTTGTAACCGTTCGTGTACATTCTTCCAATCTGTTTGAAGATATTTTTGGTACTTTCATTAGCGATAAGTTTAATGTGCTAGATCGTTCTCTGGAAATTTTAAATCAACAAGAGAAGGGCGTAATCCTATATATGAACCAAGAGAGTTTGGGAAGTAATATTCTGGAACGGTTGAAAGACTACCAAAAGCGAAAAGAATCCAAGGATGAGAAATCAATTTCAGCTCTTGGAGTTAAAATGGATAAACGGGATTACGGAATTGGAGCACAAATACTTCGGGACTTAGAAGTGAACAAGATCAAACTAATTACGAACCACCCCGTAAAAAGAGCAGGGCTACAAGGATACGGATTGGAAATTGTGGATCACATACCCTTGAAGAGGTGATTGTACACTATTTTGACGGAATGAGTGTTATGAATACAGAATCTTCGTCTTATGAAAAAGTTATTCATTACAAATCTACTATTGCTCACATTCGTACCGATAATGTGGGCTCAGTACTTTCCTTCAGAAGTCTGGCACGAGGGAAGTGTCACTACCATTGATGGCGAAAGCTTCAAAGGAAAAATAAAGTATAATTTGGAGGCTGATTTAGTTCAGTTTAGTGCTAATAATACGCTGAAAACCTTCAGTGCTAAAAAGCTCCTGTACTTTGAGATATTTGATGCCGAATACGGTCGCTATCGAGAATTCTATGCCTTGCCCTATCAGGTAAGCGCCAACTATAAAACTCCCAGAATTTTTGAAGTTCTCTACGAGAATACACTTACGCTACTCTGCCGGGAGGAAATCGTACAGCAAACCAATATGGTTAACGACCCCTTCTTTTTTGGTAACCAAATGATGACGCGATTTCGGCTAGATTATGATTACTATTTTTTAGATCAGGAAGGTAACATCCAATACTTCTCTCAGAAAAAAGATGACCTGTACGACATGTTTCCGCGAAACAAACCTGAGATTGAGAAGTATATAAAGACAAACAAGCTTAAACCCGACCGTCAACGAGATTTAGTTCGGGTAACAGCTTATTATAATTCTTTACTTAATTCTTGAAGTTAATTTCATTTTATGGGTCGACCATTAATTCTGGTTTCCAACGATGATGGAATCTCCTCCCGCGGAATCCAATTTTTGGTTACTGTTATGAAGGAACTAGGTGAGGTAATTGTAGTTGCACCCGATAGTCCTCAGTCCGGAATGGGACACGCAATCACTATCGGAGAACCGCTGCGGTTAACCGAAACCGACCTTTTCAAAGATGTAAAATCCTACAAATGTTCCGGTACTCCAGCTGATTGTGTGAAATTAGGTAAACACTTCATTTTGAAAGATCAGAAGCCCGATTTAGTAGTAAGTGGAGTTAATCACGGAAGCAATACTTCAATCAGTGTACTCTATTCGGGAACAATGTCGGCTGCGGTAGAAGCTGCTATTGAGGGATTTCCAGCCATTGGCTTTTCCCTATGCGATTACGACTCAGACGCAGATTTTTCTCATACCGCTGAATACGTATACAAAATTGCTAAGACTACCTTAGAAAACCGTTTTCCTGAAGGAGTTGCCTTAAATGTTAATTTTCCCCCTAGGCAAAACGAGCCTATCAAAGGTATTCAAGTCTGTCGTCAAGCTCACGCTAAATGGCAAGAAGAATTTGATCAACGGCATGATCCTTACGGCCGCCGTTACTTCTGGATGGCCGGTAATTTTATCAACTTTGACACTGGTGAAGATAATGATGAATGGGCAATAGCTAACAATTATGTATCAGTAGTGCCCTGCCAATACGATATGACTGCTCACAATGCAATCTCAATACTCAACGAGTGGTCTTTCGATAATCCTACTTAAGGGTTTGTAGCAAGCGGAGCAACTGTAGATAAAAACTTTTCCTTTTCCCAATAAATATCACTAGGAATACTGTTCTGATAGAAGTCTTCTTTGAACACTCTCGAGATAAGGTTTTCCATCGGCCAGGTTTCCATAGAAAAATCTACGGGAATACAACACTGCCAGGGCTGACAATAACTGACCCAGGGGTGGTGATTTTGGAGAAAGAAAGGTAATCGGTAAGCCATGTATTCCCAAATACGCGTTGGGAAGCAGTTCCAGATACTCGGGAGCAGCTGATGACAAACAATACCAAAATCTGCTTCCTCTATTTTCTTCAGTAGTGTACTATGAGGAATCGGATTTTCGCTAATAGTAGCTTGAATCCAAGGATATTCTGACAACATACCAATCAATCGTTGATAAGTATCAGACTGGGTTACATGACCAACAACTTCAAATCGTAGTTTTCCGGCTAAAGCATCGTGTAACTGCTTACTAAATCTTAACGCATCCCAGATACCATAAGGGGTGCTGACGGTTCCAGTGTAGAGTAACTTGATGGGCGAACCTAATTTTGACTTCCTGAAAGACTGACTAGGAGGAACTACCTTATTTTCAATGACTACTTTCGGTACGGATGCTAATTGAGGTTTCTCGAGTAAATAACCTTGTTCGGCAACAATAATTTGATCACTACAACGAATTAACTGATTTTCCCACCAAGTAACCAGAATGATTAATAACCGTCTGAGCCTACTTTTCCCCTGATGATTACTGAATAAATTACGCTGATAATTTTCCCTAATATCATATACGATTTTGGTAGCAGGAAAGAAATAACCAAAGAGTAAAATAGCCGGACTTAATTCGGGAGTAGTTATAATTGCAACCGCTGGCCTGAGGTTCAGCAAACGAAAAAAAAAGTGAACATTGGCGACTATACGTCGATATTCTCGTCGTTTAAATTGAAAGATTGGATGGAATTTAATATCCCGGAAGTCAGAATGTGTAATTGAGGAAAATCCTATTATATTCACCGAAAATTTACCGATACTAATCAGCGATTGCGCCATTTTCTCGTACATACGGGTATCGTTCACCGGCTTTAGTACGGAGGCAATTACCACAATTACTTTTTTCACAAAATCAGCATTTTAATAAGGCCAATATAGCTTATGGAACTTCAACAAATGATTGACGCCGCGTGGGATGATCGCTCGATGCTACAGGACAAAGATGTGAAAATAGCTATTAAAACGACAATCGATGATCTGGATATGGGTAAGAAGCGCGTGGCTGAGTGGGTAGATGGTAGTTGGATAGTTCACGAATGGATCAAAAAGGCGGTAATTCTCTATTTTCCGTTACAGAAAATGAAAACGTTGGAAGTTGGCCCTTTTGAATTTCATGACAAAATGAAACTTAAAACGGGCTATGATAAGTTAGGGGTGCGGGTTGTTCCTCATGCTATAGCGCGCTACGGCGCTTATATTGCTAAAGGAGTAGTGATGATGCCATCGTACGTGAATATCGGGGCATATGTAAACGAGGGGACGATGGTGGATACCTGGGCTACAGTAGGGAGCTGTGCTCAAGTAGGGAAGAACGTTCATTTAAGTGGTGGAGTAGGAGTAGGGGGAGTTTTAGAACCTGTTCAGGCCGCCCCCGTAATTATTGAAGATGGCGCATTTATTGGGTCAAGATGTATATTAGTGGAAGGAGTTCGTATTGGAAAAGAAGCCGTGTTAGGTGCTAATGTTACGCTTACGGCCAGTTCTAAAATAATTGATGTTACTCAGTCAGAACCAAAGGTCTTTCAGGGTGAAGTTCCACCAAGATCGGTGGTAATTCCTGGCTCCTACACTAAAAATTTTCCGGCAGGTGATTATCAGGTCCCCTGCGCTCTGATCATCGGCCAGCGAAAAGAAAGTACTGATAAAAAAACCTCGTTGAATCAAGCATTGAGGGATCATCAGGTTGCAGTATAAATATTCATTGTTAGAAAGTTATATATCAATTGTAGTTAAATCATGCGGATAATTCTTAGTCTTTTACTGTTGGTTAGTATCCTTGCCGGTTGTGGTGATGATCAGTCAGCAGAAGGACATAAATTATTTAATCAAGGCAAGTATCAGGAAGCTATTGTTCAGTATGCTGAGCACCTGGAATATAATCCCGAAGATGTTCAATCAATTTATAACCAGGGGCGCGCTTACGAAGAACTAGGTAAATTTGACGAGTCGCTGAAAAATTTTGAGGAAGTGGTTGAAATTGACCCCAACCATGCCAATGCTCTAATGAGTATTGGTAAATATCACTTCCGCAATAATAGCTATGCGGATGCGTCCTTTTATTTTTCAAAGGCGGCAGATATTAAAAAGAGTGATCCTCAAGTTTTCTTTTTGAAAGGTCGAGCTCATCATAAACTGGGAGAAACACAGGTTGCTATGGAAGCTTACGACGAAGCTATTAGCAAGAATCGCGATTACGGTGAAGCCTACTTATACCGAGGAGCACTAAAAGTTTACCAAGGAAATAAAAGCGCGGGTTGTAACGATCTTAGAACTGCGCAATCACTAAAAGTTCCTGATGCTGAAAATGCCCTAAAGGAATATTGCAACTAGTACCTTTTATGCAAACTGTTGGGAAACTGTCTCAGACTTTGATCCTTCTTTGTAATCGTAAAAGCCTCCACCTGACTTAACACCTAGCTTCTGGGCAGCTACCATATTGACCAGTAGTGGGCAAGGCGCATACTTGGGGTTTCCGCACCCATCGTGAAGCACTTTTAAGATAGATAAGCAAACATCTAGACCGATAAAGTCTGCTAACTTCAGCGGTCCCATTGGATGAGCCATTCCTAACTGCATAATCTGATCAATTTCGCGTACTCCTGAAACTCCTTCAAACAAGGTATATATCGCCTCATTAATCATGGGCATCAGAATCCGATTTGACACAAACCCAGGGTAATCATTTACGACCAGTGGTACCTTTTGTAGTTTTTCTGATAGAATCTGAATAGTTTTGGTCACTTCAGAATCAGTAGCGTATCCATTGATGATCTCAACTAATTTCATGACTGGTACCGGATTCATAAAATGCATACCAATTACCTGAGAAGGGCGCTGGGTCACTGTCGCAAGTTGCGTAATAGAGATTGAAGAAGTGTTGGTAGCCAGAATGGTGTGCTGAGCGCTATGCTTATCTAGCTCTACGAAAATCTTCTCTTTGGTAGCCAAATCTTCCGTAGCGGCTTCTATTACCAGATCGGCCGAAGACAAGCTATCGTCTAATGAAGTAGTGAATTTTAGGTTTTTTAGGGTCTTTTCTTTGTCGTCAGTCTGAATGATTTCCTTCTTAACTTGTCGATCCAAATTCTTTATAATAGTTTCGCGAGCACAATCTAACTGCGACTGGTTTACATCTACCAGGCTAACTGGTCCGTTGAATAATGCAGCTACATGAGCAATTCCGTTTCCCATAGTACCAGCTCCCACTACGGCTATATTTTTGATTTCTTGATTCATATTATATAATGTTGTTTATCAGTGATATAATTTAGTTCAATTAAACTACCAGTTTAATTGAACTATTAGAAATAAAGCATGTTCAACAAGCATTTTTCAATATTTTCGTTACAATTTGGAAAAGAAATTGTAATTAATCAAAGCGTGCTATTTTAGCTTTTCATTCATTGCATTGATGATTTACCGTTTAGTTAGCCTTTTGTTATTGCTTTGTTCAGCGATAGTTATCAAAGGACAAGGGTTCGACCCAATGGGCCTCGAGGATCAGCCTAGCTATCCTTTACGGGCTTTTCTCAATAAGTTTTCCGTTAGTTTGAGTAGTGGCTATGGGCGAACTTTTTATCGTCATACACTCACAAATAACAATTACGTTCGCACTTCTGAAGGCTCTTTCATCTACCCTAACGGTGAAGGTGGCACTAGTCCGGCATACAGCAATTGGTTTAACAGGGTGGAACCAGCTACTCTTACTCTTCCTACTGACCCGGATAGTCTAACCCTTATTACCAGTGATTCTTCCTCAATAGCCATGCGAGGGGGTGGTTATCATATTCCCATTAATCTGTCTATTCATTTTAACCTGTACCGTATTCGCGTAGGTGGTGGCATCAGTGCTGATTTTCATACTGTGAATCCACCTCAACCGGCTGATTTTAGATCCATTTACCCAGCACCACCTTCCTTTAGGACAACCCAGATACGTTATTATGGCTTGTTAGGCTACAGTTTTTACGAATACTACGATAATGCCTTTGCGGTAGATGCTCGGGTTGGAGTAATTAGAATGGGAAACGGATTTGACCAAGGAGTTACCCAGGCTAGTCCATTTTTCAATGTTGGTATTACCATGGAAAAAGTTTTTTCTGAGTACTTCCGGGTATACCTACGACCTGCCTACGAATTTAAGAATTTCAATACGGTGTTGCCAGATGGCCCCACTACCGTTATTGATCATGGGAATTCCTCGGTATTTCTTACCCTCGGGGTAAGTCTTAACTACCCGGATTTACCTCGTTCGCCCATTAAAGCTGATAAAACTCAGATGAAGCACTACGTGACTGATCCAAGAACAGGAGTCAGACGCGAAGTGCGCGGTCAGCCCTTCTGGCGAAAGCAAGATCCTAAAATTGGAGAGCTGTATCCAGAGTTAGTAAAATCCAAAAGAAAACGTCAGAGCAGTCGCAAACAAATCTTTAAGAAAAAGCCTAAATAGGGTTTATCCAGCCACAATTTGCACTTAGAGTTATTTGCATTAGACAAATTTGTGTAAATTGCAGGCTGGCAAGAACGTCCATTTCTACATTTTTCGCAACCAATGGCAGAAGGCAATCAGGAAAACATAATTCCCATTAATATTGAGGATGAAATGAGAGGTGCCTACATCGATTACTCGATGTCGGTCATCATTTCTCGAGCATTACCCGACGTTCGCGACGGCTTAAAACCGGTACACCGAAGAGTTTTGTACGGTATGCTTGAACTTGGCCTTACTCATACCAAGTCCTACAAGAAATCAGCCCGAATTGTAGGAGAAGTACTCGGTAAGTACCACCCCCACGGTGATACCTCGGTTTATGATACGATGGTTCGTATGGCCCAGCCCTGGTCTATGCGGTATATGCTGGTAGATGGTCAGGGCAACTTCGGTTCCATTGATGGTGACTCACCAGCGGCCATGCGTTATACTGAAGCCCGACTTCAACGCATAGCTGAGGAAATGCTAGGTGACATTAATAAAGATACCATTGATTTCCAGGCTAACTTCGATGACTCCTTGCAAGAACCGGTATGTTTGCCAAGCAAGCTCCCTAACATCTTGGTTAACGGAACATCCGGTATTGCGGTAGGTATGGCTACCAATATGCCCCCCCATAATCTTTCAGAAGTAATTGAAGGCATAAAGCAATATATTGATAATGAGGATATTACTATATCTGAGTTAATGCAGTATGTGAAGGCACCAGACTTTCCTACTGGAGCTATTATCTATGGGTATCAAGGTGTAAAATCTGCTTTTGAAACGGGACGAGGCAGAGTAGTAATGCGAGCGAAGGCTGAGATAGCGGAAAGCAAAACTGGCAAGCCTCAGATCATTGTTTCTGAGATCCCCTATCAGGTCAATAAGGCTTCTATGATTGAGAAGACTGCGGCCATGGTCAATGACAAGAAGATCGATGGTATATCGGATATTAGAGATGAATCAGACCGTAAAGGATTACGTATTGTCTACGACCTTAAACGAGACTCGGTACCTAATGTAGTATTGAACAACCTCTTTAAGTATACTCAGTTACAAACTTCATTTGGAGTAAATAACGTAGCTTTGGTGAAGGGTAGACCCTATACTTTAAATCTCAAGCAGATTATTGGGCACTACGTTAATCATCGTCATGATGTAGTGGTACGTAGAACTGAGTTTGAACTACGGGAAGCTGAGCGCCGCGCTCACTTGCTTGAAGGCTATCTAATTGCCTTAGATAATATAGATCGAATAATTGAGATTATTCGTGGATCTCGCGACCCTGAAACGGCCCGAAATGGCTTAATGCAAGAGTTTGAGCTTACTGAAATTCAGGCTCGGGCAATTCTTGATATGCGTCTTCAACGTCTTACTGGTTTAGAACGAGAGAAAATTGAAAGCGAATACAATGAAGTACTAAGGCAAGTTGCTTATTACAATCAAGTGCTTGCTGACCGAGACTTAAGAATGGGCATCATCAAAGATGAACTTGATGAGCTTAACCAACGCTTTGGTGACGAACGCCGCACTCAAATTGTACATAGTGCTGAAGATATTGGTATTGAGGATATTATCCCTAATGAACCAATGGTAATTACCATCTCTCATAATGGCTATATCAAGCGGAACCATCTGGATGAATACCGTTCTCAGGCCCGGGGGGGAATAGGCTCTAGAGGTGCCTCAGCTAAAGATGGTGATTTTACTGAACATCTTTTCATCGCAAACACTCACAACTACTTATTGATTTTTACCGAATCGGGACGTATGTACTGGTTGAAGGTATTTGAAATTCCCGAGGCAGGAAAGGCTGCAAGAGGTAGGGCTATACAAAATCTAATTAATATTCCTGCTGAAGATGCTGTACGTGCTGTGATTAATGTAAAGAATCTGGACGATCCGGACTACATTAATAATTCGTATATAGTGATGTGTACCGTAAATGGTACTATTAAGAAAACTGTTTTAGAAGCTTTTTCTCGTCCCCGGGTTACTGGCATTAATGCCATCACTATTAATGAGGATGACCGATTGTTGTCGGTTGACTTCACAGACGGTAATTCTGAAGTTGTACTCGCAGTACGTTCAGGGAGAGCAATACGATTTCCAGAAGATGAAGTACGCCCAATGGGGAGAACAGCTGCGGGGGTTCGCGGTATTAGCCTTGATAACGGAGATGATAGTGTTGTCGGTATGGTTTGTCTTAATGAGAATGATGAAACCTTATTGGTAGTTTCCGAAAACGGCTATGGTAAACGCTCCAATATTGATGAGTATCGTATTACCCGTAGAGGTGGAAAGGGGGTAAAAACCTTGAACGTTACAGGTAAAACTGGCAAGTTAGTTACCATTGAAAAAGTGGCTGATACGGATGATTTAATGATCATCAATAAGTCGGGAATTATGATACGCACTCCAGTTTCTGATTTGCGTGTTATGGGACGAGCTACGCAGGGAGTACGACTGATTCGCTTAAATGATAATGATGCTATTACTTCGGTAACCAAAGTCGCCATTGAAGACGATTTAGAAGATGAAGATACCAATGTGAATACTGAAACTGATAATAAAACCAATACCGATTCCGAAACTGATTAAATGTTTTTATTTTAATTATTACTACACGCTATGAAACAATTACCATTATTGCTCGCGGCATTGATTGCCCTACCTATGCTAACTTTTGGGCAAGCGAAGAATGTACGGAAAGCACAAGCTTCACTAGAAAAAGGTGAATTAGCCGAAGCTAAACAATTTATAGATCCGGCTATTAATGACGAGAAATCTGGAGAGGATGGAAAAACTTGGTACACTTACGGAGACGTATACCTGGCTATTGCTACAGATTCAACCAACTCTGTGCAAGTTGAAGATCCTTATCAAAAAGCTTTAGAAGGCTATCGTAAAACTAAAGAGCTAGAAAAGGAAAACTCACTTTATGCAGTACAAGCCGATCAGCAGATTCAACAAGTTTGGGCCAACGCTATTAATGGTGGAGCAACCTTATACTCTAACCAAAGCTACGAAGAAGCCATTGAATTATTTGATGTTGCAAAAATGGCTGTTCCTGAAGATACTACTGCTTATATTTACGGTGGTATTTCTGCCCAACAAGCCGGTAAAATGGACATTGCGGCTGAAAACTACGCGTATCTGGTAGATTCGTTAGACTACGTAAGTAAAGACTTCTATAATAGCTTAATTTACATCTACTTAGTTGAGGAGAAAAATGAAGAAAAAGCGTTAGCTTATCTCCGCAAAGCTCAGGGAGTATTTCCGGATGATCCAGAATTTTTAAAGCGGGAAGTTACTATGCTTATCAATAACGAAGCCTACGACGAAGCCGAGCAAAAACTGCAAACTGCCATTAGTGCAGAACCAGATAATCCTATGCTTTATTACAATCAGGGTTATCTGTACGAACAGATGGAAAAGGGTGAACAAGCTATTGAAAGCTACAAGAAGGCGATTGAAGTTGATCCACAATACTTTGATGCTAACTTTAACTTAGCTGCTTTTTACTATAATCAGGCGGCCGACATTCTTGCTGAAGCTAATGATATGGATCTAAAAGAATATCAAGAAAAGGGCGAAGCTATTGAACAAGAAGCTAAAGAATATTTTGAGAGGGCTTTACCATATCTAGAGACATCTATGGATATTGAGCCGGATAACCAAAAGGTTCTCCAGACTTTAGCAACTGTATATCAGCGATTAGAAATGAATGATAAAGCTGAGGAAATTACTGCTAAGTTGGATAGTATGTAATTAAAAAGTTAAGGGGAGTAATAAACTTCCCTTATTAAACTAAGCATTGTTTAACATAATATAAATTACATAACAAAAAAAATGTAAATAAAGTGAATGAGCATCGCACAAATGTCGTACAGCTACCAGGCGTCTAACTATTAGTCCTTATATTAGAAGATATAAACTTGACTTTCAAGTTAGTGGGTTGACAACACGCTAAGTAAACTATCACAAATCTCTGAAGTAGATATCTTAACCAGTCAAGAGTAAAGATGTCTATACTTCAGGTCGAGATAAGATCGTGTATATAAATTGAGATCGCTCTTCAACGAAGCTACTATCTATTTTGGAGACTGCTACAACGCTTTTGTCCCCTATAGTGCAGTCTTTATACTGGTCATCTACGTTTCGTTCGTGATTGATTTTTTGATTATTCCTATACCTAGTGAGGCATCAACTCCCTCGCTTTTGAGCGAAGCGACAGGTAATAGTTCACTCTACAGATTAGTATCACTCCTGCTCTTCTTAATTAACCTGATACTATATTTGGCACCGGCAGTTTATGCCATTATTAGTTTTCTTACAGAATTAAAACTTGCCCTACCCACTAGCTGGACATTTGTTTTAGGGGTATTTTTGGCTTTACTTGGAAGATTTATCACCCTCAGGGGCGCAGTGGTGCTAAGAAATAGGTTAGCCACAGTGGTGAAACAAGACATTTTCAAATGGAGCAGAAACCCTATTGCCCTCGGCATGCACTTTACATTACTGGGACTCATCTTGTGCACTGAACAATGGTATTTGCTTTTAGGGCTTATTTTTACCATTTGGAACATGAACCAGAAAATTAAAATAGAAGAACAGTATTTAATCGATCGATATGGTGCTTCTTATATCGCTTACATGCAAAAAACCCCTCGATATTTATGGATGTACTAGCAGAACAGGCCTCTGTCAAATCGTGGTTTGACGAAATCTACAAAAAAAAGAAATTCAAATACCTACGGTCACAAAACGCATACGAACTATTCCCGACACTTCTACAAGTACAACCTGGTGAGAAGCACCTGGATGTTGCATGTGGCTTAGGTCTTATGATGAGATCAATGACAAAGCGAGGCTTGGAGAGTTATGGCGTAGACTTGTCTGATGAGGCCGTTAGACAAGGTAAATTGTATTGTCCTGACGGTAACTTACAGGTAGGGAATGCGGAAGCCTTGCCTTTTGAAGATGAGTCGTTTGATCATATCACTTGCCTTGGATCCTTAGAAAGGATGTTAAACCGACCAAAAGCGTTACAAGAACAAGTTCGGGTGGGGACAAAGGATGCGAAGTATTGCTTCATGGTTAGAAATTCGGAGCACTTTATCTGGCGGTTTTTCCTGAAGCCACTTGGTTTGGACAATAAGAAAGGGCACCAGGATGCACTTAATTTGGAGCAATGGACGGCTCTGTTTGAGTCTTGCGGACTCAAAACCCGAAAAGTCTATCGAGACCACTGGCCATTCTATCGATCAATCAGTTTCATATGGCCATTTAATATCGATTACAGTAAAGAGCGAAGATTTTTCTTGCCACTCAGATGGGCGTATGAGTACATTTTCGTTTTGGAAAAAGCTGAATAAGATGACTGAGATTACTCATCAGCGCCCCAAGCTGCAGTCTATTTATGATGCACTCTTTTCTTTTGAATCAAAGAATAGGAAAGCACCTTATCCAATTCACAAGGGTGTATCTATAGAAGGTAAGAGGCTGTTGGATTGGCTTGCTCCGCAGCTAAATATCACAGCATCTACACGGATACTAGATGCCGGGTGTGGTACTGGAAACACTCTTTTTCAACTGCATGAAAAGCACGGGAGTACGGGCGTAGGACTATCAATTAGCAGTAAAGAGATCACCTTTGCTAATCAGTATGCAGAGGCAAATGAGCTTCAAAATCAGCTGCAGTTTTTCCAAAGAGATTTTACCCATTCCATTGATGATTTGGGGAAGTTTGACCTCATAGTAGCTATTGAGTCGCTCAAACACTGCGAGGATCCAATTAGGGTGGTTTTCAAGCTTCAGGATTTGCTAAACCCTAATGGCCAACTGATGATTGTAGATGATTTTATCGTTGATGAAGGTGCAAAAAAAGATATTCAAAAGCATAAAGAGGCTTGGGATGCACCAGGATTTGTTGCTTCTAAAGCATTAGAGAGCCACTTGCTACGGAGCTCCATTTCCTTTCAAAAAAAGGATTTAACCTCTTATGTGCCATTAAAAAGCAAACAACATTTGAAGGTACTACTCACTGCACTAAGGTTTGCAAAAGTCTTCGCTCTTGGCTCTCAAAGGATGGCTCGAAATTTTAAGACGTACAATGGTGCCTTACTTCTTGAGTATCTCTATCTCTTAAATAGCGTCAAATACTGTTCTTACTTGATTGAGCGAAGCTAAGTATAATGCTAAGTGGCACGCAATAGCAGGTATAAGTAGGTATGTACTAAAATGGCATTATCGTAGATTTATCAATCGGTACTTGATTCGACGATACTTACGCAACAGACGATAACGAATGAGTATAGCCAACACCTTGGCCTTTAACAATATTAATGTATGTCTCACATAGTTGTAAAGCCGATATTTCAAAGTAAAGTATTTTTTGGCGGTAGCAAGTCGCTCACGGCTAATTGATTGCATAGCTCGCCAGCTGTACCCTCCTAATAAATAAAATGCTATTCGTCTGGGAATGAAGAGGATAGCTGCAAACGATTGCTTTTGCATGTAGTATGCAATCAACCATTCGTAAAGTGCCCCATCTTTTCGCTCCAGAGGATACAGGCCAACTTTGTCAAATACATCTCTCCTAGTAAACATAGTCTGATGACACATAGGCATAGATAGGAATAAAGAACATTTAGACACTGGTTTACCTACCTCATACCCGTATTTTGGTTCTTCAGCACTAACGTTCACTACCTTTCCATGAACTATATCTATTTTTCGTTGATTGTCTGCTTTGGCAGTAGCGAGATATATTTCTTGTAATGTATGTTTATCGTAAAAGGCATCACCTGCGTTTATGAAATTAATGTACTCCCCCTTAGCTAATTGAATTCCTTTATTCATAGCATCGTAAATTCCTCGATCAGCTTCACTTACCAGTAAATCAATCTTATCTCTATACTTGTCAATAATAGCCAGTGTTTGATCCAAAGAACCTCCGTCGATAACAATATATTCATAATTAGCATGGTTCTGCTCAATTACGCTCTGAATTGTATACTCAATATGTTGCTCAGCATTAAATACAACAGTAATAATAGAGAAAAAGGGCAAATTGTCACTCGGTTTATGCACAGGGCAAACGCATCAGATTGAGTAAAGGTAGCAAATAGTTACATTGTTGATAAAAAACTATTGAGAGGTAGAGCTAAAGCACCAAAAGCAAAAGTTAATTATCTTGATTCACTTGGTTGGCTTATTAAGTAGACAGAAAATTAGAGAATTCTACCGAGAATTTCACCGAGCCTCGGTGGCCCGTCTGTGTAGAAGAACCCAACGCCACAGCTATGCACCGTGTGAGGCGAATCCCGAACATGGGCGTATGCTTTTGTTAGCGATTAGCTTTTTTACTACTTAGAACCACTTAATAAAAACATGAATACCCAATTAGCTTATTGTTTAGGATAGTTGTATTGTTCAAGGATGTCTCCATATTTCTGAATAAAATCCTTATTCATTTCAGGCGTAAAATATTTTCTCCATTGACCAGCTTTTGGATCTCTGATGTGTTTATCCCTTTTTCTGTTTTGTAATGCATATTTCTTGGCAAAAAACAATAATTTCTTTTTTTTCCATTTTTTGATTTGGAAATGCTTAAGTATTTCAGAAAAAGCTCCAACCTGATCTGAAATTATATCCTCATATTTAAATATTTTTATCCGCGGATCTTCCGGCCATTGCCTAAAACTTTCCAAATGATATTTTCGAAATTCTATTTCCTGCATTAAGCCATGAGATTGATCTAGTTTATTAAGATATTCTGCAAAAGAATCTTCAGGTGGAAGACCTACAGGTACATGTCCATTAATTGCTGCCCAATACTCCTCAGTAGGACCTTTGAATCGAAACCAAGGTTCTGCTCCTTTTTTATGATAAAAATATCCAGATACAATAAGATCACGAGGATCTCTTACAAACCTACTTATGCGAAAGTCTCCATTTATTTTTTCAATATCAGGAGCAAAACTGTTAATGGAACAAAGATAATATTGACTCATTTTATTATAAAATAATCCTTGTATACTCTCAAAGTGTTCGTATTCTTTCTTCCTCGAAAAAGCAAATGTGTTAAGAGCAGCATTAGCAGTTCGGAGAAAATACATGGTTAGGCACTTATGGAAAGAAGAATGTATTCGAATCATCACATCATTTTTTATTTCGCTTTTTGGTCTTGCATCTATGCACAACATCTCTTTGGGAGGTGCTTTTCTAAATCAAGTTGTTTTAGAATTAATCAATCGTAGCCTTATGCTTCTGATAGCAGCGCATCAGAATGGTTAATTTCGTACAAATTTAGAAGCTGAGTTGCAGTATTACCATAATTTTTTTTCAACTGATCGAGTAAATGCGCTACAGGTTCCACCAGTAATAGCTTCCAATTTTCATGCTTTTGTGCCATATCAAATAGAGGATCGCAACTCCCCCTGTCGTTAGCAACAATTTGAATGATATAACTCCGATCTCCTGAGAGGTACTTTTCTATCCAATAAGTAGCATTTTTGTATTTGTTCTTCTTATTTATCCACAAGGATTTGACCAACTTTTTAAAACGCTTGATCATAAGAATTCACTTTAATGTTTTATATCCCTCAGGTACATTCGCATTTTTTTCATGCTTAGTATGAAATAGCTGGTATTTCCTGAAAGTCTTTAAGCAATTTTTCCAACGCTGATACTTCTTTCGGAAGCCCCATCGAAAAAATAACCTGCGTTGATATTGCCAGGGAATCCTGCCTTTCCATAGGCCGAATTCGGATATACTAAATCGGTTCAGTTGCTCAGGGTTACCGAGATTGACCTCTCTTAGTGTCTTTTTCCAATCAATGAGGTGTAAGTAATTTCCCTTACCCCCCCAGCGATTATGTATTTTACCCTTCTCCCAAATCCAGATACCAGGATGTCTATGTAATTCACCTCTATCGATACAATTCCGTTTTTCCCAATAGGGCTTTATATTCAATCGTCCACTTTTTACTTCATTAAATATATGGTAGGAATAAAAACCCTCATCAAATCCCTGGTAATTAGGTTCGGTAAAAGCCTTGTGATAGCGTGGAACTGATTGATAAAGTACCTTTAGTGCTTCTATATTTCTGTATAGCGTAAAATGGCCGCTGATGGCATGGGACCTTGAGGAAACGAGATCAAATTGCTCAAAGCCAATCTTTAGCAGAAAGCGATCCATCTCTCCCCAAATGATATCCATGTCGCAATGTCCCCAGAATTGATAATCGACAAGATAATCCTCGAATATATGTCCGTACAACGGCTTAAAATCGCATAGCTTATGGGGATTTTCTAATGCGTGATGTATCCCGGTTTTTTGCTTAATCAGCACAGACAATGCTTGCTTTTCCAGGTGAAAAAACTGAACATTATCGGGCTGGTACTTGGGCTTCTCCAGATCCGAGAAGATTAGCCAAGTCAAGGAAGGATTGTACGCACAAGATCGTAAAAAGGCATCTATCCAGATGGGATACTGTCCGTAGTAAGGAAGAATAAGTGCTACTTTCCTGCTCATACCACATGATTTCTTTGATCGAACATGCAAAAAATCAATTGTAGATTATCACACCAAACGAGTCTACTACCTCAAAAATATTATCAATTTGTTTAATGGTCAGTTGGCTTTTCCACTTTGTTTCTTGGGAGTTATTAAGTAAGTAACTTTCCAATTTTGGATCGAGCGTTGATTGACTGGGAATATTAGCATCAACCGTTGCCCCTGACCACTCAAATTCAGGATATCGGGTCACTATTTTATTGAGTTCAACGGCAGGGTCTCTCAGCAGATCTTCATATTTTAATGTATGCCACTTTAGGTTATTAGCAGGGTGCTCGACGACATGCTTTACTGTCATACTCCATATAGCCGCTAATATGCCTTCTGGGCTAGATATATTGCGAAGGATTGGATCGAACTGACTGAAATATTCCACGTTGAAAAAGGCTGGAAAATCAAACTTGGGACATGCTATGATATGATCAAAAGCTCCTTTGACATTGAGTTGCGATGCGATTACCGCACATGGATGTCTAATTAAGCAAATGGCTGCAACGTTGAAATTTTCTACTATCCAAGGTAGCATTAAATTGCCATAGCAAAACTTCACCAAAAAGCGCTTAGCATTCCTGAGTTGGTCTATGGATGAATAGCGTGTAAGATCAGGATGCAAGTACTTTCCTGAAAAGAGCCTTCTGAAGACTACCTCTTCTTCAACTGATTTATATCCCTCTGCTAGTGGCTGATGAAACCAGAAGTTCAGTTCATTGAGATAGGGCCTTCCTGTAGAGAAGGACGGCATAATACCATCTGTTCGAAGTTTCCCCTGGAAAAAAGGTTCGTTGATCGGAACGAATTCACCCATGTTATTCAAGGCCTCCAACAACCAGGTAGATCCACCTCTTGGACTGGAAAACAAACACATCACACGTCCATTGAAATCATCTTCAATACTTCGCCTTGATTCAATTAACTTGATTCTTTGAAGTTTTATGTACTCCTTAATTCTTATAAAGTAGGATTTTGTCACTTGAATAATTTTAGTTCGTGTAACAAATAAGCGCTGAAAATCCAGCGACTATACCATTACACCTGAAATAATTCATTGTTTTTTTATATGCTTATATGCATGCATGTTTTTTAAAAAGATACATACTAAGTAGATAGCCACCGCAGAGAATTGAATCGCTCCATAAGTACTGATAGCATATAAACCAGTCTGATAGCTTAGATATGCAAGCCCTAAAATAGATACGAAACCCAAAATGACGTATAAAGCATACTTCGTAAATCCATTTAAGATTGGAAATTCTCTTTTTGCATAGTGATAGAACATTAAAAATCTGATAGAATTAGAAATTCCTATGGAATAAAGAGCTCCTGCAATTCCAAAAACCGGAACAAGTAATACAAGACTTAGTATTAAAATGGCCATCGAGATGAGTGTGATCATCGCTATTAGCCTGGTTTTTTTTACGTACAATAGTTGAAGAGAATATACTCTAACCACAACTCGAGGTATCAGGGTCAATGCTCCTAGCGTAAATAGTGGCACTAATGAAAGATATTTCAGGTTTTGGGTAATTAAACTAAGGTTACTTCCAATTAAGATAACTCCGGAGAGGACTAAAAGTGCTAAAAGTAAATAAAGCCTAATCAGTCGACCAACATTCTCAATCTCCTGTTTTCCTAATACATTGAAGCTCTCAAAAATCTTTGGTCTGAATGCATTAATCAAAGAGTTGAATACATTTTCTGCTAATAAAAGAAGACTAGTTAGTACAGCATAGCTACCAACTGTGGCTAGGTCTGTTAGTCTTTCAACGAGTATCTTATCTCCAGCATTGAAAACCCAAGCCATCAATGTGATGGGAATAAAAGGAACTGAGAGTTTAAGTGATGAAGAGATGTATTGAATGTTAGGCTTAGCATCAAATAGCTTTCTTTGCAAAATCAAAACAATCCCCGTAACAATTAAATTACCCATCAATTGCCCTGATACAGAACCTAAAACCCCTAACTTTTCTACAACAATTAAGTAGTATTGAGTAGCAATGCTTATAACTAAAAGAAGTATTGAATACGTTGAAAATTCTAGTAGACGATATTCATTTTTTATAAATAGGAAGTGGATAGATTTAAGCTGAGTCAAATATTGCGTCAATAGAACAATCATGCCAAGGGGCACAAAAGGAATTTCATTGGTTTTGGTTAAGTAAGGAAATAAAAGTAACCCCAGGATTGTAAACAAGAAAAATGTACTTGTGGCTATTATGAAGGAAGCAGAAAAAAGCGATGATTTATATTTCTTTAGCTTGTGCTGGTCTTGTACGTAATCAAAATAACTTATAGACGCAGCGACGTTTAATTGAAGTATAGCTATTGTTGAATAAAACGACCCCAAAACATTGAGCAAGGAGAGTATACCATACTCTTTCGGACTTAATTCTTTTAAATAGATAGGAATCAAAAAAATACCTGCCATTGCAGGCAATATGGTAAGTACAGGAAAAAGGATGACTGCCTGTATCGGTTTTTGTACTTTAGGGTTCTTACTTATAGGTTTCAAATACTTCTTTACAATTTAAACTCTGGGTGCATGGAATGGAATTGATCTTTTGCTTGGTAAAGTCTTTTCAGATAGTCTTTCAAGCTACATCTTTCTTTAATGACACAATTCCCTCTTGAATTTGAATTCTAAGAGCGTGTTTGAAAATATCTAATCAAGTCTGTTAAGCATGAGTTGAATCATCGCTAGCTGAATGATCGTCTCTGAGTTTTTAAGATAATACTCATAGTCTTTATCTAACCTGCGGTAATTATTGAACCAGCCAAACGTTCTTTCAACAATCCATCGTTTTGGCAATACTTCAAATTTCTTGGGATGGATTTTCTTGACAATGGCGCGGCCACCGTCTGTAACGTCCAGCCCAAATGACGAAATGTTCTGCGTACCCATTCTTTCATCTTATCGCCGCCATAGCCTTGGTCAGCGAAGAACACCTTCAGACGGTTAAATTGAAATATGCGATGAGCGAGTCGTCGCAGTAAAAACTTAGCCCCTCGGCGCTCATCAATATCAGCTCGGTGGACGATAACCGCTAAGATCAATCCCAGCGTATCTACCACCAGATGGCGTTTCCTGCCCTTAACGCACTTAGCCATATCATAGCCTCGCTGTCCGACACTAGCGGTAGTCTTGACACTTTGAGAATCAAAAATACCTACGCTAGGAGCATCGTGTTTCCCTACTTTTCTACGTACTAATTTACTAAGCGTATCGTGCAATAAAGCCCAAAAGCCGTTTTTTCGCCACTTTTGATAATACCGCAGCGGCGGCCGCCAATAAATGGTCTGCCACTTGGGAAAGTCCTTAGGTAACATCCGCCATTGAACACCCCCTTTCACTACATACCATATGGCATTAAGTATCTCCCGTAGTTTGTGCTTTCTTTTGCGTTTTCGTTCTTGGGGATCAAACATCTTTTCAATAAGTTGCCAATGGGTGTCGGTTAAATCGCTTGGGTAATTATTCATCTCTAGGAAATTTGATTTTTTACCCAAAGATACTGACACCTATTTTTCTTAAATAATATTTTCAAACACGCTTTAAGACCTACAATAAATTGTCTCTCAAATTTTTCTTATTTTCCAATTATTTCTAACCCGAACGATAGCAGTATCAATACCCCTGCCATACTGATTAGGTAGTAGGTCCAATCATTGGGCAACACAAATGCCAACAGGAGACTCGCAAAAAATATCACTGCAATGGTGGGCCTGAACATTTTCGAAGTACCCTCTCTGAATTCAACAAAGTAGGTTAGAATCCCAACAAAAAATCGCATCAAACCAGGCAGAAGAATCCACTGTGGGATCGTCTGCTCCAGCACGTGATGAAGCGTAAGCAACATGACCAAGAACGCATCGGTTTCCATATCGATTCTTGCTCCAAAATCAGAGTGATGTTTGAATTTTCTGGCTAAAAACCCGTCCAGTCCATCCAAGGCAATGGCAAATGCAAACAAAGAAAAGAGCACGTAATTGCTCAGCACTTCCAGCAAAAACCCCAGCGTAAAAAGAAGCAAGAGCCGAAAACAAGTCACCCAGTTGGCATACCCTACAAAAGCTGGAAAATCAATAAGAAATACGCCCATTCTTGAGATAAAATAAGAAAACGAACAGATGTTGAGAGTCAGCCAAAGCAAGATACTTCCTTGCCAGACGGTATATCCTACGCCCAAAACGTTGAGGATGGAGTGAAGCAACAGCCAATTTTTGTATAGCCGATTAGAGTTTAATTCCTTCGGGCTCATATTCAGGTATGTTTTTGGGGTTGCTGGTGAATTGATTCGCAAAAGCATTTAGAAATATAGAATAAAATGCCTCATGTTTAATGGTTGGGTCTTTTGCTTCTATGAGACTTTTTGTAAAACCATATTTGTGGAATTCGAGTAGGAATTTATCATTTCGACTAATAATATGAACCGGAGTAGTCAATCCATGCTGCTCCTTATTGGCTAAGATCGGCGGCTGATGGTCTCCCACCACAATGAAGATATCTTCCTGTTTACCATAGTCCTCTATAAATTGACTTATAGTATCAAATTCATACTTGATGGCATTCTGATAATCTTCAAATCTTGGATTTTTTAAAAACCCTTTATGAACATGCAGCTGTTTTTCTCCTGATTTATTCAAGTCCTTCCAATTAGCCACAAAAGGAGGAGAGATAAATGGTGAGTGCGAGTTTTTGGTTAAGTAAAATAAGGTATAGGGTGATTGTCTGTCGCGCTGGATCATCTCCATCGCTTTGTTTAAGCTGTATTGGTCAGGCGCACACTGTCCGAATCCGTATTGATCACCTACATAATCAATGTCATCCGCCAAGAACCAGGTATCTATTGCGTACATAGCACGCATTTCTTCGTAAGGTACATGCAAACCAGCAATAGGATTAATTGGATTTAAGTTATAATTATGATAGCCTACTGATTTCAAAAGCTGTAATAAACCTTTGCTCTTGCGAAAGTTCTCGTCATTCAAATGGTTCTCGAAGAGCGTATTATTATCGATCCTATATCCGAATAACATAGAACTATAAGTAAGCCATGATTGACCACCGATGGTGGTGGACTCAGAAAAAGCAGAGACACATTTATAGCCATTCTCAGTCAAATCTTTTTCAAAATCCCTCAACATCTCAAATGAAACCTCTTTTCCACTATTGTTTTTATAGAAGTAGGATCCATATGATTCTACATACAAAAAATACAGATTCGGTAGTTGATGAATGGGTTCTATAGTAATGCCAGCCCGCCTATCTTGATATTTCTGACCCACTTTCAACTTACTAATCTGATAGTGCTCCCAACTCCTTTTGAGGTTCATAAAAGACTCAACTAAGATGT
>ERZ1740058.279-NODE-279-length-43176-cov-6.592055_pt1 | contig 43176 bp, 34 predicted proteins | sample MGYA00581745_ERZ1740058 | MGnify/ENA primary metagenome ERZ1740058 (study PRJEB43018, sample SAMN04849742) | marine metagenome | isolation source: floating plastic debris | place: Pacific Ocean | collected 2008-08-30 | study: EMG produced TPA metagenomics assembly... | reverse complement strand
AGATAAATCCGGAAACCGGAAGGAATCGCTACTACCCCCACGGCTGCTGCCACCACATTGGCTTAGATGTACATGATAAAGGTGAGTACGATACGCTGCGGACCAACATGGTGATTACGATTGAGCCCGGTATCTACATTCCCGAAGGTAGCCCTTGCGACCCCAAGTGGTGGGATATTCCGGTGCGGATTGAAGACGACTTTCTAGTAACCGAAGACGGCTACGAAATGCTCTCGAGTGCTGCTCCCCGCATAAGCGAAGAAGTAGAAGCTCTCATGAAAGAAGATAGTTTCTTCAACAGTGCTGATTTACCATCGTTAGACGGAGATGAATAAGTACTCTACCAGACTCGGGCGGGCAGTTCAAAATGCCGTCGAAAATGATCTTCTAGCGTTGCTAGATAATCGTCAGCTTCAATCTCACCTTCCTTGGGAGCCCAACTGGCAAATTCCTTATCGGTAACGGCATCGTAAGGCCCGGGTTTTACTTCCAGCACTACGGTATCCGGTTCCAATGCAATGAAGGTATGCCAAACTCCCGCCCGGTAGTCTACGCCAAATACTCCTTTCTTAGGATTCATATAGACGAAGTCTTCAGCTTGGTACGTGCCATCATCAGCAAAGCGAACAAACCCTAGACTGCCCTGAATAACTAATACCGCTTCCGCCTTAGGTACCGCTACGTGCCGGTGGGGTGCTACGTAGGTTCCCGGCTGGAAAGCGTTGAGCATGCGCTGTAGGGTATCCTCGTCTCCAGTATGGAGAACATGAATGTTCCGCTTTCGATCACTCTCGCGAGCATCTCGGGCTTTCTGCTCAATGAGTGTCTGATCAATGATAGCGGTATGCATGTGTTGAGAAAGCGTAGCGGCGGGCGAGATACGATGAAGTTCAGCCATCAGTGATTCTTATTTAGCGTAGTTCAAAAGTATCTTGCACAGGTTTTGCGGCCCCTAAAGCTACGGAACGTTCTCCGGGCGAAGCCCCGCCTACCGTAACCTGAAATTCGCCTTTTTCCCACTGAGCGTTCCCTTCCTCATCAATCAACTGCATGGCTTTGGAGGGTAGTGTAAACGTAACAGTGGTTTGCTGCCCGGGGGCTAAGCATACCCGACGAAATTCTTTAAGGGAGTAGAGCGGAGCCCGCACCGATGCTTCCCGATCAGTCAGGTAACACTGTACTACTTCTTCTGCCTGTCCATTGCCCGTATTCTTCACGGTGACCTGAACCTGCAAAGAATCTCCTCGCTTAAGTTTTTCGGTTCCTAACTTAAGGTCTTGGTAGGTAAATTGAGTGTAACTTAGTCCGAAACCAAAGGGATATAGCGGTTCTTCCTGCATGTACCGGTAGGTGCGGTCGGGCATTGCGTACTCTTCGTAAGGAGGAAGCTGATCTACCGAACGTGGAAAGGTAATAGGCAATCGTCCCGAAGGAGATACGTCACCAAACAATATGTTGGCAATGGCTGTACCCCCCGCCTCGCCCGGATACCAGGCGTAGAGCACGGCATCGGCTAGTTCGTGTACTTCGGGCATGGCTACCGGACTGCCGCCCGTAAGCACTACGATGAGTGGTTTGGTATTGTCCTGCCGCAATTTCTTCAGAAAATCTACCTGATTTTGGGGTAATCGGATATCAAAGCGGTCACTTTTGGTAGGTGAAGCTAGGGATTCTCCTTCTTCTCCCTCCAGCAAGCCCGATAAGCCCATCACTACCACCGTAGCGTCAGCCTCTTTGGCATCGCCCGAAGCCCAGTCTACCGGATTAATGTTTTCCCGATCCAGTAAAAAGCCATGGCGATAATCTACTTTAGTACCCGCGTCTACCTTACCAGCAATTCCTTCTAGCACTGTACTCAGGTTAGGTGTGACTCCGTTGTAGTTGCCTAGCAAAATATCGCCATTGGTGGCGTTAGGGCCAATCACGTAGAGATATTCCAGATCGCGCTTTAGAGGAAGCACCCCGTCGTTCTTAAGCAGTACCACCGACTTCTCCGCTGCCTGAAGAGCCAGTGCCTGGTGCTCTGGTGAATTAATCACATTCGGGCTAATATCGGCAAAGGGATTTCGCTCCGGCGGGTCCATTAGCCCTAACCGAAAGCGGGTTCGTAGCAACGGATATAGCGCTTGGTCAATTTCTTCTTCCGAAATAAGGTTCTGATCAATTGCGCCCTTCAAATAAGGAGAAGTGCTGCCGCAGTTCACATTTACCCCATTACGGAAAGCCAAAGCGGCTGAAGCTTCGGGGCTTTGGGTTACCTTGTGGTACTCATGAAAATCGACCAAGGCCCAGCAGTCGGAAGTAACGTGCCCATCAAATCCCCACTGTTCGCGAAGAATATCTTGAAGCAAAAAGGAGCTTCCGCAGCAAGGCTCGTCGTAGGTACGATTATAGGCGCACATCACAATCTCTACATCAGCCTCTTTCACCAGAGCTTCAAAGGCAGGTAGGTAGGTTTCGTGGAAGTCTTTCCGGGGTGGAGTAGCGTTGAATGTATGTCGTTCTCCTTCCGGGCCACTGTGTACCACGTAATGCTTGGCACAGGCAGCCGCTTTTAAGTAGGTTGGATGATCTCCCTGTAAACCCTTCACAAACGCTACTCCCATGCGACTAGTCAGGTAAGGATCTTCTCCGTAGGTTTCCTGCCCTCGACCCCATCGCGGATCGCGGTAGATGTTTACATTGGGCGACCAGAAGGTAAGTCCAGTGTAGCGTCCTCGGTTGCCTAATGCTTGAGCCGCTTCGTATTTTGCCCGGGCTTCATCGCTAATAGCCGTCGCTACCCGAAACAGTAGGCTGTCGTCAAACGTAGCGGCTAGCCCAATAGCTTGAGGAAACACGGTAGCCCGCCCATTACGGGCTATTCCGTGCAAAGCTTCGTTCCACCAGTTATAAGAGGGGATATTTAGCCGATCAATGGCGGGGGCATCGTAGTTGAGTTGAGCAATTTTCTCATCCAGGGTGAGCTGACTAATCAAATCATTGATCCGATCCTCCATCGGCAAATCGGGATTACGAAATAGCTCGGACTGCGCCCAACCGTTGATGCTGATGACACCAAATAGAATGAGAGTGATAGGTAGTTGCTTTAGTTGCATTAGTAGATGGTTCAGATTAATTAATTGATGCGATAAAAACTAACCAATTTTTATCTTTTCATGCATGAATTGCAGCTTCAGCTCATGCCATTGCCACAGGCAGGTATAATTTCATACATAATTATTACGTGTATTTCATTCAGTTTTAAAGCTTTTTATTTGGTTTCATGTCATGTATGTAAAATATGCCATCATAAATATCAGATAGTTTTCCTTTGACATATTCAGGCCTCCAAACTCTTATTCTTCGGTCGGTCATGGTTGATAGACCAAATTGTTCCGATAAATCAACAAATGCATACTTAAACCCATGTTGTTTTAGTTCGAATTCAAAGCTAGTGCTATCGGCTGGTACAAACGGATAAGATTGAAATATGAAATCCTGAGCCACTGAATCGTATTTGAGAAAAGTGGATTCTCCTTTGTAGGAGGTAAAACCAAGCGAGTACATTTCCTCACCCAAGCTATCAAACAGCACCTCACCCATTGGATACTGCCTAATGGCTGGCTTCCACCCTTCTGCCTCAACCTTAAATAAAGTATCAGTCTTTGTAATATGACCATTGGCGGCCCAAATAATCATCTTCTCCCCTTGGTACTTCTCATTCAATAACCACAAGCAATTGTTTGCCATTTGTAGATCTCTATGATTATTATCCACTATATCATTTTCACGATCAATCCACCAATGCCATGCATGCATCATAAATCCTCGGATATTCTTTAACTCCTGAGTCCAGAAGGAGTCTATATTTTTTCTTTTAAACTCTTCGGTTAGGGCTTCAAGGATTGAAAGAAACCGATCTTGGCTTTCTGATGCAATTTCCTGGTCATGAAATTTATTCATAGCCTCTTCGAGCGTTCTTTTGAAAAATTCTAGGTCAGGCGTACTGATCAAAATACGGTGTTCGCGAATAATGGAATCCAATGAAGGAATTGATTCCTCACGGGAAACATTGCTAAGTTGTTTATTGTCAAAACCCGCCAGAATAATTGGGTTTTGTGTATTCTGGGATTTTTCTATGGTCTGAAATAAATTCTCACACATCTGGCTCTGTGGCCAGAAGATATACATTTGATTAAGAACATCTTGATAATCCTTCTTTCCTCTTTGGTAGTCTACCCATGCTTTATTTACACCAAAAAAATCTGCTTCAAAAGCCAAAACGTTGAATCTCATCTCCTTATGCAGCAATTTAACTAATCGGGATTTGGCCAAATACGTTGAGCCGTCTCCATGTTCTTGTTCGCCAAGCAGTACAACCTTTGAATTTCCAATTACTTTTTTTAAAGATTCTAAGTCAGTATAGTTTGTGTCCGCTGGATCAATAGATTGTATCTCTGAAAGGCTATTTTTAAGCCAATCGTTTTTTCTATTCTCTTCACAAGAAGTCAAAAAAAAGACGAGAATTAGAAGAAACGATATTTTTTCCATTCCTGAAGAAAATTACACATAATAGTCGGGTACTAATAGTGATTTTCCGGTCATTTCTTCCGGCTGGTTAATTCCCATGATCTCCAGAATAGTCGGAGCAATATCGCCTAGTTTGCCGTTGTTTAGTTTACCTTGATAATCATTATCTACTATAAAGCAGGGAACCGGTACGGTGGTATGTTGGGTATGGGGCGAGCCATCGGGATTCTTCATGCAATCGGCATTGCCATGATCGGCTAATACAATAGCCGCGTAGCCGTTCTCTAGAGCAGCAGTTAGCACGTCTTTGGCACACTCGTCTACCGTTTCGCAGGCTTTTACAGCGGCATTAAAATCGCCAGTGTGGCCTACCATGTCAGGATTGGCAAAGTTTAGGCAGATAAAATCTACGTCGTCACTCTTTATTTTTGGAATAATTGCGTCCCGAATATCGTAAGCACTCATTTCGGGTTGCAGATCGTAGGTGGCTACTTTGGGCGATGGACACATAATACGCTCTTCACCTTCAAACTCCTCTTCTCGTCCACAATTAAAAAAGAACGTTACGTGCGGGTACTTTTCGGTTTCGGCAATCCGAATCTGCTTTTTTCCGTTTTCCGCCAGAATTTCACCTAGCACCCGGTCAATAGCTCTGTTTTCGAACAGAATATCTACGTCTTGGAAGGTATCGTCGTATTCGGTCATGGTGAGGTAGTGTAAATCCAGAATCTTCATATCCTGTTCCGGAAAGTCCTTTTGCGTTAGTGCCACAGTAATTTGTCGGGCTCGGTCGGTGCGGAAGTTAAAGGACAACACTACGTCCCCATCTTCTATTTTTGCTACCGGCTCGCCGTTCTCTACCACCACAATCGGCTTGATAAACTCATCGGTGGTGTTATCGTCGTACGATTGCTGAATGCCTTCGGTGGCACTCCCCACTTCCCGACCCTTTCCGTACACCATTGCGTCGTAAGCCAGCTTAGTACGTTCCCAGCGCTTGTCGCGGTCCATAGCGTAGTAGCGGCCAATCACGGTAGCCACTTTGCCAATGGTTTCGGCCATGTGCTTCTCTACCCCTTCCAGGTAGCCTTTTCCAGCTTTAGGGTCGGTATCGCGCCCATCGGTAAAAGCGTGGACAAATACTTTTTCCAAATCGGCCTCAGCCGCCGCTGAGCACAGCCCTTTTAGGTGGTTGATATGGGAATGTACGCCCCCGTCGGAAACCAGCCCAATGAAGTGGACTTTCTTATCATTCTCTTTGGCGTATTTGAAAGCATCTTGCAAGGGCTGCTTCTCCTTAAGTTCTCCTTCTTCAATGGCGGTATTAATGCGCTCCAGCATCTGGTACACAACACGTCCGGCTCCCAAATTCATGTGGCCTACTTCGGAGTTGCCCATTTGACCCTCGGGTAGTCCTACGGCCTTCCCGGAGGCCTGTAACTGACTGTGGGCATACTTATCGTAGAGCGAATCTACAAAGGGAGTATTGGCCTGATCTACCGCTGAGACTTCGGGGTTTTCGGCAATGCCCCAGCCGTCGAGTATCATGAGAATAGCTTTCTTATTCATTGGTTACGCTTTGTGATTTAAAAAATATTCTAAAAAATTGGGCAATAGTGAGAGATTATGAAGTTATATCTGTCAAATTTGTTTGCCAAGCTAAATTAGTCATTTATCCCATTTTTATATGCCACTACAACTATCGGAAATTTATATCTACCCAATAAAATCACTCGGTGGTATCCGCTTACCGGAAGCCCAACTTACCCAGCGAGGATTGGCCTACGACCGCCGTTGGATGCTCATTGACGAACATGGTTTCTTAACTCAACGAGAAATTCCTCGGATGGCTTTGCTGGAGGTCTCGCTTCAAGCGAATTTTTTGGTGATACATAGTCCGAGTGAGTCCTCGCCGCTCAATATTCCGTTAATACTTCCACCGGATACAGCTACCAAGTTGGTGCCGATTTGGGACGATACTACTACTGCTCAACTGGTGAGCGAAGAAGCTGACGAGTGGTTTAGCGAAGCACTGGATCATCCTTGTTCATTGGTATACATGCCTGATTTCAGTGAGCGAACGAAAGTTGGTAAAATCAGCGGCAAGGTGCAACCCGTGAGCTTTGCCGATAGTTATCCGGCTCTACTCATTGGTCAGGCTTCGCTGGATGATCTCAATACTCGTTTGACTGAGCCGGTACTCATGAACCGTTTTCGACCTAATTTAGTCTTTAGCGGAGGAGAGGCCTACGAGGAAGATCAGTGGCATGAATTCAGTATAGGAGATGCCAGGTGCTGGGCTGAGAAACCTTGTGCTCGCTGTTCGGTCGTGACCATCAATCAAGAAACCATAGTGCAAGGAAAAGAACCGTTAGCCACATTAGCGCGGTATCGCAAACAGGATAATAAAGTGCTCTTCGGCCAGAGTATTCTGTTTGAACCGGGAAAGATCATTCGCGAAGGAGACGAAATTCAAGTGCAAACGCGCAAACCGAATATTTTGTAAATAGTTGAGTGTTCAAACCTAAAAGTGGTCTATACTCTAACGGGGACTTTTGCTAGTTGCTGATGGAAAATCCGCTTAGCGTAGTAGCTAGTGCCAGCGATGGACAATAATAGCATACCGGCAAATAAAAGTTGGGTAGTCATATCACCATCGTGCTTAATGAGTGCATAAACTTCTTGAGCCTCGCTACCTAACCAAACCAAGAGAAGAATGCGAGGTAGCGTGCCTAAAAAGCCTCCGAGCAAGTAGTTTCGCATAGACACTCCCGCGAGAGGAAGCACCACATTCATCATGGTAAATGGCATTATCGGCGAAAGGCGGGATAGTGTGGTTATACCTAATTGGTTAGTCACTACTCCCTCCTGAATTTGCCGAGCCAATAGTGCTTGTTTGGTAGGCAAGTGAGCAATGGTACGGTTAAACGCTCCGTGATCCATCCAGCGAGCCAGTTGAAATCCAACCAATGAAGCAATGGTGTAGGCTACCGCAACGCCAGGCAGAGCTGCGAATCCCAGAAAATAACCCGCTAACAGAGCAACCAGCGACGATGGAAGTACGGCCAGGCCAATAGCTACCCCACTGATTAGGCTGATAATGATCCAGATATTAACCGAGAAAGTAGACAAAATGGTCTCATAGTGGATAGCACCGTAGGAAAATACCGGGCTGATAAGCAATGGGCTGAGACTCATCCAGAGGAGAAGCCACAAAGCAGCATTGCGGTTTTGAGTCAGTTGGTTCAATATTGTTGTTAAATTTTTCATTTCTAATCAGTGAGTGCAATCGTATCAGTAGTTGAAATTGTCCCTATGCCTTAGTCAATTCCGTCAACCAAAATGTAATATTCATCGTATGATTGGCTAACTTTCCATTCAAATAAGTGCCTTATGAAATTCGGAACTAAAGTTATCCACGCTGGAATAGAGCCTGACCCGACTACGGGAGCCATCATGACTCCAATTTTCCAAACATCTACCTATGTACAGGCTTCTCCCGGAGACCATCAGGGCTATGAGTATGCCCGCACTCAGAATCCTACGAGAAGTACGCTAGAAAAGAATCTGGCGGCCTTGGAAAATGGATCGCACGCCCGTTGCTTTGCTTCGGGCATGGCAGCGGTTGACGCGGTTATCAAATTACTGAAACCCGGCGATGAGGTTATCTGTACCAATGATCTGTACGGTGGATCGTACCGTATTTTTACCAAGGTATTCGCCAACTACGGTATCAAATTTCACTTTGTGCCGATGAATGACCTGGCCCGGGTAAAGGAAAAAATTTCGGGAAACACCCGTATGTTCTGGATTGAAACTCCCACTAATCCGATGATGAATGTGGTGGATATTCGGGCTATTGCTGATCTGGCTCAGGTCCAAAACGCTTGGACGGTAGTTGACAATACCTTCGCTACTCCTTATTTTCAAATCCCACTTGACTTAGTTGCTGATATGGTGCTTCATTCCATCACCAAGTACTTAGGCGGTCACTCCGATACAGTGATGGGGGCGGTAATTGTAAAAGATGTTTCGCTAGATGAACAATTAGGGTTCTTACAAAATAGTTGCGGTGCGGTGCCTGGTCCTCAAGACTGTTTTTTAGTGTTGCGCGGTATCAAAACTCTGCATGTACGTATGCAGCGCCACTGCGAAAACGGGCATAAAGTAGCTGAATACTTAGCCAATCACGCTAAAGTAGATAGAATCTACTATCCCGGTCTGGAAACTTCAGAAGGTTACGAAGTTGCCCGAAGGCAGATGAGAGATTTCGGTGGAATGCTTTCATTTGTACTAAAAGGGGATAGTATGGAAGACGCCTTTCGGACTCTGGAAAAGCTAAAAGTATTCGCTCTGGCTGAATCTCTAGGCGGAGTTGAATCATTAGCGGGGCATCCGGCAAGTATGACCCATGCTAGTATTCCGAAAGAAGAGCGAATGAAGACCGGTTTAAGTGATTCGCTGATCCGGTTGAGTGTAGGTATAGAAGATAGTAGCGATCTGATTAACGACTTAGAGCAGGCTATTGGGTAGAAAAGAACTTGACTGCAAAATCTGATCAAGAAGCATTCTTTTTATTATGATAAGTGAGCTATATTAGTCAATTGATTTAAACCAGGCAGCGAAAGGCACGTATTTTGTGCAGGTAAAAATAGGTTGATAAACCATAACCAGAAACTAATCAAAAAGTAATTATGACTAGTATGTTATCAAGAATCTTTCATTACCGGTACTTTTCGTTGGCAGCACTGGTAGCATTAACAGTTCTAGTAAGCTGCGATGGAGGGGATGATCCTGACCCCACCCCTGATGCCTCCCTCAGTGCTAAACAAGAGCGAGCTCAGGCTCTGGTGGGTACTTGGGAAAGCAGCGACAATGGTATCGATGTTCCAGATGATACCGAGGACGGCCCTAGACAGGAACTTGAAGCTATTACTATGACATTTGGGGTGAATAATAACACTGATCTAGCTCCAGGAAGTTTTTCAGCTTCAGGTGCAGACACTTACTTCAATGCTGGCAGTAATGCCACTTGGGCGTGGGCTAACGTAACCGATAGCACAAATGTCTCGGATGTAACATTAAATACGGTAGCTCCGGTAGCAGCTTTCACAATTTCATCATTTAATGGGAACACTATGACAATTACCTTTGATTTCGAGGGAGCTTCTACTGGACGATTAGCAGGCATAGGGGAGTACACTGTACAGATGACAAAGCAGCAATAAGAGAGACAGCCATCTATAAAAAGCTTCTTAAGCCGAGGGTTTTTTATAACTCTCGGTTTTTTCATGCAATCTGTATTGTCATGAGGTAGCCGATAAGTTTATATGTACCATAAATGATTAGGCCGATGGCACCAAAAATAAATAGCGCAATTCCAACGAGTAGGCCGGTGCCTTTTCCCTGATACTTCTTCTCTTCGTAATGTCTCTTTAATAATCGAATATTGCGAGTATTGGCCTTAAATAAAAAGTCAAAAACATTTCCTAGAATTGGAATACTGCCAAAGGTAGCATCAAGGGCGACATTGCCCAGCATCATAATAACCACTTTGCGGCTCACTCCGTGCTTGGCCATGTAGTAGATCAATGCCCCGGAAATTGCTAACGAGGTAGCATCTCCAAGACCTGGAATTAACCCCAAAATTGGATCAAGGCCAAAGCGGAAATTAGTACCGGGAATTCGAAAACGAGAATCCATTACCCGGGTTATTCGGTCGACCCACCTCAAGTCAGGAATATTTTGATAGTCAGCTCTTTGTGTTGTTGCAGAAGATCGTGCCATAGCTAAAAGTATTTATCCACTAAACCATCTTTTTTGATAAAAAGTTGTGGTCAGATAGACAACAGAATCAACCGTAAACGTCGAAAAACAACTAAAATGTAGGAAGAACTAGTTAGAGCCTAGAAGCGGTTTACGAAGGAACTACGACGCCCAGAGACTCCATAAGTTGAGGGTCGTATTCGCAAGCTACCTTAGATACTCGCATGAAGCGATAGTACCACTCACGCAGTGTAAGGAAGGCTTCCTGCTTAGCCTGACTGGCTTGTTGAGCCCGACGACGAGCATCATTGCGGAGCACTTCCAGAGTAAGTAAGTCATCAATCTTCTCCTTAGCCAGAATAATTTCAGTATCCGGAAGGTCATACTTAGCTACTCGTTCAGTGTCAATGTTGAAATAGAACTTCTTCACCTGATTAAGCCAAGCGTTGTACTGGCGAGCCCGGCTTCCGTTAAGTTCTAACCGGTTCTGCATCTCTTCATCCTTACGATAGACAAAGCGGGCAATTTCCAGGTGAGAGGAATATAGTGTTTGCATGGCAGTGCGAGCATCACGTAAGTTTTGCTGGGCTTTTTGTGCCTTTTTCTGCAATAGCTCTTGCTGAGTTTGTAATTCTTTCACGTTGCTGAGCAATTGCTGGCCCATCTTCACTTTCTTCGCTGGGAAATTATACTGTTTTAGCACATCCTGCAACTCAGGCACCGTAAGGGCGGCTTCGGTAGTTACCTGTACCCGGTACAGCAGATAAGCCTGAGATTTAGAAACTTTCTTCATGAGAGCATAGGTAATGGTTTAAAAGCAAGGTACGATAAGTATGGATAGAAAAACGTAGCAAGTAGGCGAGTTTAGTACGGATGTAGGAAATAAAGCAACAAGTAATTTTTTATTGAATTGTCACTAGAGAGGCAACGACATTTGCCGAAATCATCACGATTTTCTACCAATGTACCAGAGGCAAATACTTATATCCATGATGAGCAGACCCATTGAAGCTGCTACAATAGTAGTAATCCATAGAAATAAAATAGTGTACAGTAAGTGTAGTCAAAACTATCAAAAAGGATTATTGTAGAGGAAAGCGAACCTGATGCCGGCTATTTTATCATACCTGATGCGGATGCAGTAATCCGCTTACAACAAATATAGATCGGCAGAAAAGGTGAACATTCTAATGTCACCGAAGAGTAAGACGATTGATCAGAGCTGCTGTATCTATAAAAGTGAAGAGAAGATTGGCGGAGTACTATCATAGCTATTACTATCTCGCTTTAAGCTGTGGGCGGTCGTTGTCCTCAGTTACCATTTAGATAGTGAAAACATTTGACTAATGGCTGTCGCGATTGACCTAAGCAGGCTGTAATTACTGACCAAAATGAGTACGATCAGAACTTCACGCCTAAATCCAGACTAAAGAGATCATTTTTAATAACCACATTGCCCAAAGCAGCGTTTGTACTTTTAACTACATTTACTAACCCCCGGCGGTAACTAAACCCACCAAACACAATGGTGCTATATCCGAACTGATGTTCTACCCCAGTTCCGAGTAAAAGGGAAGAATCAATAGGCCTGAAATCAGTGATTAACGTGACATCGTCGCTGATATTATCTTCCAGAATTTTTAGCTCAAGGGTGAAGCCAGCCTGAAAATAGATTCTGGTATCCAATGCAACTTCGTTGGTGAAGAGTTTTACGGAGGCGGGAATTTGTAGGTAATGAAGGCGATATGCCTCTTCTACTGGGTTGGTATCTACGGTGGTGGCAATGCCTACTCGCTTGGGGGTGAAAAAGAGCCCACTGGAAACGTAGTAATTCTCCTGAAACATATAATCGGCCAGGATACCCGCCATTAGTCGGCCACCAATGCCATCGTTACCTGTTCCAACCAGTGCTTCATCGTCGTCAATACGGTTAAACGAGAGCGTTGGCGACAACTGAACTCCCAATTTTACCTGAGCCTGTATTCCGGTGTAAGATATTACGAATAAAAGTAGGAGAATGAATCGTGTCATTGATAGATTATTTTTAATAAAAATCCGTTTTTCACAAAAAAAATGTATGCGTCTAGTATTAGTTCTCATTGTGATAGCCTGTTTTGGTCTATTTTCCTGTCAACCGGATAACTGCTCTAGTTCGGCAGATATTTCTGATATATCAGTTGATATAGAAATTATTCGTCTGGAAGAAAGCCTCTTTCGGGCTCAATCGCCTCAGGATATTCGCAATCTGTTTGAAAACCACCCTAATTATTTGGTACGCTACGCAAATTTAACGGGAACCCCCAACGATTCGCTATACTTTGAAGAATATTTTCGGGTTATACAGAACCCGGCCATTGATACCCTCTATCAGCAAACCCAGGAGGCTTTCGCCAAGCTGGAAACGCTGGAAACCGATTTTGCTCAGGCCTTTCGTCATATTAAGTACTACTATCCTGCATTTACTCCACCTAAAATTTACACTACGTTTACCGGGCTAGGTACTATGGGCGATGATCTGCTAGTGAGCGATAGTCTGATCGTGATTAGTCTCGACTTCTTTGTAGGGAAAGAAGCTCGCTTTCGTCCGCAGGTACATGATTACATGCTGGGCCGGTACAGTCCGGAGTATATTGTACCGAGCTGTATTATGATCCTTTCCAACCGATTCAATCAGACTAATGCGGATGATAATAGCCTGTTGGCCGAGATGGTCTACTATGGTAAGAGCTATTATTTTTTGCAGCAGGTAATGCCTTGCGTTCCCAATACCTTGCTAGCCGGTTACGAAGCAGACGAGATTACTACCGTGGAAGAAAATACCGCCATGATCTGGTCGCACTTTATCGATAATGAACTATTGTATGAAACCAGCCATATTGTAAAACCTCGCTACGTAGGAGAAAGGCCAAGTACCCTGGAGATCAATGCTAAAATTCCGGGTCGGATAGGACGCTGGCTGGGCTGGCAGATTGTCCAGTCGTATAGAGAAAAAACCGGTAAAGAGCTACCGCAGATTATGCAGGATGCTGACGCGCAGCAGATTTTTATACAAGCAAAGTATAGGCCTTAACCGGGGTAGGCTGGTTGGATTCCTCTAACGCGCTACGCAGTACTTCGATCTGCTTTTCTTTGGCGAATTCCCGCTCAGCTAAAGATCGGGCGTTGCTCTGGTAATCCTCTAATAGTGAGCGGTCGGTTACGAAGGGAGCCAGCTGGGTTACAAACTTTTCGGGCTGTTTGGGATGGGCGTAGAATCCGCAGTGATTATCTTCTACTAGTTGGGCTACCCAGCCGGAAGTGTTAGTAATACACATCTTTCCGGAGGCCAACGCATCAAAGAACTTATTAGGACTATTGGACTGAAGTACCGGCCGGTCGGCGAAGGAAAGGTAGGCCGCATCGGTGACGTTCAGTACCGATAATAAACCATATTTGTTCTGATGATCAATAAACGAAACGTTATCTAGTTTTCGCTTGATAGTTAGTTTTTTCGGGCGCGGAAGTACGATACCCTGCCATACTACAAGAACATGCACACCGCTCAATCCTTTATGCTGACAGGCTTCGGCCGCGTCTAGCAGATAATCCAGCCGGTTTACCTGACCAATAGCCCCAAAGTAGGTAACTACAAATTTATCTTTAACTCCGAACTGAACCTCGTGGTAGATATTCCGCTCCGACTTCCGGAAAAACTGGCAGTCAGACATGTTCGGAATCAGGTAGATAGATTTGCGGGGGACAATCCGGCGGATATGGCGCTCAATGTCAGGTGATAGGGCCACCAAAGCCCGAGCCTGTCGATAGATCCGTTTTTCCCAGTTTCGGAGATACTTGATCAGCCATCGGTTACGAAAAACCCCCTTCTGTACAGGGGCTTCAGGCCACAAGTCGCGCACCTCGAACAAATAAGGAATACGGTAGCGCCAGCGGTAATACAAGGCAGCTAAACCCACTGTGAGTGGGGTAGAAGTGGCGTAAACGCGATCAGCGTGCTTGAATAATGGGGCTTTCAGGCAAGCGTACCAGGCAAACCACAAAAAAGCCTGAATCCGTTTCCATTTAGAAAAATCCTGGGAATAAGGGACCGGCAAATAATGTACGTAGATGCCGTCCACTAACATTTTCTTGTACGTAAGCTCATTGTGCGAAGTAACCATCGTGACCTTGTGTCCCGCTTCTACCAAGCCTTTGGCCAGATAATAAGAGCGGATAGCACCACCTTCTTCAGGGGTTTTAAAGTACTGATGGATGTAAAGAATGTGCATAACCTGCGTGCTAGAAAGTGGTTCTGAAAAAATGGAAACGGAAAATACAAGGAATTTCTGTTAGTTGCCTAATGAAATTCTGATTTCAGCCCGACAATTTTTGCATTATGGTAAATCAAGTGTAAAGTGCTGATCTGGCATTTGATTAACGACAAAATTTATCATTTGTTAAGCGAATACCAGGATAAAATTTCTTAGTGGTCGTTAACCGACAACCAGGCCGATAATAGTAGCAAAGACCAGATCTCTGCACTATAATCGTGGCGACCGTTACGGTGTATTTTAAGCAGATTCTGAGCCTTCTTGTAAGAAATAAACTGATAGATGGACTGCTGGGGGTCATCCAGATACTGATGAATTACAGGAAGAGATTCACTGCGTAGCCAGTGGCCAAAGGGTAAGCCGAACCCCTCTTTAGCCCGGTGGGCGAAGGGTTGTCCACCGTAGCGATTAAGCAACTGCTTAAGTATCCACTTCTTTCCCCGTTGAAGGCGAAATACCGCTGGAAGCGATTGAATATAACGCGCAAGCGGGGTATCCAGGTAAGGCACGCGAAGTTCCAGACTGTGAGCCATACTGCTGCGATCGCTAATTTGCAGTACATCCTCAATCAAGTAATGATGCTGATCATGATTCAATGCCAAAGCCATATAATGTTCCATAAAATTCGGATCAACCGGTGATACGGATTCAGTTGGCAAAGCATTAGTGGGTGGCATATCTAAATCCGGAAAACCGATAAATTGTTGAAAGGTAGTGGCCGGATCATCGGATAAAGAATAGGCGTATTTCTTTATCAGCCGAAAGGTTTTGCGGAGCGGATGAGAAAAACCGGTAGGAAGTAAGGAGGCAGTACTTTTGCTTAATCCGCGCAGTCTGGTAAACCAGCGGTAGTGTTTCAGGTAAAAGTAGTAAGCAGCATGACGATTATAGCCACCAAACAGTTCATCAGCTCCCGCACCTGAAAGCACTACTTTCACCCGCTGACTCGCTTCCCGAGAGAGCAGATAGGTCATCATGGCCCCGCTGTCGCCCACTGGCTGATCTATCTTTTGGACAAAATTCTCGAGGTGAGTAGAAAAGAGCGATAAACTAAGTGGGACTTCCTGATGGTAGCTACCGTACTGCTTGGCCGCCAAACGGGAGTAGCGATAATCTTGGGTACCGAAGTTTTTTTCTTTAGCGTCGTTAACGATAGAAAAGGTAAGGATTGGGGGAGATCCAGTTTCTTTGATCAGTGCCAAAAGTAACGTAGAGTCAACTCCTCCACTTAGAAACAGTCCAGTGGGAACGTCCGTAGCAATGTGTCGGAGTACGGCATCTTTCAGTAACTCTTCGGTTTGGTGTAGTAACTCCGGAGTTTCAGGAAGAAGGTCATTTACCGAAGGCAAAGACGATGAATGCAGTTGAAGTTGAGGTATTTGTTCGGGTGATAGTGTTAGGTAACTCTTTTCGGGCAGCGAATGAATTTGTCGGTAGAGTGTTCGCCCCTTCTGAGGGTAGCGGAAATAGAGGTAGTGATCAATCTGCTCGGGATCGATTTCGGTAGAAACCAGTCCAGATACGGCTAAACTGCGGGAGGATGAAGAGGCTAGAAAGAAAGAATCTGTTTTGGCGTAGTATAGCGGTTTAATACCGAAAACGTCGCGGGCTAACAGTAAGCTCTCTTCCCGGCGGTCGTAAAAAGCCAAGGCGAACATTCCCTCAAATTCTTTCAAAGCTGTAGAACCCTGCCGAATAAGCATCTTTAGCACTACTTCAGTATCCGAATAGGTGGTGAATGTCTCACCCTGAGCTAGTAGCCGGTTACGAAGTTCGTAAAAATTATACAGTTCACCATTGTACAGCAGGGCGTAACATTCGTCGGGCGAAACAAAAGGTTGATTGGCTTGATTGCTAAGATCGGTTATCTTCAGCCGCTGGGCACCGAGCCAAATTTCTTGTCGGTTATCTTGCCAGTGCAGTGTACAGCTGGCATCAGGGCCTCGGTGAGCACTCGCCTGCATCATTCGTTGTAGTACCTGATTCAGGTCAGCCGCCGGATTTTTTTTGGCGATAATGAGGTGGAAGCCGCACATAGTAGGTGCAAGCATACAAAATGTATAGAATTATCCCGCAGGCTAGACTAACTTTAGAAAAATTGAAAACAAAATCCGTGAAAGCCTCTCCTTCTGAATCGACCTTGCCGGTTAAGATAGTAGTAGTTCGCACACTCGAACAATTTGCCGCGGCCCGACAGTTATTTTTGGCGTACGCCGACTGGTTGGGGATAGACTTGAGCTATCAGAATTTTGTCCAGGAGCTAGAATCCCTTCCGCAGATGTACGGCGGAGATGAAGGTAGGCTGCTGTTAGCTTTGGTAGATAACACCCCGGCCGGATGTGTAGGAGTAAGGAAACTCAGCTCCTCAACCTGCGAAATGAAAAGGCTATACGTACGGGAGGAATTCCGGGGAAGAGGAATCGGAGTATTGTTGGCGAAGCGCATTATTCAGGCGGGAAAGGATTTGGGCTATTCGGAAATGGTACTGGATACGTTGGACAAGATGAAGTCAGCACAGAAGCTTTACCAATCATTGGGCTTTGTTGAAATTCCGGCTTATTACAACAACCCTTTGCCGGACGTTATTTATCTGAAATTGAATATGCGATAAGTGATAAATTAATGAAGATTCCTGTTATTTCAGAATTTTATTTTGATAAATACTTGATTTACATTATAAAATGACTATACCTTTGCATAAACACTAAAAGGAAATTTTTATCGCCTCACAATCAACTAGCCTTATGTCAACCTCCATGAATCGCCGAAATTGGCTCAAGTCCAGTGCATTATTTGCCGGCGGATTAGGATTTAGTTCTACCCTATCAATCAATTATGCTCAGGCTTCCCAGCAGGTGGCGGCGCGTTTATACGCTCCCTACGACGATGAAGAGGCTTTATTAAGCGGAATGCCTAAGCTGAAAGCCCGGATCTCATCTAACGAAAATCCGTTTGGGCCCAGTAAAAAAGCGAAAGAAGCGCTGATGGGCGAGATCGATACCAGTTTCCGCTACGGACGGGAGAGTAAAACCGAATTTTCTCAGCTACTAGCTGATCAGTTTGAGCTGACCGAAACAGAAGAGACCCGCTGGGGGAATCGGCCTACCCAAGTGATGCTGGGTGCTGGATCTACTGAGTTGCTGCTGGCCGCTTCTATTGCCTACGGGCAGAACGGAGGAAAAATACTATCCGCCGAACCTACGTATATGTCGCTCATTCGTAGGGCTCAGAGTCTGGGAGCGGAGTGGGACACGGTGCCGCTCACCAAAGATTACGTTCACGATCTGGATCGTTTGGCTAATGCTGTCTCTAGTGACCATAGCCTGGTCTATATTTGCAATCCGAATAATCCGACCGGAACGGTATGTGATCCAGACGAATTGCGAGCCTTCTGTAAGGAGGTTTCCAAGAAAAAGCCGGTATTCATCGATGAGGCATACATTGACTACACCGCTGATCCTAAAAAATACTCAATGGCCGACCTGGTGGCCGAGGGCTACGATGTGATTGTGACACGCACATTCTCTAAATTGCATGCTTTTGCTGGCTTACGTATTGGCTACACCCTAGCCCAACCAGAAGCCATTGAAAAAATGAGCAAGTACAGTAACAGTGCCGGAAATATTTCCAGCCCTTCGGCCGCGGCAGCTATTGCCTCTTTCAAGGATACTGCTTATCAGGAGTACGCCAAGGAGATGAATCAGAAATCGAAGGATTTTTTGATAAAAACCCTAACTGATGCGAATTACGACTATATTCCGTCGGTCACTAACTTTATGCTTTTCCCACTACAATCAAATAGTGAGCAGTTCCGGCAGGATATGCTGAAGCAGGGAGTGAGCGTTCGCTCATGGAGTTTCTCGGATCAGGAATGGTGTCGAGTAAGTATTGGAACCATGGAGGACATGCAATATTTTGCCGAGGCATTTAATAAGTTGGCTTAAATCAAAAATATTTAATTTCTTCATATCAGTCTACCTACTGACCTGGAAACCCGGATGCAATTGCGTTCAGGGTTTTTTTTTATAAGTTTCCCGCGTAGCTTTGGCGCTGACTAACCCAGTAAGCGCTTGGATTACACCTACCTATACCAGTCAATTCCTCTGACCCACAGTACGCTGCTGGCCCTGGTAGTGCTGTTTATTCCGCTACTCAACTTTATCTGGCTTAGCTTTATTCGAAACAGGTCAGGCGAAATAAGCGCCTGGGTAGCTTCGGGGTTTTTATTAGGATCAGTGCTAGCGGCTACGCTTGTTTTTCAGTCAGTTTGGTGGGGTAATCCGGCCCACAGCCGGATGATCTGGTTTGAGATACCTACTTCAGCCTTCGCTTACCCGTTTACGGTGGGGGTACACGTGAACCGGATGGCGGCGCTAATGCTGCTGGTAGTGACACTGATTTCCTGGATTGTACACGTGTTTTCCATTCGCTACATGGAGCACGACGAGGGTTACTCTCGCTACTTTGCGCTGCTAGGTCTGTTCACCTTTGCCATGCTGGGTATTGTCATTATGGACAACCTACTATTGATTTTTTTCTTTTGGGAGCTGGTGGGAGTTTCCTCCTACGCCCTTATTGGGTTCTGGCATCGTCGCCCGGCTGCTATTCAGGCCAGCACCAAAGCCTTTCTAATGAACCGCGTGGGGGATGTAGGCTTCATTATCGGCATGTTAGTGCTTTGGTCACAGTTTGGCACGTTAGATTTGTGGGTGCTGGAGGACCTGATGCAGCAGTCGGTCTTCACCGATGAAGGTATGTGGCTGAGCTACTTCCGGGTAAATAACCTGTTGGTTGAGAATGCCGCGCCTACCGTCTGGCTCACTGTGGCCGGACTAGGATTGGTGCTGGGGGCGATTGGTAAATCGGCTCAATTTCCGTTGTTTACCTGGCTGCCTAATGCGATGGAGGGGCCTACCCCCGTTTCGGCTCTGCTGCACGCTGCTACTATGGTGGCGGCGGGAGTTTATCTGTTATTGAGAGTATTTATGCTACTTGATGCTCCTACCCTGACTACCATAGCTGTGATCGGAAGCATTACAGCCTTCATGGCGGCCATATCGGCACTGGTGCAAAATGATATTAAGCGGGTGCTGGCGTATTCTACCATCTCGCAGTTGGGGTATATGATGACCGGTATTGGGGTAGGAGCTTATCAGGCTTCTTTCTTTCACTTGATCACCCATGCTAGCTTTAAAGCCGGGTTATTTCTAGCGGCCGGAGCCATTATTCACCATATGCATCACCTGGAAAGTTCTCAGCCATTAGGAAGTTCTTTTGATCCGCAGGATATGCGTTGGATGGGTGGGCTGCGTACCCGCATGCCTATTACGTTTGGTGCCTACGTAGTTACTGCTGCCGCGCTAGTAGGCGTTCCGTTATTTTCCGGTTTTCTTTCTAAAGATGCAATTCTTAACGGTACGCTCGTCTGGGCTTCCCTGCCAGCATCAGCTACTATTGGTTGGCACTGGGTGGTACCGGGATTGATGTTCATTACCGTTTTGCTGACTGCCTTGTACATGGGCCGACAGTTACTACTAGTGTTTTTCGGAGATCTGCGGGCTCAGGAACCCGCGTTGGCATCACAGTCCAGTTGGGCTGCAATCAGTTGGTTGATGCGAATACCACTCATCGTGCTGGCGTTGCTATCATTGGGAGTGGTTTATTCGCTCAACCCGCTATCAGTGGAAGATAGCTGGCTGTTGGTCAATGTTCCTTACTCTCCCCAAGCAGTACCGGGGCCAACTTTTGATTATACCGCATTGGCTGCGGCTAGTCATGAATGGCACCTCATTACTACGGTAAGCACACTGGGAATGATGATTGTAGGTTTGGCGATAGCCTTCGGATTGTACCGACCAGGAAGAATGAAGGATCAACTGCCCGATTTACCATTAAGTCAGCCGAAAGGTGTATCGGCTTTTTTTGCGCAGAACTGGTTTCTGGATCGACTGTATCAGCGGGGGATTATCTATCCGGTGCTGCTGATTAGTCGGTTTTTGTACTGGTTAGATACCCGGCTGATCGATGGAGTATTGCATCTGCTAGCATTCGGTGGGGTGATAGCGGGACATATTGTTGCCTGGATAGATCGAGTGTTGGTGGATGGGCTGGTACGCAGCAGCGCCGGACTTATTCAATTCTCAGGTTCTCTAGTACGGTCGGTGCAAACCGGAAGAATTCAGACATACCTGATTGTAAGCCTGCTAGCACTGGTAGGGCTACTCTACTGGCTAGTTCAATCCTGATGAGTACTATCTACTTAGAAAACCGGCACCAAATCAGTAGTGAAACCCTAGCGGAAGTTTCCAACCTGGAAGCTATTCCTTATGTAAACGAAGTTGATGATAGCCTACGGGCAGCACTGGTATTCGCTTGGCAGTGGCTACGGGGCGATCAGGAGTTTGAGCAGCTAACCTCTGGGTCAACCGGCAAGGCTAAGACCATTACGATTGCCCGAGAAAAGATGATCATCAGTGCTCGAATCACTTTAGATGCTTTACAACTGAACCAGCGAGACTCAGCACTACTCTGCCTGAATGCTGACTATATCGGCGGAAAGATGATGATTGTTCGCAGCCTGTTGGCCGGAATAAATTTGGTAATGGTTCCCCCGACCGCTCATCCGCTAACAAGTTTACCGTTTCTTCCAAAGTTCGTCGCAATGGTGCCCCTGCAAATTCTGACACTGCTGGAAGCAGGAGAAACTGATCAGTTGAACCAGATGAAAGCCATCATTGTAGGCGGGGCAGCGGTAAGCACTTCCTTAGAGAAGAAAATTGCCTGTCAGCTAAGCGTTCCGGTATACAGCACCTACGGCATGACTGAGACCGTATCGCATATTGCCCTACGCAAACTTACGCCTCCTAATGCAAGTCCGTACTTCGAGGTACTAGGAGACACCCAGATTGATACCGATGAGCGCGGGTGTCTGCAAATAAATGGGGAAATAACCGACCAAAAGTGGCTCAGTACGAATGATTTGGTGAGGCTAGTTGATGATAAGCATTTTCGTTGGTTAGGTCGCTATGACTTTATAATTAACAGTGGAGGAGTGAAAGTCTCGCCTGAGACAGTTGAGGTGATTCTAGAATCAATATTACAATCGCTAGGGTTTGCTGGGCGTTTGCTAGTAAGTTCACTACCTGATAAAAAACTGGGCGAGCGCGTTATTCTGTTGTTAGAAGGGGGTCCAATAGGAGAGAACTTTGAAGCCAGGTTGTTGGCGAAAGCTAAAGAGCATTTGCCTCCTTACCATACGCCCAAAGAAATTTATTATCTGTCCAAATTTAGCCAAACCAGTAGTGGCAAAATACAACGCACGTTGACTCAGGCGCAGGTACCATAGATTGGGTAAATAGTTTGATAGGAAGAAACCTTTGTATTAAAATAGCGTAACCAGCGAATTGGGAAAAGGCATCTAGTTTACCGTATCTTTGCCCAACTATGCCTGATCAATCTGCTGTTCAACAGTTGGATATTGTGGTGGAAACCCTGTCGGTACCACCACCCTATAGCCATACCTATAATTTTCGTCTGCAACTTATGCCTAACGAAGTGCAGGCAGTCTACGCTTTGCACTACACCGACCGAGACGAACTTGGTGAGGAAGAAATTTGGGAAGAAGGGTTTAGCGAAGATGATGACTTCCATTGGGAAGGTGTTTTACCTGAAGTATGGCGAGAAGTACTACTAAGTCTATGGTCGCAAACTCAGTGGATAGCTTCGGAAGAAGTGGATGAAACAGTGGAAAATGCTATACTGATTGTCACTACTTTTCAGGATGGATTGCCACTGGAAGGAGTTCCAGAACCAACTGGGGAATGGGAGTATCTGCTACAAGAACTTACCCAGGCCGTGTATGAGGCGGCACAGCGGGAGCGCCCTTTGCAGATTCGCTATCTACAACGCTCTTCTGAGGGGGAAGAATATCAGCTTACACTAAAAGTTCATTTTCTAAACCGTATGCTCACCATCATCCGTCAGCAGCCACAAAAAACAGAGCAGTACAACCCAGCTTGGGCAGAAGTTAAACCTTTACTCACCGCCCTGTACCAACTAGACTACCATAGCGAACAGGCCTATGCGAAAATGCCTAAAATCTCTGGTCAGTATATTGATCCGGGAGACGGCTTGTGGTACCAGTTGGAGAAGGCAGTGACAAGTCCTGGGCGGGCAGATCGGCTGGGTCAGATTGTGCTATTGATTGGCAAATATTTAGATAAATAGGTATCGAGCCATTTAGGTTAGCTACTCACTAAAAAATTATGAAAATTTAGGTATTATGTGTTATGTCGCATATCTAGAGGGATTAAATATAATGACACTCAGTATATAGTTCTGACTTGTAAATTTTAGATCATTAGGATTATTATGGTAATATTATCTATAAAATAATATTCTTAATACCAGAAATAGAAGAGTTATTTTTTAAAGTGTTCTTAAAAAAAGAAACGATTTGTTGAAGTTTATGTAAGAAAAAAACCAGAAAATTGTGAAGTTTCATAATTCATATATATCTTGAATTTGCAAAATACGGTGATGGTATGAAGTCCCGTTTTTTTGTTTTTATGATCTGCTCATATGTCGCTTATCTCAATTATCATATTTTCTTAAACAACAACCCTCAGATTTATCTTGTATTAAGTTTTTTAGCTTTTTAAGAGTTGTACTTTTTTAATTATTTCTTTTTCTAATTCTATGCATTTACATAGCTTATGAATACTGTTGCTGTTAGTAATCAGTCTCTAGAGAAAGTTGCTGTTCTTTCATCAGAAGTATCTACCGGAAAATTTGAAGAAGTACTCAATCATATTGTAGCACTTTCTGAAAAGAAGCGGTCTTCCTACATCTGCTTTGCCAATGTGCATATGATTGTGGAAGCATTTGCTAACCAGAGGTTTCAGCAAGTAATCAACCAGGCCGATGTTGTAGCTACTGATGGCTTACCCCTTACCAAATATCTTCTACTATTTGAAGGAATTAATCAAGATAGAGTAGCTGGTCCCGATTTATTTCCCGAACTATTATCAAAGGCTGAAAAGCTTGGTAAGTCAGTCTATTTTTACGGCAATACTCCGGAAGTATTAGAGCAGATGCGCTCAAAGGCAGTAAGCGAGTATCCTAAGTTAAAGATAGCTGGCGTATTTTCGCCACCTTTTCGTTCGCTTACTGCAGAGGAGGATGAGGAAATAGTCAATATGATTAATGCGACTAAAGCTGATTTTGTATTTGTATCGCTAGGCTGCCCTAAGCAAGAACAATGGATGCATGACCACTGCGGTAGAATACGATCCTGTATGTTGGGAGTAGGTCAGGCTTTTAATACCTATGCTGGGACTGAGAAACGTGCACCCCTATGGATGCAGCGATCCGGATTGGAATGGTTTTATCGTCTGTACCGAGAACCTAATAGGTTGGCCAAGCGCTATCTATACACTAATGCTTTCTTTTTATACCTAGTTAGTAGGTTATACTTTAGAAAGCTAAGAAATAAGGAGTTGTTGCCAGTATAGAGTTTGACAACTCTTAATCGTGGTTCATCATTAAATACATTTGTACGGATGTACTGGCTGTACTAATTTTCGGATTTACTGTAAGGTTATGTTCTTGTTTGAAGAAAAAATCAACAGCTACCAACTGTTCTATCTTCTTTAGCAGTTTTTACTTACTACTAAAGAATTACCTATACAGATAAATATACTACGAACTATTCACACAGCTGAGAAGCGAAGCTCTTCTTTAACTTGAATGCCTGGTATTCACCATGATTCTTGATGGCTTACGACTCAAATGATTATCAAATTATGAACCCGATTGCTTTCCTTTCGTCCTTGACGAGCTTAAATAAATTACATTATAAAATTGGCAAACTCATCGTTAAATATTGTGGCTAATTAGCAAACTCGAAACTGAATTAGTATTGATTAATTCATCTTTTAGAACCGAATATATTATCATTTTTTTAATGGAAAGTTCTTTTTTTTATAGATTTATCTTCGTTTATTTGAAACTGTACAATTTTTAACAGTGGCCTGATCCCTAATCTCAGGCCGTTTCATTAGAAGAATTTCGTGCGAAAATCTAACCTCCTAACCTACTTACTAATGCTAAGCTTGGGTGCCTGTATTCCTAACAAGAAGCTAGTATATTTTCCTAATCCTGAATTTAATACTCAAGTACCTACAACTGTATATAACTCTAGACAAACCTACAAGCTTCAGCCTCGAGACGTTTTGTCAGTTAGAATCAAAACTCTAGACGAGGATACCGAAAAATACTTTAATATTCAGCCTAATAATGGATTTCAACAGCTGGATCCAGCAGGTCTTTTTATTAATGGCTACTCAGTTAACTCGCGAGGTACGATTACGCTGCCTGAAGTTGGTGAAATTCAAGTTAGTGGATATACCTTAGAAGAAGCGGAGGCAATTATACGGGATGCCATAAGCAGTTATATTACTAACGCTACCATACTGGTAAAATTGGTGAGTTTTAAAGTAACGGTCTTAGGAGAAGTAAATAGCCCTGGTTACTATTACGTATTTAACGAGCAGGCTAATGTATTAGAGGTATTGGGTTTGGCTGGCGATCTGACTGATTTTGGCAATAGAGAAAATATTACACTGATTCGCCAGACAAAAAATGGAAATGATGCTATACTGCTAAACTTAAAAGATCCTAAATTACTCGCCTCCAATTTCTATTTCTTGCAGCCTAATGATGTGTTGTACGTACAACCTCTCCAAGCCAAGCAGGCTCGTGGCAATCTAAACACCCTAACCATATTAGGCGTGTTATTCGGAGCTATTTCTTCAACGATATTAGTACTTAACTATTTAAATGATTAACGATGAAAGAAACTACTGAAGAGGAGTTTATTGACATTCGGAAAGTATTAACTCAGTCACTAAATAGATGGTATTATTTTCTGATTGGTCTAGTTCTTTGCCTGGGAATAGCGGTTCTTTACTTAAAAATAGCTCCGAAACAGTATGATGTAGAAGCTACTGTGCTGTTGAAAGATCAGGGGCTTAGCGATAGGGGTTCTGGTCAGGAAAAGTTCATCAATGGCTTAGACTTGCTTTCCGGTAACTCCGAATTAGCCGATGAAATTGCTATACTTTCTTCTTATGCTATGGTTCGTCGGGCGTTGGAGCAACTGGACTTCACCGTAAGCTATTTCGAGTATCCTGATTCTTGGGGATTCTTAGGTGAACAGATGGAAGATGAAGTCTACCATCCGAAATTTAGGGCTGTTCTTGATTATGAGCAAACGCAAATTATTGGCGTTCCTATACATATTAGCTTTCCTGACTCCGATCACTATCGAGTTCAAGTAGAAGCAGATGAAGCAACGCTATTTGATATGCAGCATCAGCAAGTAGTACAAGAAGCGGTTACCGTAGAAGTGGACGAGACACTTTCTATAAATCAACCTTATAGCTCTCCTCTACTGAACTTTCAACTTACCTTAGACTCCGGTTACGTAGTGCAGGAAAATCAGCGGTTTTATATTGTGTTAAACACAATACAAGGCCTGACTAAATCCTATGCCAACAAGTTAGATGTCACTCCCATTTCAGAAGAATCAAGTATTGTTCAGCTAAGAGTACAAGGCCGGGTGCCTCAAAAAGAAAAGGCCTTTTTAAGTACCCTGGCTGAGGTATATATCCAGCACGATTTGAATAAGAAAAATCAGCTTGGGTTGCGAGCTATTGAGTTTATTGATAGTCAACTGGCTACTGTATACGATTCACTGCAATCAGTAGAAGGAAATTTGGAATCTTTCCGAGCCTCTAATCAGATCATTAATATCAGTACTACCTCAGAAAGCCTAAATATTCAACTACAACAATTAGAAGCAGAGCAAGCTCAACTGGGGGTTCAACGAGAATACTACCAGTATACTTCGGAATATCTGCGTAACAATGAAGATGTAACAGATGTGGTGGCCCCTTCCGCAGTGGGTATTAATGATCCTTTGCTCAATAATCTGCTCCAGGACTTATCAGAAATGAACCAAGAAAAAGTAGAGAAGGCTTACGGCTCTGGCGAAAGCAATCCTGTACTGCGAGTACTAGAAAATAAGATTCGTAGTACCAAGGCGGCGCTGATTGAAAATATTGATAATTTAATTAGCTCCAATCGAATTGCCTCGCAGGAAAATCAGCGGCGAATAAACAGATTAGAGAGTCAGCTAAATAATCTGCCCCAAAGTGAGCGCAACCTTATTAACATCCAGCGAAAGTTTGCTCTTAATGATAATATTTATAACTATTTACTAGAAAAACGAGCCGAAGCGGGTATTGCGTTAGCATCTAATCTACCAAATAAAAGCATTGTCGATGCCCCTCGTCTTATGAGTGGCACTGCTACAGAGCCTAATAAAAATCTAGTCTTTTTCGTAGCTATTCTTGCGGGTATAGTTTTGCCCCTGGGATTGATAACTGCCCAATACCTTCTAAATAACAAAGTGAACGACAGTGCTGATTTAAAGATTACTTCTATAGTTGGCTCTATTCCACGAGCACCTAGAGGCGTAAAGCTTCCTGTAATGACTCCATCATCACCAGTTGCAGAAGCATTTCGCTTTTTGCGTATTACCTTGAGTAGGCGATGGGTTAATAAAGATACATCGCCTCTAGTTATTGGTATTACCTCATCCCAGGCGGGAGATGGTAAGACCTTCTGTGCTGCTAACTTGGCCGCCGCCTACGCCAGAGTGGGTAAGAAAACCTTACTGATTGGGGCTGATTTACGGAAACCTCGCTTGCAAGAATATTTTAATGTGAAGGATTTTGGGTTAGCTGAGTATCTTACTGAGGAGGCTGACTTTACTACAGTATTACAGAATACAGATCTACGTTATTTGAGTGTACTAAGTGCAGGAAAAGCTACTTCTGACGTAGCCCTTCTTATAGAAAGCGATAACTGTATGAAGAAGCTAATTCAAGAAGCTAAAGAGCAATTTGATGTTATTGTTTTTGATACTCCACCTATAGGAGTGGTTGCTGATGCTTTTGTTCTAGCCCCTTACATGGATATTTTTATTCATCTTATTAGATACAACCATACGAATAAAGCCCAGATAGCTAGGTTGGATAACCTCTTTGAGTCTAAGGATTTGAAAAACCTGGTTGTTGTAATAAATGATACTAAAAGAAATGAAAGCTATGGATACAGCTATGAGTATTATTCAGATCTGAACAAGAACTAATTTTTTTTAACTGCTATTACGAGGATCTAGCAAATGAGTGAGTTGACGTTAAAAAGTAAAATACTGAGCGGCATATTCTGGAATACTGTTCAGGTAGTTATCTATCGCTCTTTTTCGTTCGTCATCAAACTAGTTTTAGCTCGTCTATTATTTCCCGAACAGTTCGGTTTAGTAGGCATGGCCTCGGTATTTATCAGTTTTATTGAAGTATTTAATGATATAGGAATAGCAGCCGCTTTAGTACAGAGAAAAGAAGAGAACTTAAGGGAAGCACACTTTCATACCTCGTTTTGGTCAGGGGTTATCTGGTCTATCAGTTTGTATATTTTTATTACTCTGGCGGTTGCTCCTGTAGCAGCCGTATTTTATGAGGAGCCCTTACTTAGATCAATCATACCGGTATTGAGTATCGGAGTACTTTCTAGTCCGATAAACTTAGTACACAAAGCCCAGCTAACCAAAGCAATGGACTTTAAGAAGCAAGCGTTTATTGAGAATGCAGCTCATATTTTTTCGGGAATACTATCGTTAATTCTAGCTTTTGCCGGAGCCGGGGTGTGGGCATTAGTATTTAATGCCGTGGCCTCTCTTATAATAGCTATGCCACTATACTTTAGAGCTACCGCCTGGAAGCCTAAGCTGATATGGGAAAGGGAAGCTTTTAACGATATTTTTGGTTTTGGTCTTTATACTACAGGCACTAATTTTTTTAATAATCTAATTAACAAGCTTGATTATCTATTAATTGGAAAGCTAGTATCCGCCTCAGCCTTAGGCGCTTATACCTTAGCATTCATTTTAACCGATATTGTTAAAAATGAGCTAATGAATATTATGAATAGGGTGATGTACCCAGTGTATGGAACCCTACAAGATGATATAGCGTCACTCAAAAAGTACTATGTTAATATTGTAAAATACAATTCTCTGGTAGTATACCCAATAATGATTTTATGGATAATAGAAGGAGAGCCTATATTACTTACCGTGTTTGGTGAAAAGTGGATGGAGGCCGTTATTCCTTTAAAATTATTAGCTGGTTCGGTACTCTTCCACATGATGGTTAATAGCAATACTACGTTAATTCGTGGAATGGGAAAGGCCCAACTAGAGATGAAAATACAGTTTTGGAAAGCACTACTGCTCTATGCTCCTCTGTTAACATCAGGAATCTACTTCTATGGCATCAGCGGAGCCGCGATGGCTTTTCTCATAATAAAGTTTCTGAGTGTTTTCATTGCTCAGTTTTATATGAAGATACTGATAAACTACACATTCATTGACCTGTTCCGAGCGATGAAAATTCCGGTCATTGCTTCGGCAGCTTCGTCCCTGGTTGTATTGGGGCTTCATGCTGTCGCTAATGTACACTTTATCATCGCTTCCAGTATTTTGCTAACAGTTTATGCACTGGTTGTATACAAAATGATAGGGCAGGACAAAGATGTAGCTATAATTATTAAGTCTTTAAAAGAAGGAAAGAAGTTAAGGGTATAAGGATATAGATAAAATGAATGGCTATCTATCTTTTAGGAAGAAATTACATGACTAAGCATTTTAAAGCGTACACTGATAACATTCCTTTATGAAAAAAGCTGTTAAACTTTTACGTGGACGTGTTCGAGGCATCATATTTCAGACCCAACAGTTAATCCTTCGTATTAGCGCAAATTCAGGGCTGCAATCCTCAATATACTATATCATAAATTCTGGATTTCATCGGGAGCACCGTGCGGTAATTCTTGGGCAGCTACAGTACAACAGAAATATTCAGCATCCTTCAGAATCCGTCCCATTATTAAGGCGGAACATACATCGACTAGAAAAAGGCATGATCATGGAGCCTCGTCGTATTCCTTTTGGCCTTGATTATATTGGTGAAACCCTCAGCGCTTACGAAAGTGCCGTCAGTAACCAGAAAGCAAGAGTGACTAACGAAGTTCTTTGGGCTCGTGACGTTTTAACATCTTATTTTTCAATATGCGGTAGTTCGGAAAAGGTTCAGCCCTTTAGAGCCAAATTCGATTCTTTAATCCGCCCTCAAGGAGATAGTTTGGATGCCTTTGGAGAAATTACCAAAGACCGTATCCCATACACCAAAAAATCATTGAACCACTCGGGGGTAACCCACGAAAAATTTCACAAGCTTTGCGTACAGAGAAGATCAACTCGTTGGTTTGAAGACCGCGAAGTAGATATATCTTTGATAGATAAAGCAATATCATCCGCCTGTTTGGCTCCTTCGGCTTGTAATAGGCAACCTTATAAGTTTTTGGTTTTTAATAAGCAAGAGGATGCAGCGGCTGTGGCTAAACTTGCGGGTGGAACCGGTGGTTTTGCGCATCAAATTCCAACCTTAATTGCTCTAGTGGGTGACCTATCAAGTTATTTCCACGAACGTGATAGACATTTAATTTATATTGATGCATCTCTAGCAGCTATGACCTTCATGCATGCTGCTGAGACCCTCGGCCTTAGCACTTGTTCCATCAATTGGAGTGATGTAGAAGAGCGAGAAAAGAACTTTTATCGGCTTGTGCCTTCGGTTCCTAGATATATGCGTCCCATAATGCTAATTGCCGTTGGATACGCAGATCGCGAGTCCCTTATACCTTATTCGTCGCGAAAAGAAATAGATTTACTGAGGGTTCTAAACCCAGCGTTATCAAAAACTTAAAACTAAAGATTCAACGGATAAGTAAGGCTCTACGAATTTAAAATTCACTTTAAAATAAATACTTCGAGTTATCGAAATAAAGCATTGTAATAAAAAGTATTTCCAATGAAAATCTTAGTAGTAGGCGGTGAGTTCTACAATAGAGGAGCAGAATTGATGATACATGCTGCTCATGAACAAATTACCAGACATATACCGGATGCAGAGTTATATCTAAGCCCACTTTTGGCAAGCTCTGAAAAGATCAAGGCTGCCGGATATGATATAATTAATTTTCCTCTGTTTCATGTAGCTTTTAGTCCGCAACGACAATTCGACCTAACGCTGCTTTTCCCCAAGTTAGCCAGACAATATCTTTCCTTCAGAAAGGATACAGTCTTTTCTGGTAATACCAAGCTTTCAGACATTGACTTAATCTTTGATATATCTGGGTACGTTTTTGCCAAAAAATGGGGGATGAATCCAACCAGAAATTTACTATCTCTTTTAAAAGAAGTTAAAAAGAATAGTACCAAATATATCTTCTTACCTCAAGCTTTTGGCCCATTTAGCGAACAACAAATACCACTGATAAAGGAGTGCTTCATGCTATCCGATCTTGTAATCGCAAGAGAAAATAAGTCTTACCAAAATGTACTGAAAATAGTCTCAGACAAAAATAAAATAAAACTGTATCCAGATATCACTTTATCGTACAAGTCTGAACTGACTAATACCGATAGAGACTACTGCTGTGTTGTGCCTAATGTTAGGATGTTGGATAAAGCCGGTGAGGAGTGGCACAAGCATTACGAGAATGTCTTAATTAAAGCCATAGACTGCCTGCTTCATAATTCATCTTATGATATTAAGTTATTAAATCATTCTGCACAAGGCGATATAGAATTGGTGAATAAGTTAGTTAGTGTTTATAAAGACAACCCTAGAGTTTTTAAAGTAAACGAAGATAATCCTAAGAAGCTAAAGAAGATTATTGCTGGGGCTTATCTTAATGTTGCCTCTAGATTTCATGCTATCGCGTCATCCTTATCTTCATCTGCGCCCTGCATCATGACATCGTGGTCACATAAATACCAAGAACTTGCTAAAGAATATGAAGTGAGCCGATATTGTATGGTTACACCTACTCAGCCTGAAATAACTACCTTAATTAAAGAACTGCTAATTCCCCAAGAGAATGATGAAGTAAGAGAGAAAATTCAAACCGTCAATAGCAGAATAAAAGGAAAGAATGAGGATATGTGGGACACGATTCGTGACACTCTAGCTATAAAAAATCACTGTGCTCAAAAAGCTATGGAGTAGCAATTATGCATACTGCTTAAACTGAAGAGGCAGTAAAGGCTTGATACTTTTCTGCCGGAACTCGCTAAGCCTATCTAGAAATGAACCTAATAAATATTAACCTATCTACCTAAAAGGATCAAGAAAACCTGTATGACCTTTATAGAAATGGGGAAACAATAACTTTTACTACTTAAAGATTTGTAGTGACACCAGCAATTGTAGTTGTAACACATAGTAGAACAGCCTCTCTAAAGAGAATATTATCTTCCCTATCGAGTGCGGTGTATCCGAAGAGTACTCCCATACCACTTATCATTAGTATTGATGGAGGCTCAGAAAATAACGATGAGATACTAGATACTGCTACCGACTATATTTGGGAATATGGCGAAAAGGAAGTCATTGCTCACCAGCAAAACTTAGGGTTAAGAAGTCATATTATATCATGCGGTGACCTATCGAAAACGTATGGCTCGGTAATAGTACTAGAGGATGACTGTTATGTAAGTCGTAATTTTTATAATTACGCCAGGCAGTCAGTAGCATTTTTCGGTGAAGACGGAGATATAGCCAGTATTGCGTTGTACTCCAATCGGATAAACGAGAATGTGCTTCTTCCGTTTGAGCCACTTTATGATGGTTATGACAACTATTTTATGCAGGTACCTTGCTCTTGGGGGCAGATATGGACAAAAAGCCAGTGGCTTTCATTTAAATCGTTTTACGAGAAAGAACCGGTTATTAACGATGATGATAACATCCCGGAAAGGATAAAGGAATGGTCGGAAAAGTCGTGGAAGAAGTATTTCTATAAGTATTTGGTTGATGAAAAAAAGTTTGTTGCGTATCCCACACTATCGCACTCAACTAATTTTGCTGATGCGGGGGAGCATCTACAGCAGGCCAATAGCTATTTTCAAACTTGCTTAGAGGCACTACCCGAAAGTCACGAATATAGATTCATAGACTTTGGCAACAGTAATAATAAGTTCGATCCTTTCTTTGAGTATCACTCTATTAGTTTGCCGGAGCTAGGTTTATCTGATGACGTAGAGTTTGATTTATACGGTTCGAAAAGACTGGGTTTAATTGATAAAACATATGTAATATCGTCTAAAGCCTGTAAAAAGCCGATTCACACCTACGGATTTGAGCTTACTTGTTTACTACAGAATATCCGCGATGGTATTGCTGGAAATTTCTTTTCTTACGCGAAAAAGGTGGATTTTGAGAATAGTACTTTATTGCCTAAGAAAAAGTCTAATACCTTTGCTGAGAAAATGACGCCGTTGGCGTATACATTGGGTTCTTCTGCCGGAAAGAGATGGTTTATTAATAAGTTATTTCCCTTTACCCGCCTGTAGGTTTTATTGAATGAAAATGGCTTTATTTCCTACTAAGGTGGTCAATACTATTTTAACTAGTGACAGAGAATAACAGCGATCTTACACTAATACTAGAGTTTGGCTATACCGGCCACAGGAGTGAGTACATATCTCATTTGATGAGGTTTATTAATAATAACCCAACTTTGCACGGCAGATACGTGTTTTTCCTGAATAAGAAAATAGCTACGCTATTAGGTCAGGTGGCTGAGTCGTCGAGCTACTCTGTTGAATATAGTAACCTCACTGAAACACATACCAACTTTATTAGCAGAAGCTTCTATGAATGGAAACTAGTAGCTAAAAAGATAACCGAAACTCATAAGAATATTAGTGAAATTATTTTTATGAGTGTGGATGAACACCTACTCTTACTTACTACTCGGCGCTTTAAGAAGTTTAATTTGTCAGTTAAGGGAATTTTGTTTCAACCCTACGTACACTATAAAAATTCAATCGACAAAAAAGGTCTTCTGAGAAATTACATTTCTCAGAAATATGCCACTGCGTTAAATAGCAGAATTAAAAGTTTCTTCATTCTGAACGATAAAAGCGCAGTTTCCGAAATGAATAAAAACATTAAACAATGCTTTTCTTATCTGCCCGACCCCATTGAGAATAAGTCATTGAACAATGATACTTCCAGGCATAATACAATAATTGAGAAGTTTTCACTACACGCTGAAAAGAAGAGTTTATTGGTATTCGGTATGATTGACGAGCGGAAAAATATAACTAACATCATTGATGCTTTGAGATTACTACCAAACGAGGTCAAAGAATCTGTCCACTTGCTCATTATTGGCAGACTTGATAAGGTGGTTAAGGATAGATATCAGGACTATATTCGTAAGCATCGGTATGAGGTAAGTATCACTCTTAATAATCAATTTGTAACCAGCGATGAAATAGAGGTTTTGTTCACTCATTGCAGTATTATCCTTATGCCTTATATTAACTTCTATAGCTCAAGCGGAATTTTAGGACACGCAATCCGACATCAGAAGAATGTTATTGCCTCGAATCAGGGATTAGTCGGTAGAATGGTAGCCGAAAAGAAGCTAGGAATTACGGTGAATCCGCTAGACCCCGAAGAAATAAAAGATGCTATTTGTCAACTACTATATAATCCTGAAAAATATCAGTATAGAGGCGCTGAGTATTTACAAGAACATAGTCCTGAAAACTTTTCCGGGACTATTCTAACCGGGTCTTGATTGTATAAATTAGATTTATAGTTCATGTAATTCAAAGTGTGCTAATGGGAATATCTTATAATACATACAAAGAAAAATATCATTTCTCAGTAAATCTATACTCAATATTTCTTATTGTTACCTTTATTCCCGACATCGTAGGAATTGATAACTCTTTAGTAAAGTATCTTTTTTGGGTAGTACGATTATCACTGGCCCTGTGGATTATCTACAAAGACTACCGCTCGGTTTTTCGACTAAGCCTGTTTGAGTTTTTATTCGTTATCCTAGCCCTTATCTACACCACTAACCTATTTATCGATGTCTTTTTAGACCCTATTCCGGCTTTAAAAAATAGTGGTGTTACTGATTTCGTCGGATTCTGCATCGGCATTATTCTCGCCTTCTCTTTCCGATATGATCCCGCTTTTCATTCAGAAAGTTCTTTCCAATTCTTCTGGGTGAGTTTAACCTTCGGGTTGATAGTAGCTTACTTCCTCGCTGTAGAGAACGTCCAATTTGACGTCTCCAACGTTCGGTATGATGCTAATTCTACTATTAATACGATTATGTACGGCCAAACTGGTTGTGCATTGGCGCTAGTCTCATTGTTCGGGTTTATCCACTATAAGAAGGGACTGGTTAAAATATTGTTTGCACTCACATTTGTAGTAGGTCTTTTGTCCATCGCTAAAGCAGGTTCCCGATCACCCGTAGTAGTGTTAGCCCTAGTCAGCATTTTTTATATGATAGCTAGGTTAGGGAAAGTGAAAGGCTTGTTAATATTGTCTACAGTGGTAGGACTGATCCTCATCAATATTAAAGCTATCATTGGTTTGCTGAGTAGCTTAGGAAGTAGCTTAGCGATACGTTTAACTAGTATGATTCAGGAGGGGGAGACTAGCGGTCGGGATGTGATCTATTCTAATACATTGAGCATCATACAGGAATCTCCAATTTTTGGCTCTTATTATTTGATACCAAAGGGAATAGGAGCCGGCGGCTATCCCCATAACTACTTTTTAGAGGTATTTATGGCTACTGGTATAGTCGGGGGTAGTATTTTTTTAGCACTAGTACTGTATAGTGTATACCAATCGTACAGCCTCATAAAATCACGACATTTTTCTAGCTGGATTGTAGGTTTATACTTACAAATATTGGTATACGGAATGTTTTCTACCGGACTTTATACTTCCCAGGATTTTTGGATACTACTATTTTACATCGGCTCTCTAAAAACTAGTAGTTTTATATCTACTGATAGAATCCCCAAGAATAATAAATTGCCACTTAGATCGCGGGTTCTTGCTAAATAACACTATGACAAATGCACCGATTGCCCTGTTTGCCTATACACGATAAGACACTTTAAAACAAGTTGTTTCAGCATTACAACAGAACAAGCTGGCTAAGGACAGCGATCTATTTTTATTTTCTGATGCGGCAAAAAACCAGGTAGACGAATCAGCTGTCAGTAACATTCGTGACTTTCTAAGAACAATAGAGGGATTCAGGAGCATCCATATTTCTGAAGCTAACACAAATAAAGGATTAGCTAATTCCATTATAGACGGAGTGACTAAAGTATTAAATAGCTATGATACAATCATTGTCTTGGAGGATGATTTAGTAGTTTCATCCAACTTCCTTTCTTTCATGAATCAGTGTCTATCTGTTTATAACAGCTTTCCGGAAGTACTCTCTATCTCGGGTTACACAGTTCCTATACAGATACCAAAAGACTACTCTTTTGATGTTTACGCTTTTCCTCGGGTAAGTTCTCATGGGTGGGCCACCTGGAGAGGCAAGTGGGCAGGTATAGATTGGGAAGTGAAAGATTTTCAGGAATTCAAGCAGTCTGCAGCTAACAGGAGGGATTTTAGATCAAATGGGAGCGATTTATACCGGATGCTGAACCGGCAAATGGCAGGAAAAATTGATTCGTGGGCTATTCGTTGGCAGTACCATTTATACAAGTATCAACTCTATACAATCTATCCTACAGTTTCAAAAATCGAAAATATTGGTTTTGGTTCTGATGCAACGCATACCAGGGGCTTTAATCGATTTAAGACTACGCTTGATAAAAACAATGACTTGGATTTTAGTTTGCTACAAGCGGTGAAGCCTGATGAAAATATCTATAATCAATTCATAGATTTTTACTCAGTAAGATCCCGGGGTATTGCTAAAGTAAAGCAGTTATTAACAAAAGTTTTTGATTAGAACACTGATTTAACTTAGGAGGTCAGACAAATGAAGGGACAACGCTGGCCTATGGTGCGAATATGTAATAGGCCAGCAGAATCTTATACAAATAGAGAAGTTAAGTACAAAGGTACCGAAGGAGACACACTGTATGCCAATAAAAATACCTCCAGCTTCAAAACTAGTAAATGATTTTAGGAGAATATATAATAACCAGTATTTTGGAAATACGATATGGTTATTAGCTGAGAATGGATTGCGGTTAGTTGCGGGTCTATTTGTGGGTGTCTGGGTTGTCCGCTATTTAGGCCCCGGAGATTTCGGTATACTTAGCTATGCCAATAGTTTCGTCGTGGTATTTGCCGCTTTAGGTTCGTTAGGAGTAGATAATATACTAGTTAGAGAACTGATAGTTCAAAAGAATAACCGAGACTATCTAATAGGATCTGCGTTTACCATCAAGCTGATTGGTTCTATAGTACTGGTGTTATGCGTTTCTGTAGCTCTTTGGTTCTTTCCTAGTTCCAAAGAGGTAAACATCATCATCTACCTAATTGTACTGTCAAATCTGCTCAGCAGTTTTAATGTCATAAGCTTATACTTTCAATCACAGGTATTATCTAAGTACCAAGTCTATGCGAGTATCATAAGCTTGAGTATATCAATCGTTATAAAAATCTACCTTATCTTGACAGAGAGGGGCTTATTTGCCTTTGCCTCAGTTTATGTAGTTGAAAGTCTGGCGTTTGTAGTTTCCTCTGTTTTCTTTTATAAGTTCAACGGATTATCTCCGTTAACCTGGAAGATACGCAGATCGACTGTATCTGAGTTATTTAAGCATAGTTGGCCACTACTATTATCAGGGGTTTCTATTTCTCTTGGTATGAGAATAGATCAGGTAATGTTGAATCATTTTTTAGATACATCAAGCGTAGGATTATACGCTGCTGGGGTTAAGATAGCCGAAGTGTTAGTGTTTATTCCTGCGGTAATCGGTAAATCTATCTATCCAAAGATTGTTGCCATAGATATGGAAAAAGAGCAGAGGAAGTTAAAGAGGCTTATTAGGCACGTTTTCTATTTGCTGTTAGCAATTTCTACTTGCGTACTTATTTCCTCAAAGTACTTAGTTGATTTGTTATATGGTGACGAATTTTTAGAAAGCCATCTCGTGGTTAGTATTTTAGTATTTACAATTCCGCTTACTTATCTAGGTACAATCACGAATAAACTTTTACTAAAATTTGGCCTAGGAAAAATAATTTTTGTGAAGCAATTTTCGCTAGCACTGCTAAATATTTCGCTTAATGTAGTACTTATCTCGAGTTACGGGATAATAGGTGCTGCTTTTGCTACCCTCCTAGCAGATTTACTCATAAATTTATTTTTTGAACTCTTCGTGCCCAATAAAAAATGGTTGTTTGATCTGAAGATAAAGGCTCTTTTTTTTAGATAAGAAGTTATCCGAAGCAAATAACCTCCAGATATATAATGAAGATACTGACTGTAGTAAAAGATTTAGATAAGGGTGGTACACAAAGAGGGGCGCAGAACTTTTGTGAAGGTTATAAGAACCTAGGCCACTCAAGTAGGATATACGCCCTTAGTGATATAGGATGTAGAAAAAAAGAGTTAATCCGCAAAAGTATTTATATATATACGAATGAGTCCCAAGAGACTTTCGATGATATCAAGGATTGGCATCCTGACATCGTACACATTCATTCACATGATATGCATGTCTCAGTAGTTTTAAGATTAAAGAAGATCCTACCTAACTCAAAGTTTATAGAAACTAATGTATTCTCTACTTTATCAGATTATACTTCATGTCTAGATTATAGCTTTCAATTATCTAATTGGTGTAGTTATCTGTATCTCTCTAGGGGGGGGGCTCTTAACAAATTGAGAATAGTTCCAAATCCTATTAGAACAGATGCTTTTTACAGATCCGATAAACGCGATATTCTCGCTTTTAAGCAAAAATATGGTCTTCCTGAAGATGCATTTATCTTTGGTCGTATTGGGCAGAGTTATTCGGGTAAGTGGTCGTTTTATCTAATTGATTTATTTGAAAAGTTTCTGTCTGAAGTAAGTGAGAACGCCTATTTATTGATTGTAAATCCACCTAATGATATAGTTCATTATACCTCACTAAAAAGTAATATACTAGATAAGATAATAATTATTGATACAATTCGAGGTGACCACAATCTTAGAGTATGCTACTCATCAATAGATATGTTCCTACATATTGCGAAACAAGGCGAAAGCTTTGGAATGGTGTTGGCTGAATCAATTTTATGTGAGACCCCTGTTATCACATTAAATACGCCCTGGGGGGACAATTCTCAGAAGGAGGTAATAGAGCATAACATGAACGGCTTTTGTGCTAATACTACAGACGAATTTTTTTCATATATGAAAGATTTTTACAGAAGAAATTTGCTCTTACAGGCATCGGGTAAACAGGGGCGAGAGTCAATTATTGATAGATATGATTATATCTTCGTAGCTAATGAAGCCTTAAAAGTATTTAGTAACAACTTTGTTTTCAGAATCAACTTTGAAGTTCTTCTAAAAAGAACCTATAAAAATAAGGCTGATAAAATGTTAATGATTTTACTGCTATTGATGAAATACAAGATCAAAGCGTTTAAAAGGATTGTAAATTTTCTGCTCATGAAAAGATTCAATATCACGTACCGATAACTAATTCGTTACTGTAAGTGATATTGGTAATAGTAGTTGTACTTATGGCAGGGTGACTTCCTTAAAAAAACTTTGCTCCTTTCACTAGAATAAAAGTTACTTGTTGAGATCCGAAAATAGCTGATCTATAAAAGAGGCTTTGACAATAGACAATCTACAGGCTCCATGTTAGCCGAATTTTGAAAAAATGTAGCTTGGCAATAAATAGATAAAGTCCTATTTTTGGAGGATTTACTGAAATAAAATACTCACAGCTTAATAAGTACTGCTCCTCGGCTCGCCAATCAATCTTAACTAGTGCAAGATACCAATTCCAGTCACAGTACATCTTTACACTCATCATAAAAATCGATGGATATCATAATAATAGATCTATTCCTTAACAGGAATAGCCCTGTCGGAAGTTGTATTTTACAAGAAATCAAAGGTATATCTACCACTCATAAGCTTACTGTATTATCGAGCCATCTAGAGATGGAAGACAAAGATTGTCTAACTTTTCATAAGATAAACATACCTGCTCAACCTAATTTCTTGCGGTATTTCATGTTCTACTATGTAGTGAAAGCTAGGATGTTCTTCTTGCTAAGAAAGATAAAACAAACAGCCGGTGTAAGGGCATTTGTGCAGGCATCAGGAGGGCAATATACTGGGAATGATATCTGTTACACCCAATTCTGCCACGCTGCTTATTTAGATAGACATTGGCACCAAGTAGATGTGAAAGGGCTTAGAAAGCTCTTGCGTAGGTTTAACCATAGCTTTAATGCTCAGAAAGAAAAAAAAGCTTACCAAAATGCAAAACTCATAGTAGTGCCCTCGCAAGGTCTGAAAAGAGAAATTAAAGAATACTACCCCGGTACCGCTGAAAAGCTAGTAGCAATCCCTAATCCTGTTGACACAAACGGATTTAATCGTGATCCAGAAATTGGCCATGATCAGCGGAAGGTACTGGGATTTAGCGAAGCTGATACTGTGATTGCTTTTGCCGCCTTAGGGGATTTTGAGCGCAAAGGTTTGGGACTGCTGTTAGAGGCTTTATCAATACTGAAGGAAGAAAAGCTCAACTATAAAATACTTGTCATTGGGGGAAGAACCCCGGAGATTACACTGTTCAAAAAGAAAGCAACGCTACTAGGGGTTGGTGATCGGATAGTATTTGTTGGGTTTCAAAAAGACATACGTCCCTACTTATGGGCTTCCGATATATTCTCTCTCCCTTCCATATACGAAACCTTTTCTTTGGTGTGTATCCAAGCAGCTGCGGCAAGGTTACCCCTATTAGTTACTGGCTTCAGCGGTGCAGACGAATATGTAGTTGATAATCAGAACGGATGGTTTGTGGAACGCACTGCTTCCGCTATTGCTGCGAAGCTGAAAAGCATCTACACTGATAAAGCAACACTAGATGCAATGGGAAAAGAGGCCGAAGAAACGGCAAACCTATACAGCCAGGAGGTATTTCAAGAAAGGTGGCGGAATTTATACAGTACGCTTTGAAATAAAGAAATCATCGTAAAGTAGACGCATTACAATCACATAGAGTCACTAAACTACTCATTAATTAGTGCGATAGCACTCCTGAATTCAAAAAAATTGAAATCAAAAATATTATTCATTCTGCATTACCCCCCTCCAGTTGTTGGTGCTTCCGTTGTGGGTCAGCTTATTAAAGAGAGCCAAGTGGTTAATACAATCTTCGAGGCAGACTATATTAATTTAGCTACCGCAAGCAGTTTGACACAGTTTAATAAAGGAGGACTATCGAAGATAGGAACATTTTTGAAAATTCAGTGGAGAGTAATTAACGCACTATTTGCTAAATCTTATGACCTATGCTACTTAAGTTTTACAACAAAAGGGCTGGGATTTTATAAGGATCTTTTAATAGTAGGAACATTGAAGTTGTTCGGAAAAGACGTTATTTATCACCTGCACAACAAAGGAGTACACTCTAATAGCGGAAATAAATTGAATGTACTCTGTTATCGATTTGCTTTTAGTAAGGCTAAAGTAATTCTGTTGTCTCCGTACTTATTTCAGGACATTGCTGAATACGTGAAAGAAGAGCAGGTGTTTTATTGTGCCAATGGCATACCTGATACTGAGAATAAACTTATCTCAAAAAAACCAGATAAAAGTAGCCCTTGCAAAATTCTTTTTTTATCTAATATGATGGTCGAAAAGGGGGTGTTTGTATTACTAGAGGCATGTCGGCTACTTAAAGATAGAGGGGCTCGCTTCGAGTGTCATTTTGTAGGTGATTGGCTTGATGTATCCGAATTAGACTTTCAGAATAAAGTTACGTTATACGGACTCGATGACTTTGTATACGCTCATGGCAAAAAATATGGTGAAAAGAAGGAGTATTTCTTAGATTCATCCGATGTTTTCGTACTTCCGACTTACTACCACAACGAGTGCTTCCCACTAGTACTTTTAGAAGCGATGAAGCATGAATTACCTATCATTTCTACCCCCGAAGGTGGCATTAGAGATATTATCGTTGAGAACGAAACGGGCTTTGTGGTGCCGCAAAAGGATGCATCGGCACTTGCAGATAAGTTAGAGGTACTAATGAAAGCACCGAATTTATGTTCTAAGCTGGGGCGTGCTGGTAGAAAAAGATTCGAGAGCCTGTATACTTTAGACTCATTTGAGAAAAATATTGTAAAAATATTGAGAACCTCCACACAGGAAAACTAGACTTTTACCTATATATTTAGGTAGCTTTTCTTTCATACTTTTCCATGGCGGTAGTAGTTATGCTATCGGTTATTTTTTTAGTTTATATGAATAATGAAGTCTTAGCGATTATGGCGCATTCGGCTCAAAGCTTATCTCCAATTTACCTTGTTAGAATGTTGATAAGACTTAGAAATCTTTTTTTGCGATGAATTTAAGAATACTAAAAAGATTCTGGGTTTTGAATTTTTTGCGTAGGCTAGCTCAAGCCTCTAAGTATTACAATAACAAGTATGCTCAGATCTTACGTTGGGGAATAAAATCAAAAGAAGATACCAATTATACATATAATCTCAGTGATAAGAATATTTGTTATTTGGCTCACATGATCTCTGTTGTCACGAGCGCAGATTATCAGTTGATCCTGAAGTATATCTATGAAGCAGAAGAGGATGAATTTCTAAGAGACTCAATTATTAAAGTTATCAAGAACTCTCCCTCTAGAAAGTATGCCGATTTAGATATTCGCTTAGGTAAACGCCTGGGCTGGTACGCTTTTGTAAGAGTGCAAAAACCTAAAGTAGTCGTAGAGACAGGAGTAGATAAAGGATTGGGGTCAGTAGTAATTTGTGCTGCCCTACTAAAGAACAAAGAAGAAGGCTATGTAGGTACATATTATGGTACCGATATTAATCCTAAAGCCGGTTACCTGTTAACAGATAAATACTTAGAAGTTGGAAAGATCCTCTATGGCGACTCAATTAACAGTTTATCTCAGTTTTCGGAGAATATAGATTTATTTATCAATGACAGTGATCATTCGGCCGATTATGAATATCAGGAATACTTGACAATTCAAGATTTACTGTCAGAAAACGCCATTGTTTTAGGCGATAACTCTCACGTAACAGATAAGCTTTTAACCTTCTCTAACAAGACAAACAGGAAGTTTCTGTTTTTTAAAGAAGAACCTATCAATCACTGGTATCCCGGCGGGGGCATCGGCATATCATTCAAATAAGTAAGCACTAAGACAGAATTAAGTTATAGATAATAAATTTTCAGAAAAATTGATATTAAATTCATTATCATATTTTCTGATGATGTTAAAGATAGCCTCTTTAAGCGTAGTCACAGAAGAATAGTCTTCCACCTGTCGCCATTCATATCGCCCGAAGTTCTAAGATAAAGCAAGTCAAAAGGCTATAATTTTTTCAATACT